>Ga0265797_10003039_pt1 | contig 27327 bp, 24 predicted proteins | sample P2T30metagenome_FD_192433 | JGI IMG/M metagenome (GOLD analysis project Ga0265797, IMG submission 192433) | Plant litter microbial communities from East Loma Ridge, Irvine, California - P2 T30 | ecosystem: Environmental > Terrestrial > Plant litter > Unclassified | place: USA: California... | reverse complement strand
GAAGCGGGCTTCGTTGGTGGTGGGCTTGGTGGCGGGCTTGTCGGTGGATTTGTTGTGGTGGGCGTTTTGGGGTTTGGATTTGTCGTTGTTCTTGTTGTTGTTTTGCTTGTTGTTCTGCTTGTTGTTCTGCTGGTTGTTGTTTTTGTTTTTGTTGTTGTTCTGCTTGTTGTCGTTCTTCTTCTGCTGGTTCTGGTTGTTGTTGTTCTGGTCGTTGCCTTTCTTGTTCTTCTTGCCTTGACCTTGACCTTGACCTTGGCTGTTAGCCTGTTCATTGCCACTCTTATTCTCTCCAGGGTGCTCACCCTGGTGGCCTCCGCCACCGCCGTTGTCCTTCTTGGCAGCGTCCTCGTTCTTTCCCTTGTTGGGATTGATCTCCTTCCACCTCGCCACAACCTCATGTTTAGCGCGGCCCACCTCCTTCACAATTTCCGCCCAAGTCTTGTTGTCTCCCTTCATAGCGACGATGGTCTTGTCCTGCTCGGCAGTCCAAGTCGGTTCCTCCGAGTCTTCGCGACCATCTTTCTTCGCATCCTCGGCTTTGTCGTCTGCCTGCTTCGACACTTGGGAGGGTGTTTTGTGCGCGACGAGGCGTTTGCTGCCGTTGCTGCCGTTCTGAACTTCGTAGTAAGTGACGCGAGTCTTTTTGCGGACGTTCGGGTCTATGGGCTGTCCAGTGTCAGCGTCAATGGCGAAGAGTTTGAAGGGCTTGCGAAAGAAGGGCTTGATGAAGAAGGGCATGATGGGTAGTTTGGGTTGGCAGTTTGGGAGTGAAGTGGGGGTGGCAGTGAGGGAGTGAAGTGAGTTGGAGGTCGTGTCAGGAAGTCTGACGGTGTAAGCGCTGCTTGAAGACGGAGTGGGACCGTTCAACTCCCGTCGCGAGATGAGGTCGCCGCGTTTGCACGTGAATTGTGATGGTGCGCCTTACCTTGGATGATCTGGAGGACCATGACGATGGCAGTAAAGCATCAATCAATGAGACATTGGGAAGTTTCTCTGGAAGGTTGCCGGCATTGACGCCGGCAGCAGCGACTGCAGTGCTTAGGCGGCCCATGGCACGAGTGTTGGTCTTAGTGTTTTTGTAATCGTTTGGGAAAAATGAGGCCCGATGTGATGGAATGGTTGCGTGGCAACGCTCTTTCGCGCGGAAGGAGCCAAAGTGACTTCACGTGTGCACAGAGTGAATTGTGCATGTCAATCTTGGATACGCTGCTACCAGCATCTTAATAGAACTAATTTGACTCCAAATAATCTTCATTGAGGCAGAGCTGGTGATCTGTTTACCGATGTGTAGTTGTCAGAAGATGGCAAGCGAACCTGCACGTAAACCCTGTATGGCCATTTTACACATAATATACATATGCTTACATATATACAAACGGACATCCATGATGTTGATGTTGAAGCGCCGCTTCGTCCATTTGGTCTCTCGTTGCTTGATAGCTGGTCCCAAATCCTGGCCATGCCAGGGCCTCCCACGGCTCCGCATGCGCGCCTTCTAAGGCGGCGCGGTGTTCGATGGCCGGTGCCCTCAGTGTTTGTACACAACGAGGTGTATGTGATCGGTAAAAGTCAGATCGGAGCGATCGCGTAGCGAACGGCAGCGGGTCCTTAGTGGTAACGAGTGTATTTGGCCTTCGTGGTCCAGAGCCTTCTTGGCGGCAATGGTCCTCTGGTGGGAAGTCGAAACCATGTGGTGTTAGGCCCACTTCCATTGGTTCGGCAGCAGATGTTTGACCGAGTGAACCATATTCAGAGACCCCATAGGTGATGGTCTTGGCTGTGGTATCTTTTCAGTCCACAAGATTCGCTCAAGGCGTGTCGTTGCCTTCAACATGTTTGTGCCCGGTCCGTCTTCCTTGCAGCTCCTTGACAATGATCTGAGAGGGTCTTTGGCTCTCTGACTCCTTGAAACCCATGACCTGTCCAACAATTCCCCCTGGCTTAGGAACCGGACATTCCCGCTTCTTCTTGGTCTCCGACATCAATGCATCGTACGCTTCCGCAGCATCGCCCTCTGATCCGGAATCCTCGGTAGCCTGCTTTCTCCTCCTGCGTCGCTTGATAGGCTGTCCATCGGGACCCTCGATAGTATCCGCGAACTGTTTTGGGTTGACTGGACAAGGCAGAATGTGTGGCGCTCCAACGACTAGGAAGCAGACAGCCAATGTTCCCGTGAAGAGAGCGCCAGTCTGGCGAGAACGAGGGTGAAGAGCAGGCGGCATGGTCCGGGTGTGAATGAGCGAGTGACTGGTGGGGACAGACAGTGGGAGACACGCGACTTGTGCCGTCTCAATGCTGCTTGCATTATTTGCGGCGAAACCCCCGAGCATGGCTTCCCGATTAGGCTATGATCCTTCATATCGAGATAGCAAGCTCTGTGATTGGCTGAGCTTGACTTCGAACTTCGAACGTCTAGCACAAGCACAAGCAAGCGCCTTATGCTTTCGCGATTCCTTCTTTAGCATACCATCAACTCCCACTCGCGCTCGAAAAAAACCACGCGGAAGCGTACATTTCGAAAGGGACTCCTGCTGGACTACGCGACAATAATTCACAAAAATTCGACGCGCAAATATGGCCGACGTCGCGAACGGTGCCGCTGCGACTGAGCAAGACATCCCACAAGAGATCATACAGAATGCGAAGCTAGCAGTGCACCGCTCAGCGAAACGTACTCGCGAAATCTTTGCCGCCGATTTTGGACAATTGTCGGCACTCGACAAATCTTCCCAACCAGCAGTCGCGCCAGTCGACCCATCACCAGCAGACAAGGCACAGCAAGCGAGCGTTGCGGCAAGGATACGAAACGAATATGCGGATGTAAAAGAGCTACCTGCTGGGCTGGCGCAAAAGCAGGCAAATGCACAAGCCGGTCTTGCTGCGCGAAGGAAGAAGCCGAAAACGGAAGAGCAGGCATCAGACCCCAAGATGGTGAAGATGATTGAAGGAGTGAACGCTGGACAGTCGCAAGCGAGTGGATCTTCATCTATGGCTCTCACGAGGATCAATGGTGCAGCTGGAGGGAAAGCGCCGCCCAACGCCAACGGACCTACGCCTCAGCGCGACACACCGGCTACCAATCTTGTCCGAAGGGACACCGTCAGACATCAGAAGCCACAATGGCACGCGCCTTGGAAGCTTATGCGCGTTATTTCTGGCCACCTGGGATGGGTACGAGCTCTTGCAGTCGAGCCTGGAAACCAATGGTTTGCTTCTGGAGCTGGAGACCGCACCATCAAGATCTGGGACATGGCGTCTGGTACCCTCAAAGTTACACTCACTGGTCACATCAGCACTGTCCGTGGGCTTGCGGTGTCCGACCGCCACCCTTACCTGTTCTCATGTGGTGAAGACAAGATGGTCAAGTGCTGGGATCTGGAGACAAACAAGGTCATCAGACATTATCACGGCCATCTGAGTGGCGTCTACACCCTATCTATGCATCCAACTCTCGATGTTCTCTGTACGGGAGGTCGTGATGGCGTTGTTCGCGTGTGGGACATGCGCACACGTAGCAATGTTCACGTACTTTCAGGACACAAAGGCACAGTTTCTAGCATTCAGACACAAGCCACCGACCCACAAATCATGTCCAGTTCGCTGGACAGCACAATCAGGATGTACGATCTGGCTGCCGGTAAAACCATGGGTGTCCTCACCCACCACAAGAAGGGCGTGCGCGATCTCACCATTCACCCAACAGAGTACACATTTGCTTCTGCCTCACCTGGTCAGATCAAGCAATGGCTCTGCCCACGCGGTGATTTCATGCAGAACTTCGAAGGCCACAACAGCGTCATCAACTCCATTTCTGTCAACCAAGACAACGTGCTTTTCTCTGGTGGAGACAACGGCAGCGTCGGTTTCTGGGACTGGAAGACTGGCCACAGATTCCAATACGAGGATTCAATTGCGCAGCCTGGCTCGCTCGATGCGGAAGCTGGTATCATGGCTTCGACTTTCGATCTCACGGGCATGAGACTGATCACAGGCGAGGCGGACAAGACGATCAAGGTGTGGAAGGAGGACGAGAACGCCACAGAGGAGACACACCCTCTGGACTGGCGGCCTACATTGGGAAGGCAAAAGTTTTGAGAAGAAAATGTATTGTAAACAATGTAATGAGATACCCATGCTAACTTAATTTCCCTGATCTTTGTGACGTCGACGTCGAACCGTCGAACCATCGCCGCGCCAGCCTTTTGCGTCGTGCTACTATCGATTTGACAAGTGATACAGTTTGTCACCATTTACACACATACTGACTGCTACCTGTCTGCTACCAATAATCTTTCCATAACTCTCGCCCTAGCCACCATACGAGCTCTCAGCTGCAGTACGTCGCTGCTTTGCTGAAACTAACAGACTCAACTCCAAATTCAGGGCATGGATGGAACACATTTGCCATCGGTCCATACCCTTGCACTTGAAGGATGAAGTTGTGGGTACTGATCGTCGACAGGCCAAGAGGCACATTCCAGACATAGTCGTAGCCAGTCTGGACCAGCGACACTTCGGCAACCCAAGTCCAAGACCAGTTTGCACCAGAACCCGAGTATTTGTACAACGTGCCTCCTTCTACCATGTAGTAGTTGCAGACATAGTCCCAATCAGTGTAGTTGATCGGCCATCCTCCATATATAGCAAGGTTACATTTGGCACTGGGGCTGTGGTGATCACTCCAGATGAAAATGCGGACGAAGGCGTAGGGAACCAGGATTTTCGCTTTGTAAGTCGTCTGCGAAGCAGTGGCTGAGACGGAAGTGTCGGCGACAGTGCGACCCTTGTGAGGAAGGGCGAGTGTCTTGACGGTAGCAAGTTGCGACAAGCCGCTCTCCATGCCGCCGGCTGATATGGCGACAATGCTGAAGGTGTACGATGTGCCAGGTTCCAGATTCCCAACAGTGACCACTGTCATCCACGGCATGAGACTTAAGATCGGGACACCGTCTTGGCGAATTCTGTATCCGATGGCCTCTGAGGTCACCAACCAGCTAAGAGTTGCTGAGCTGTAATCGAATTGATCAACCTGGAACCTCAATGGGCTATCGACGCGCTTTACGCTGCCAGTGTACAGAGCAAGGGCCTCGTTCAAGGTCTGGCCGCCTTCAACTGCATCCATGAAGTTTTGCATGTATTCATCGTCTGGTATGGTGTCGTAGGGGTTTGGTTCGATGTCGTCTGTGATGTGCAACATGCCCACGTTCCGACTACGTGCTAGCTTAGCGACGGCGGCAACTTGGTCTGAAGGAACGTCGTAGACGATGTGCCAGAGCTTACGCGGGTCACTCGGAGTCCAGTCAACGTCTGCGTAGGCACTCGAGGTATATGTAGCATAGCTGACCTCGGCCGTCAAGAGGGTATCTGCGCTATGCTCAAAGCATTGTGGCATTGGCGCTCCCGGATTGAGCACTGTATACGCGCCCGGGTACTTACGCTTAGTCTCCTGAGTAATGAACTTGTAGAGCTTTGCGTTGAGATCCCCTGCGCCGCAGTCGTTCCAGCCTTCGTCGAAGAAGATGCCGCCTATGTGGCCAGGATAAAGACGGTACCATTGGTCCACATCCTCTTGAATTTGAGCAACCCTGCAGAGCGAAGGGATAGAGTCAGTTTGCTGTTTCAGACGACATATCGGGTTGCACCCTTGGGTCACATACCAGTCGCTAGTGTGAGAAGACCCCAGTCTTGTGGTAAACTTTTGGAAGCTTACACCAAGATATCCTGTGCGAACGTAGCCAAGGACTGTTTTGCCTGAAGCCGCAGCTCTTGGTATAACGTCAGTCCAGCCAGCGTTCGCAGCGCTATCTGGGCCGTTGACAACGTTGGCAACTAACACGCTCACTTTGTCAGAAGGGAATGAAATCAGCCGCTCCCAGGTAGCAACATTAGCTCCTGGATCGATGTACGTCGCAAGCGCAAGTTGTTCTAGTTCGAGTGATTTGATTAGCAATGTTCCAGGAGACTTTGCATTGATAGCAGAACTCACGGCCACCTCCTTCAATAGGTCCTGAATCAGGTTCGTCGGCGTCACCTGGATTATGGTCAGCTCTCCGCTGATCTCAAACTTGGCATAATAGAACAACTTACAGGCTTGTCTTTTAGTGAGTTGATCTGCTCGGGCGCTCCAGGTGTGATCAATGACAGCCTGTTGATTGTTCTCATAGAACACCCGAACTCTGGCCTGAGGGTCGCATCCACTGTCGCCCCCGTTGCGATCGTATGGCGTATACTGGACAATGATGGCACCCTGGAGGTCGTCATGGATGTCGGTATCTTCGTTCGTATAGGTCCTGACGATCTGGGTTGCACCGGGGATGAGCTCAGCGAACTTGTCCGTGAGCCGCCGGATATGCTCGCCGTACAGTATAGAACGGTCTTGTTCTCTGATTTCTGTCAGCAGATCATCATTGTTAATCTTGAGTGGGGAAAGAATGCGTACGAATAGGCTCTTGTCATGAAGAAGATCTGTACATCGCTTCCAGTCTCAAAAGGATCGCCATAGTCCTCTCGCAAATCCACAAGGCTTCTCCAGAGTGGCCGGGCAGGCTTTGCCGCTGCAGGAGTTCGTTGGCCAAAGATGTCCACTGCAATTACTTGGAACTCGCGTGGGTCACGATCTTCTTCAGCTAGTTCGCCCTCGTCGTTGATGAAGGTGCGACTGAAGGAGCTAGGTCCATCTGCATCCTCACTGCCTTCCCATAGGTGGGCAGCATATATGCCGCGTGGCGACTAAACGAGCATTAGTTGAAATTTGGGTCATACAAAGATGTCGCCCCACTCACAACCGCAATCACTGCAGTGCATCCGGACAGCCAAGACATCTGAAAGAGCTGTCGTTCTGGACCGAGTTCGTGCCAGACACTGGCGACTCCAATGGGTATTGAGTGGCCCTCATACGCGATCTGCCAGCCCATAGCTTGCACTGGATCCCAGATTTTGAATTCTTCCGCTTCTTTATAGATGAATTGGAAGAACTTGACAAAGTCTCTCATACTGCTGCTCTTTGGTGATGTCAAAGGCTGTCGTTTACCAGCGCCGCGAGCCTCTATGTGGCGTGTCGTATCTGGTGGCGAACGCGCACGCTTGACTTGTTCTACGCGGGTGTAAGTTAGCCATCCGACGAAGTACAGAGACGTCCGCGCTTCCTTCTTGCTGATCACTGGGGCTCTGCTCACTAGATAGATTGATCTTGCATGATGCTTTGGGGCGCGGTCCTCGGGAACCGCCATTGTCGTTTGTGATGGTTTGAGAAATAGCTTCGATGGTCAGATCGGCGATAAGATGGTGGAGTAAAATCTGAGGGTGAAAGACGCGTCCGTATCTACAATCCATTGCGTGTTAGCAAAAATGATACCTGTGAGTCCCATGGAGGCACTAACCCATCTGGTAGGAGATTGGGTATCTCCAACTTAGCCAAGCTCTGGGTCTTAACTCTAGAGATAGCAACAGAGCTCAAAGTTGCGTCTTGATCCGCTAGCGTAGCGTCCGGATCGATCAGCAGGGTGATTTGCGCAAACTGCTCCATATCGCCCTCGAAAGTTCCATTGGGCACGCCGTCAGTGTTTCGCTTTGCCGGGTAATGTCCAGCTGGGTCGTAGATATTCAGCTCGTAAAACATGAGACCATCTCTGTGGAGAGTATTGTAAATGACCATGCTACGATACTATGGATCGTGGATGTGACATACCTGGCATTACTTTTTCTTGGCGATTCATCAACACCTGCCTCACAGAATCGACCACCAGCTTTCCCAACTTGTTCATCGTAATTCACGAACGTGACGTTTGGACCGGCAGCCTCTACTGCCGCTGACTAGAGAATAAGTCGTCAGTTGAAGGACAGTACATTCAAACATTGGCCGGTCTGTACAAACAATCTTCGCGTTGACAGCATCAACTAGCTCATTCATTAGCATTCGATGAGCCCTACTAAGCATCTCATTTGGTCGAAAAAGATCATGAAGTCTCTGGGAAGATAGTTAGGACGGGTCTCGTGGCAAAGGCAACGATATCACCTACGACGAGCCAGATCGACCAGCTCACGCTGTCACAAGCGGATGTCATGTCTTCGGCGAAGAATTTTGCATAGCTGCAATGGAGTCAGATCATTGTATCCACTCCCACAGAAGAGTGCATACTTGCCCTGTGTAATATATCTTGCCACTGTAAGCAGTCAGCGCTTGAAGTAGACAGGTAAAGATTAACTCGAGACTAACCCTGGAGCCAACTTAGATTTAGCTGCACTCAACACTGCATTCAGCTTGTCACTGAATTCGTGGCCTTCGATGAGCTGCTTCGAACGAGCTAATTGAGCCTCACACCCCAGGGCCAGATTGTCCCAGTTGATGTTGCTTAGCCAAGAAAACTTCGTGTTGACAATGGCAGCTGCTTTGGCCACAGATGCCTGGGTGGGGTTGATGACGCCCCACTGGAAGATGCACTGATTCAGGATGTTGGTCAGCTCGACATCATTTCCACCTACGCTTCAAAGTTAGCGAGTGTGACTGCACAACATGGGCATAGCCTGTGACTCGCCCACTGATAGTAAGATGGCCTGCTGATTCCCGTCAATATTAGGAATTTGGTCGTCTAAGACGTCTTGTGCCACGGCGCCAGAGCAAGACTTGAACTGGAACTTGCGTGCTGATGGGTCCCCAAGCCGGGAATCCTGGTTTATCAGGTACGGATACGCCTGATCGTACCGGCTGCAAGCGTAGTCTATTGACATCATTTTAGACAAATTCGCATTTCCGCCGTGTCAGATTTAAGAACTTACCACTGCCCGTTTCTAGTGTGAAATCCTTCCCAAGAGGGTTGCCGGCGCCAATACCTGCTGAGTAGGAGTCGCCGATGGCTGCTAAGCTTTTGATGGAAAGAGAGTCATGACCAGTGGATCTGACTTCGTGTAGCAACGCTGGAAGTCCGTAGGTGCTGGAGTTCTCTTGCGATTGTGAATGGACGAGAGCCGTGGTAAATACGTGCCTTGAGAGTGTTGCAATGAGTGCAAAAGCGAACATCATTTCTTCAGCTCTGGCAAAAAGCCGAGAGATCTTGCGATGCTTGAGGAAACTGTAGTCTGATCCAAGGAAAAACGAGCAATGGTATCGCCACAGGCTTTTATAGCTTCGACACTCACACGTTTGTGCTTCGTGAACATCCTATGCACCCAGCTAATTTAGCCGCACACGCTTGAGTCCCAGAGACGCTGGGAACGTCGACTGCAAGTGGATCAATCATCCTTAATGCCTCATATCCGAGGTGAAGCGACTGTTGGTAGTAAGTCTAGCAAGGGTACATATCTCGTGTGGTTGCGAAAAGGCATACGAACCGAGATGAATTGATCAAGAGCTCGTCCATTCGCTTGCGGTTATTAGCCTACATTAGAGGCAAATCAATGTTCAAGCATTGAGCCTGGCAACAACAACAGCCGGCGATTGAGCAGGGACTACCAGAGTAATGGATGTTAGAACAGAGCTTGAAACTTTCTCATAAGGCGATATGACGGATCACTGCTCGCTACGATCGAAGTAACGATACTGAAAGAGATGAAACCATTGAGCAGGGATTTACACACGTGCAGACCATCGTGATCATGTGGTTTCCGGGTAGGAGAATCTGTGTCTTTCAATGCGCAAGCGAGAACAGGCGCCGCATTCAAGCATTGATGTCAAGTTTTCGTTGTAAGGGTCTCTTGGTCGCCTTGGTTTGACAGGCGAAGGATCTAAGCGAGAATTCAAGGGTCTGAAGGGAGAGCTTGGCCGGCTTGGTCTCGCTTGAAAATGCTTGCGCCCGCCTGTCTCGCGGTCAAAATCACGCCCAGCGGCTTAGTTTGCATTCCAATCTCGGTAAAGATCGTTCGCTGCATACCATAGGAACGACGCTTGTCTAGCGTATAGTATAGTACTTGCCTGGCCTTCATAGCGCGGCGTCTGGAACCCTCAAGCAAGCGAATCTCGCCTCCGGCTCTTCAAACACGTTGCTTCTTGTAGAACAACCACATTCTGGTGATTGTGCCCATACAGTGACCATCTTCATCAATGGCGTCCGACGACGACAACGACGACATCCATCGGCATCAGCGAGAGCTGGAGGACGCGTGCCTGACTGGTGACGTTTCCCGAATGCGTCAGCTGTTTGCCGATGCAGAGCTTGATGGCGCCGACGCCAGCAGTCTACTGATCTCATCCGAGGGCTATCCACTTGCGACCTTGCGCTGCTTACTGGAGCTTGGTGCTGATGTCGAGCGATTTGTACCATGGGGAGCATCGGACGGTCAGATACAATCAGCGGAGGTAATGGAGCTTTTGATAGAGTTTGGTTACGATGTCGAGTCGAAGGGTCATCTCATACTCCAGTAAGTCTTCACGGATCGGCAGCGCGTGTGTGAAATGCTAACCATTTCGCAAGCGACTTTGTGGGCTCTCCAGAAATGCTCGACTGGATGCTCGATCGAGGTGCAGAAATCACACGCACTGATGAGTCGCGGCGCACTGCTCGTGGCCGGCATAGAATGAAGGGAGGTGGCAAAGATCACTCTTTGGAGGTCTTAAACCGGGCCGCAGCTGAAGGAAATGTCAAGATGTTCGAGCACCTCGTCCATCGCGGGGCCGAGCCATCGCGGAGCCTCGCCTTGCATCGCGTTTCTGAATGCAACGACACTGCGAAGATGATAGTCATGGTTGACTGTCTCTTGGATCAGTACCACTTCGACATTGAGGCCGACAACAGACAGTTCTTGAAGACAGGGCCCCGTCCCGACTTCGGGACGCCCTTGCATGTTGCCATATACAACAAGAACATCGACGCCGTACGCCACCTTCTAAAGAGAGGCGCAGATCCCGAGAGCGGTATTCGAATCGCCATTGGCAGTAACATCATCATCCGTGAAGGCTGGCTGCCTGGCCTGGAGGCTTTGCTTGACGCCGGAGCCAACGTCGACCATGCTTTTAATCAGGCAGTCAAATTCGCGAAGGTCGAAGCTGCAAAGACTTGTCTGAACCGTGGCACAGTTTCATCGGTTGCGATTCAGCTCGCCCGAACTACCCCGATCTCGGCGGGATCCCATAGAAGATTCGTTGACGAGAGGGCTAAGATGGAGACGTTTCTTGAGTCGATTAGAGAGTCTCCTCGGTGATACATTGAGTTGTATAGTCTCGACGCTTTACATTGCAGCTTGACATCTCGAGTAAAACCAATAATAAGACAGCAGAGAATATGGGAAAATTTTATGGTGTCGATTTCTTGAACTTGTACAACTTAGTACAAAGCCTTCTTTAATTAATTACGGGTGTCTACTCGTGATCAGTACCAGTCGTAATCGAATCCCACTCCGCCAGCAGCACTTCCGTCGCTTGCAGCTTGCCCCAAATCGCCGCCGGAGCATCAGACCCCACCGCGATACGCATCGGTACATCCCTCCCCTCCGCCAACCCCGTATGCGTCAGAACATCAACCACAACCTTCGACCCCTTCGCCACATCACCAATCTGCTTTCCATTCGTATAACTCATCCCAGCGCGAATCTCTCCAACTTTCGTCTCATCATAAACCTTGAGTCTCGCAGCCGAAGAAATCTGCGCATTGTCGTTCAAGAACCCAGTCCTGAAGTACCCCGGCTCGACGACAGTGACTTTGATATCGAAAGGCTCGAGTTCTGCGCGCAAGGCTTCGGAGATTCCGGAGCAAGCCCATTTGGTGCCGGTGTATAGGGCGTAGCCTGGGCCTCCGTGCCAGGAAGCGAGGGAGCCGAAGTTCGAGATTGTTTTCTCGCCTGGGGTTGCGCGGAGGTAGGGGATGAAAGCTTTGCAGACGTTGAGGGTGCCGAAGACGTTTGTGTTGAAGGTGGCGTAGTCTTCTTGGGGTCTTTCTTACAGTTAGTTTCGACCGACAAGGTAGAAGGGAGATGGATGACTTACGAAGTCTCCTCAACGGCACCGACCAGAAGGTAGCCTGCAGGGTTCACGAGGTGCGTGACGTATCCGTACTTGTCGTTTGCTTCTTTTGCAATCTTCTGAAGCTCTGGAAGGGGCGCAGTGACATCAAGAGTGACAGTGTCGGCGCCTTTTTCGGCCAGGTCGGCGATCTTGGAAGTGCTTCGAGCACTGGCGATGACTCTGTGACCACGGGAAAGGGCTTCGAGGGCGATGTACTTTCCAAAACCCGAGGACGCAGCGGCGATGAACCAGACTGGTGTGGGAGCCATTGTTGCGATGTATTAGATGTTGCGAATCTGAGGTAGTGTTGCTGAGGGAGTGTGGACGTCAAATGAAGCGTGGAGGATAAGCGAGATCAGGCTGGCAAAGGCACGTTTCTTATTTATAACCCAGTAAAATTCTCCGAAGATCGTATCGCCAAGAAGTTGGTAAGCTGGTACTGCACACTACCTTGAACTTAGTGTAGAAAGTGATGTAGTCGGCGAGGTCGATCCACTGTCGATTACAAAGCCACAGTACAACGCATGGGGCGCTATGTTTGAGTTCGGCGTCTTATTTCTCGGCCTGGTTAGGGCATACATTCGTTTGGAGACAGAGGCTTAGTCCTAGGAGCACAGTCCGTGGAAATCAATCGCAGCGATGCGAGTGATTGAGGGCATCGCTACAATCTTGTGTGGTCGATCTTGTTTCCGGAAGTTCGGATTAGCTTGATCCTTCATAAGACTTCAGGTTGCTTGATGCAGCAAGACCCATGGCAATATATTGCGTGTATCAATCATTGGTATCTTAGTGCGTTACTCCAACACCGCTACGAATCTGGATTCTTATCTCCTTGTGAGTTCCAGCATGGCACGTCTCTGCCGGGCTCATAACATCGTGCGACATGGAGATTGAACTTGGACGAATGTTTCGGCCGTTGTCAACATCAGCAATCTATGCCGCGATGAGAGACCTTCGCTCAAAATCTGTCCCATCTGAAAGTGGAGACATCATTGCGTCGAGGCATACAAGTCCAGCGGTGCCATGATTCGCGGCGTTAAGCTTGAGGCGGAGTCTGGAACAACCATAAACACATGCCACGAGAAAACAGAAACGCTATGCTTACGAAACCTAGAAGATTGGTTCGTCGTTACCTCTTAGAGGTAACATGTCGTTGAGGACGGCGTATCTTCTTGCTTAAAAGTGTGGGCACGGAACGGAGTTAAGCCTTTCTCTTCTCCGCAGTCAGGAAACGGACCGTGGTCCGTTCCCACTTTCGACCAGCCCTAGAATGAGACGCGGTCTTTGTCTTGGATGAGTTCTTTGGCGATGCGGCCGCGATGGGACTTGTTGTACTAGACTGTGAGTAGACATACGTATGCGTTGATAACGATACTTGGCGTTGTACGTCGATCGAGGCTGTGTAGAAGTGTGGAAGGTCCATCCCATGGCGAGAACGTTGGCAACTGGTGCATTGATATGCATAGTGATATGTTGACGGTGTCGATGCTGGTGATGTCAATGACATCGGTCGAGTGAGCGAGCGGATATATATACGCTCAACGATTGTCTCTCGTATTTCTTTGTCTCATCAATTACCATCGTCAGCGACTCGGTCTTCGCTAATCACTACAGTAATAATACTCTGATTTCTCCTCGAAAGATGTCGGCCGTATCAATCTCCAGAGGTGAACGCAATCGGAAATAGACTCACCATCATGCATTCAGGAATTGACATTTTTTCAACAGGCTCCATCCTGCTCGCAGGCCTGCTGTACAATGCCACAAACCTGTCACCTCCGATCTCCGAGAGCAACAACATCACCACTGGGACCGATTTTCAGGATCGCCCGCGATCATCGTCATGCACCCAGCCGGCGGCGTAAAAGAGCAAACCGCCTCCATCTGGGCCGAGAAACTCTCGCAAAGCGGCTTCGTCACTCTAGCCTACGACGCATCATATCAAGGCAAAAGTAGCGGGCTCCCACACTTCCTCGAAGATCCTTCCGAGCGCATCAGCGACGTCTCGAGCGTTGTCGACTACCTCGCACGCCAGGACTTCGTTGACCCGGAGAGGATAGCAGTGCTCGGCATCTGCGGCGGAGGTGGCTATGCCGCTGCTGCGACTTTGCGGGACCATCGCATCAAAGCTCTGGCGACTGTTAGTATGGTCAATAACGGTGCGGCGACTCGTATGGGTTGGTATGGAACGGACGACCCGTCGGCGATGTTGGAATCACTTGAGGCTGTTGCGCCGCAGCTTGCGGCTGGAGCAGAGGTGGTGTATCAGCAGTACTTCCCTGATCCCGTGACGAACAGCACTCCGTACGACTTGGTCCAGGCCAATGAGTACTATCTCACGCCGAGAGGTCAATATTCGACTTCACAGAATATCATGGTGTCGGAAAGCCTTCCGCTGATCTTGGGCTTTGATGCGTTTCTCGGTGCCGACGCTTACTTGACACAGCCGACTTTGTTGATCGCGGGCGCGGATGCAGGCTCATTGTGGCACACGGAGAGGCTTGATGGCATGATCGGTGGCGCTACGAGATTGCTCATCGTTCCTAATGCTACTCATATGGACTTTTACGACCGTTTGGAGTACATTGATCCGGCTGTCGAGGAGACTGTGAGATTTCTCCTGGAACATCTAGCTTAGATCATTGTCAGTCATTGTTGACAGAGAGTATGAATCTATGCCGAGGATGTGGGAAGAGGGAGCGCATTCGCCAATGATGATGTTGGCCTCGACTTTGTATATCAGCTGAAGTCTGTGAACAGTCGTATCCAGAGTGATGTAGCGTGCGACATCGGCGCTGCGAATTCCAGGCATACCACATTTGGACACCCGTAGTCTTTCAATTGTTCTGTTCTGCCTCTTTCCTTGACTTCACCTATCCTCGGCCGAGAAGTGAGTAAGGTTTGGGTTACGGCGCGAGAAGGTAACGTGGACACCCGAAGGACAAGAAAAGCATGACCAGCGATCGACTGCGAAATATCCCCGATGGGCATTCCCTCCAAAATGGTGATATCTCTTGCAGCATCGCGTATGTCGCGTGCTGGAGACGGCTGACGCCATCGCATCTCAGCAACGACCGGGCCCACCACAACTCGAGCGATTCACTGATTAACCGCTTGCCCAGCCGTGCACGCGATTTAGTCCGAATCGCTCCTGACGGCGGCGCTATAACTGGCTAGCTAGCAGGCTAGAAGGTGGAGGTGGAGCCTGCTAGAAAAACTCGTTTCCACTTCTTTCGTGCTGGACCCTGGAGATGCGCATCCGGGGGCGAGGTGGGATGGAGGGGACTCTTTCATCATCGCTTTATTTTGATTTCTGCTCTCTTTCTTGCAAAACACTCTCTCTTTGTTATTCTCCTATCCTCACGACATCATGACTATCGATCTATGGAACGAGTTTTCTTTTGTGCGCTCGACGAAGAGACGACGAAGCACCTACGACAATGTGCCCCAATTCAACGATCTAACGTCGCAATATCCTATTCTTCTCTCAATCGCCGAAAATCTCTCGACATTGGATCTTGTTAACCTGGGATTGACTTCAAGAACAACATGGGCTCATCTCTCAGCGGCCAAATCGCCTCTCAAACTGCGCAAAGGCGTAATCAAGAGCGCTATCCGGTGTGAAGGACTACACATTCAGCCCAGGCCACAAAGTCCGCATCAGGGCACTCCTTACATACTCGCGTGCCCAAGTTCACAGATGGAGAAAGTGAGGCCCTGCGAAGGTTGTGGTGTTGGTGTCTGCGAAGTAAGTCATCTCTCGTCTGATATCTCATTCTATTGAATACCACTGACAATCCAACGCAGACCTGCCGTTTCAACCCTACCAAAGGAGCAATGCTCACCTACACCCACAAGCGCCGCTGGTTCTTCCCTTCGCGCTCGCTATCACGCCCTGATACCATCACGACCAATATCGAGACGATGCTCGACAGCATGGTGCGCCGCGGCCGCATCGCCCGGCGAAACAGCAACGCTTCCCTCCTCACCACCGAGCAATTGTTCACCCACCTCAACCAACTCTCCGACGACCCCTGCACCTGCACAGTCGAGTCTCGATGGCTAGATCCATGGCTCTGCGTCCCATGTCTCAACTACGACATCTTCAGCGCCCCGACCCACGAAGCGTACTACGCCCAGCGTCGCCGGTCCTCCCTCGTCATGGCCTGCCAACAAGGCAACGACATCGGCCCTCTATCCAGCCTCCTAGGCTCCGACGCCGCTCTCGCCCGCAATCTAACCAGACGCCTCAAATCCATGGAACAATGCAGTCTCTGCCACAAACGCCTCTCCCGTCGAGATCCCGCAGCACGCAGCGGTCGCTGCCTCCCACCCTTGGAAGAAAGCCGTCGGCGAGAACAATTGCATCACGCTGCTAAAACGATACAATCGCGCCGTACGCCGCCAGTCGTTGTTCGACGGCCTTCGTGTAGTTTGGCAAGAGCTGGTGCTACGGGCAGGAGAGGCAGTTGGCCTAAGAGACGGGACATTATGAGTTGTGGTGCGGCGTTGATACAACCTAAGGCTCGTGGAGAGTTGGCGAAGCGACGACGGGCGTCGGAGTTTGCGGTATTTGATGATTGATGAGGGTGGAGGTTTTTGTTTATTGATACATGATTATGATGTACACGCATAGACGAATATTATCTGCATTCCACAACCAAACCGATCGTTCAGCCACAGAAACAGAGACAAGGTCGATCGCTCGCATAAACAAAAGAATGAACAAACCGCGCTCACAAGCTCATCAGAGCAGCCAAATTCAGCCAGAAGGGACAGCCGACGAAGTACTTCGCGGTCTCAAATCAGTAGGGCACGGAATCATGTGCGGACTGGGCAAGCTCTCGTGGGTGATCGACAAGCAGTAGACAGGGTCGCTGTACTGTCCGATCTGGGTGCCGCGAACCATAACAATGACCCGGTCGCCTCCTGGCTTACTGCCCGTGTACGGCGCAACGTCTTCGTCGTCGACCATGGGGTACTCGAGGTAGGTGGTGCGTGGCTGGCCGAGGCGACAGGCGGGGTCTCTGTTGAGTGCGCTCAGGACTGCGGGACTCCTGTTTTGGTTGTTGGTTTGGAAGGGGTGGGGGTATGGAGTGTTGAAGTCTGTATGTGCTTTTCGAGAGTTAGTGTTGTGGTCTATTGATGTTAAATGGGGGGTTGATTTACGCTTCTGGGGGTCGTTGTCGGCAAGGTTCATGAAGTGAACCAGGTGATCGCGGGCACTTTCAATGACATTTTTGGTGTATGTGTATCGCCAAGGGTAGTCGGCTGCCAAATTGCTGGTTAATGAAATGTAGACACAAGAGTTTTCTTGGTTAGTCGATCAACGTACCAGCGCAGGACACGCCCTGAGGAACTTCCGCTCTTCTGGCGATGGCGAAGCTTGTCTCGAGTGCCGAGTGGGGAGCGGCGAGAGTGAGTGTTGCGATCACCAGGATCAGCAAGGCGATTGGGGAGAACATGTTGGTTTTGAGGTGTGATTCTGAAGGTTGAACTGTTTGTTATAGTTGTCTGGGGAACTTTTGTGATTGACGAGGGAGGAAGAGTCGGCAAGAAATGGGTATTGGACCTGGCTTTATACCACTGGCCCAGCGATGGGGAAGATTCTCGTCTACGCCACAGGCACGGCTAGAATATTCGTGCCCGCTCTTGACGTGGAACGATACAGTCTGAGCAGTCTCTCGCTGGCTTCCTCTAGAATTTTCTTGACGAGAGTCCCTCTTAGATGCGTGTAATTGTTTGAGGCGAGATGAGATGGCTGTCTTCTCTCGATGGCAGCACGAGAATAGAGATACGCCCAAAGCATTTGGTAGCTCCATAAGTTTATCGGAGACGAGATGAGATGGCTGTCTTCTCTCGATGGTAGCACGAGTATAGAGGTACGCCCAAAGCATCCGGTAGCTCCATAAGTTGATCGGAGACGCGATGAGATTCAGTCGCACTCTCAGTGACACGAGTGGACTTGGATGTGCCGGCAGGATTATATAGCTACAGCAAGCAACCGAGACAATTTCGAAACATGCACACTCTCTCGTTGGTCCACCTCAACTTCATCATAGTTAAAGTCTACGATAGCTGTGCAAAATACGTAGAGACGAGGCGAGATCAATGTGCTCTCTCAGCGGTGACAGTCGTCGCTACAATGACGAGACACGCAGATAGCTGCATAGTGTCCGCCGAGAGATGTTGGATTGGATGACAGTTTGTCTCTGGTCTCAATCCTGCAATATCAAATGCGAGGTTGGGCAGTTGCACGGGACCAGCCACGTTAAAGGATATATTCAACTGTCCTCTCGGTATCCATCATGTCAACTGTTTGACCGGGAGTTTTTGGAAGCTACACAGGTATCGGACAGAGGACATCGAAAGGCCTCGCTTTCTCATTGGAAGAAGAACTGCAATTGATCTCAACATATCTCACGGTTCGCCTCAATCCTACGAGAAATTAATCGACAAAGTTGAGTACTATCTCGATGGAAGCAGGATCAATTCCTCCAACTAAACCAGCCGATAGCCGCAGTGTTGCCGCTATGTTTTTCCCGAATCTCTAATCACTCTGTCTGGCGCTCATAGCCTTTGAATTATGTGTAGTGAGAATGGTGTCGATGCAGGGATAAAGGGACGTATCTGCCCAAATTCGGCTTCCGAGTCTGAAGGCCTCTGCACCATATAGCGCAGGCAGATCACCACGAAGCGGCGATGTAAACAGGAGCATCATGATTTCTACGAAATGGTCTATAGGCTGTCGTTTCTATGAACTGGATTGAACTCTAGGCTATGTACCCAAAATGAGAGAGATCTTAGGTCAGATTTTCATGGCAAAAACTTGTCAAGACAATGTCTGCCATACATGGTACAGTTGCATTGCTGATACAAGTGCATTATAACACTATACAAACATAGATATAAGTTTGCACAACGAGCTTGCCGTTGGTGGTAGTACAACCAATGCAAAGACCAGGATATGTGAACCAGAACAGAGCTCAATTATTGCATGTGTTTAGAAGTAGGTAAACCACTAGCAACTGGCTTTATCGATTTTTGGGCCTACCGGAGTTTTGCATATCATAGCCACGAGTACCGCTCTCAATCATCTTCTGTAGCTGCAGCTTTGGGAGGTAAAAGCCGCAAAAGCAAATGCTTGCGATTCAACCCTCATGCCTTGCCTCGACCTCCGCCATCTTCTGGACAGCCTGCATCGCAACTGCACGGCACTCGTCGTTGAAGTCTTCCCTCTTGGCGAACTTCTGGAGATGCGCTTTCCAAAGTGTCCATCTCTGCATAGTCCACGATCCTCCTCCCCACCCGGCCTGCGTCTCAACATCTGCTTGAAGGTCTTCGACCTCATCATTGAGACAGTGACTGTAGATCGTCCTGCCAGCAATGATGAGCCATGTAGCAGCAGCTGGGAGCAAAACCTGCCATTCGTAGGCCTTCGCACTGAGGCCGGGCTTCTCGTCGTAGTTCTGCTCGACTCCTATCTTGAGAAAATCGGATGCATATATAGGCAGACCGCCGATGAACTCGCCTTGCTCGAGTAACAAGGCTGTGAACCTCGTTCCGAACAGAAGGCGTGAAGCTTGTGAAAGGTAACTGTTCTTGTGTTTGAGTTGGTGCTGCTCAGGCCTTGAGTAGTCTTGGATTTAGCAGTTAGCAAAGCTTTGTACGTCCAGCATGTGAGTTACTTACACAACAGCTCCTCAGCAAAGCTGTACTCCCAGCCCGGAACATCTCGCCAGTACGCTTCGTAGCGTCCATGCGTTTTGACAGAGCCATCAGGAGTCTTGACATCGGGCTGCTTGGAGATCTCTTTCAGTAAGTCGATCAGACGCTGATTCACCACAGTGCTTCCGAACTTTAGGATCGCGAGCAACATGTGGTTCGTCCAGAATTCGTACACTTTGTTGTGACAATCTGCGTGAGTCGACCCGTTGTTCCGCTTCAGGTCGACTTCAAAGATCATCGTGATGCTTCTGGCGGTATCGTCGGCGTCTGCTTCGCCGTTGAGTAGCAGTGCGAGTGCGTCGGCCGCTTGAATTTGATCAGAGTCGTCGGTTAGCGCAAGTACTGCTTTCTTCCAGTCCTGAACAGAGTCCATAGAGGGAGATCTTTGAGTCATAAAAGAAGACGGTGTTCTGGTTAGAAGGCGAGTAAGCATGTACCCTCAAAGTTTGGGCAGGTATAGATGATGGGCAAGCAGCACACTTACCGATCTGTAAAGCCGCAAGTCGATCCGCCGTCACCAGAGAGAAATTGCTGCCGAAGAGTCTCGCTGACGTTCTATCGTATTGAATATGCCAGCTGCTCGGTCGCAAGTCAGGTCGCTTCTGCTTCTCGACGGCTGGTCCAGTCGGTGATGTCGATATCCACTTCTGGTTACTGGTGTAGGATCAATTTGTGTTTGCAGATGTAGAGTAATGGTCGAGGGTGGTATGCAAGCGTCGCTTTTTATTATAGGAAGTGACGAGGGCGACTCGAAAGCTCCGAAGTAAAGTAGTGGCGTTTGCTAGAAGATCGTGGTGTTCGGAAGGTGTCACCGGCTCACTCTGTGATGCCAGAAGCTTCTAACTAGATGTGGCAGCGCACGTTGACATCTGCTTGTGATTGGATCTGCGTCACTCGCGGATGTGAATGGAAGCTTCACTGCAGTGAGTCTTAGCAGATCAATTACCGTTCACCGCAGCTTCCAGGCTCACCTACAGATCTTTCACATACGTGAGCCACGTGGTTAAGCTCCGGTGACTCAATCAGGCCGACGCCTGCCAGCAATGCGCTTAGACAGCACCTCGGTCTTGGTCTTGATCCACCTCATATCGACTCCGACTTTTCGCTTCACTTTTGAGCATTGCATTGAGACTTTCCCTAGCCCATCGGCCATCCGGATCATGTGAAACTTACAAGCAGATACAAGGATACTGTTCCTCGTTCGAATGCGAGGAGGGAGAGGTTAAATTTCTCTTGGGGAATGATTGTAGACTGGGAGTTCGGTTTTACGATGATGTGGCAGACCATCCGTGGCTAAAATGCTGCGATTTGCAACTCCACACGCAAACGAGAACGAAATGCCCGAAATGCTTGTGGGTCTACCAGTGGAATTCAGCATTGGCTGCCGATCAACCCTTTCTCCAGGTCTCCCATCCTAGTCTTCCAGCACCTCACCCCTACCTCACCCAATCTTATAAGGCTCGTTGTCCCGATAAATGTAAATCTCTCCAATCAGAATCGTGCACCCCACAGCCATAGCGATCGCAATGATCGGCAGATTCACTCTCGCAAACTCCCGCCCCAGGACGCGGATATGCTTCTTGTACAGGATATCTCTCCAGAGCAGGCCCGCGAGCGAAGCGCTGAAAGCAGTGCTGAAAGCGCCGTAGTTGACGCCGATGGCCATGCTGTAGACGGTGGCCCAGAAGGTGCGGTCGCTGATGGGGATGCCGTTGTTGGTGTGGATTTGCTGCCAGGCTTGGATGACGCGGGAGAGGAGAATGGTGGTGCCGATGTTTGTGCCTGCGAACTGTTTGGGGTGTTAGTTGCGGTGCTACTGTAGGAAACATAGAAAACTTGATACTCACGTTGCACAAGATCACCGAAATGAAGCCCATGCCTCCGATGGCACCCACTGTTCCTGTCCTGTCCACCCAGTGGTCCCAGCCATGAGCGAACACCGGTATCCAACCCTTGGTGACCAGTGCCTGCACGAGCACAAACATGGCGAAGGCGAAGGGTACGAGCTTGAAGGGCAGGTGCATGAACACAGCCGTTGCTGTAGGGAATGTTTCTTGGCAATACCTGTAGCCGTCTGCGATGAGCGAAGCAACCGTCGTCCTCGAAGGCGTTTCATTCTTTCGACTAGTCGGAAGACCGTCCTCCTTAGCCTCTGCGGTTGGAGGAAATTCTGCAGATCCTTTCGCCTCAAATTCTCGCTCGCCGTGTGGCTTGCGAGCTTCGAATACGGCACTAGCTGATGATGCGGTGCTTGTGCCATCCATGGTGGTAGATTGCATGGGGTTTATCGCTTTCTCTGACGGGAATGCCTGCTTTTCGTTGGTGGTTGTATCGGCAGACCCGTCGTTCAGCCCATCTTGGCTTTGCGCAAGAATCTCAGGTGAGCGCTCTTGCATCTCTCTTTCCTTGGCTTTCTCAGCCTGGGCTTGCTCAAACTCCCTTCTTCCCTTGCGCGCGATCTCGCGGGTGTTCTTGCGATGCAACCAGCCAAATGCAATGTCCCAGCAGAACATCACGACCGCGGCAGGCAGGGTCACATAGAAGACTGGGTGCTCGCCCGTACTTTGGCTAGCGGCGTTGATTGCTAGGACTGTGATCAGGGTGGCGGCCATGATGATGCCTCCGAATGCCGCGCCTCGCTTGTCCAGGAACGGGTTCATGATCTCTTCGAGAGAAAGCAGTTCAGTCTCCTCTGCATTATTGGTGTCGCTGTCCGCTTTGGCGTCTTTGCTGGCGAATGGAATGTTTGGGTTGACGGGTTGCTTTCTCTTCTCCTCTTCCGAAAGCTCATGCATCCTGATGGATGACGGAATGAGCTTCGGATCGGCGAAGACGACGTACAGCAAGAAGGGGAAGAGCACGATAGCTGTACCCACAACTGGTATAACCATGTTCGCCGTGTACACGACAAATTTGATCTGGAAGGCGCCGGCCAAAACCAAATTCGTGGGGTTTGAAGAGACCAAGATAGCTGATGCAATGTTTGCGATTGCGAATTGCGTGTGGATCCATGCCCTGGGATGCTCGATGTTGCTTGAGACTCGCGTCATGTACGCCAGGAATGCAGTACCGGATAGGATGATGGGATCATTGCCGATGAAGCTGCCGAGTATAAAGAAGAAGGTGTAGAGGTAGAAGAATAGGCGATTGCCGGACTTGCCACCTTTCTGCAAGACCTTGAAGGCCAGATATCTGATGAGACCAGAAGCATCAATGGAGATCGCAATGTAGGCCAAGGTGATGAAGAATACCATGATATCGATTGGGTTGATATGGTTTGCTCCGACTGTGCCATCGTGCACTTCCTGCCGGCCAATGGCTAAGATCGCAAGGAGGAAGAGGTCGGCTACCAATGGAGCGGTCGAGAAACTTATCGACATTTGAACTACCGCATATCGTGATTGCGACTTCTTCTCAGCGAGGTCTAGGTCTCGATCCTGCCGTGGAGAGATGATACGGCAGGCACTCAGAGCGTCCAGAAACGCATTTGACCATGGCCGAGGGATGTAGAGCGGAACGTGGAAAGGAAACAAGACCACGATGTTGGTGAGGACAAAGACGATCAGGGTCACGATTGACCGCCAGTCCTTGATACGGCTGGTATCCATGTCCAGCTCCATGGTGTTGCCCGAGTCTCGAGGATACATGATGCCTCGTGGCTCGGTGACTCAGTAAGGTGATTCGTACGAGGTTTGAGATATCAGCCCGGTAGGGCGATTATTCCTCGCGAATTTCTAGAAGGCATGGACGAGCAGTTCCGGGTCGGTAGCCGATGTGCTGGCGCCCAAAAGGGCCTGCTGATGGGGCTGAGACCTGAGGGAGTACGCACAGGCCGCGCGAGTGCAAGCGAAGAACCTTGGAAGAATGCCCCCCGCACACACGTGACATGCGTGCTTCACACGAACTCACTTTGGAAGGCACGTGCTTGGCGAGTTCAAGCACTGCGCCACCACAAAAGCATGCTCGATGCACCTCCATGCAGCGCCCTGCACTTCGGCGCGCCGACCAGACCGGTGAAAGCATCGGCGCACGCACGCCTTGCGAATGCTTCCCCCCGAGCATTGCGCCTCGCCGCCCGGAAGTCTACCTCAAGCCTACCTCACCTCACATGTGCGGCATGCGGGAATCCTTCGAGCGTCATATTCTGCCTCTCTTAATGCCGTGTCTGCTCGCTTCGTCTTTCAGCCGCGAGCATAGCGAGGCGTATACATTGCTTGACCTGCAGCGGCGTGCCTCCGACTGGGCCAGTTGGCATTGTTTGCCTTCCTTCTGTGACACCTCACTCCAGCACTGGTCGCGTGCTCTCTTAACCGTCTTGGAAGTCTTGTCTCTGTCTTGTCTTTCTCTATGTCAACCCAGCGAATCCCTTCTCTCCACTGACACACGTGCTTTGTCCTCGCACACACGATCATGCTATGCCGCCTTATCCCATAACCTCAGTGCAAGATAATCTCTCGGCCAATTCTTCCCATTCCAATTCCTCTTCAGCAAGCACTCCTTCCATTCCTGTCGTCTGCGCCTGGCCGGTCTCGGGACAGTACGGCGCTGGGTCCAGGATTCTCTTTTACGTGCTCATAGCTGCTTGTTTGATTGCACGAAAAAATGAATGGATCCGGAACGCCTGTCTTGCGGGTGCCTTGCTGTTCCCGGCAATCGCTGCACTTCACGCTATAACGCTGGCGGCGTTGCATTCACCAGGTAAGCCTTGCATCGGAGAAATAGCTACTGTGCCACCAGAGTCTCACGATTGTCAGATGCCGTGGATATGGACATCTATGGGGCGTTCCAGCTCTGCGCCTTAGGCATCCTCGCCGCTCCGTTAACAGCAAGGATCTCCCGGACGTACTTCAACAATCCAGGCCGGAATCTCATCTTCCTGTGGTTTGGCTTGATTCTTGGCGGGCTACTCAGCCTGACCGTAGAGTTCCTCCGCACTAAAACTCACGAGTGCAGCCACACGGATTCTGGCCTACCGCTCTCTCGCATCAGCGACTGGCACTACGGTGACACATGCGGACTGACATGCTCAGAAGAAGAAGGCCCCTTCTCCCCGATGCGGCAGGACGCTGCGAACAATATTTATGTCATCCCGGCCCCTACTGTGTTCAGCTTAGGAACCGCGACCCTGCTCAGTGCCGCATGCTGTATCCCGCCTATCCTATCAATGGCGACTATGTGGAACAAGATTTTGGAAATCAACTGGCGCGCGCGCTTCGGTCCCGACACAACTGCCGAAGACCCAGATGCACTCATAGACGGCACAAATGCCACACCTACGACAGTCAAGGGCATCAACAGCCGGATCAGGCGTTTCTTGGAAGTAGTGGAAGCTCCAGTCTTCGGTGCTGCCGTACGTTAGAGTCATACGCATCTATATCATGCTTCACGTTGTGCTGATCCCCACCGCAGATACTCGCTGTCCTGATCATTGGAGAACGCAACTTCTTCAGCACTCAGGTGGACTACCAGACTGAACCTATTGTCAGTGTCGGTATGTTCCTATCATTTCTAGTTCGAAATGCACGCCGCTTGCTGATATACATTCACATAGGTCAATGGGCGCCAATCGTGGGTACCGGTCTGGCCTTGTTTGGGTCACTGTATGTCGCACTGGCCGCACCAGAGAGCACCGAAGGTTCAGAAACCAATGGTGTGTCACCACCTCGGTCAAACTGCTCGCCAACTGGCATGGGAGGCCCAAGGCGATCCACCGGCGATCTACAGCGCAGTCAAACCCACACCACTGTCGCCACCCTCGAAGGCACTAGACGCACTGTGGGCAGTTGGCTGAACAAAGCCGCTGAATACGTGGGAACGCCGCAAGAAAAGAGCTACGACGATGGCGGCTTCCGCCGCGGACGCGCAAGGATGTATCCCAGACTCCCTGGCGAAGAGAATCGCAACCCAGGATTGAACCAAATCACTAGGGAGTGGACGAGCCGCGATTTGAGCCGTGAGCCATCTGTTCGTCGCCCCGCCTCCACCCATACTGTCACGAGAGAGCGCAGCAACACTGCCGACACGCTGCAATTGCCGTCACCCACGCATAACAGGCCTTCACGGGACAGCCTCAACTTACCTTCGTCGCCTGAAATGATCCAGATCACCACCAGTGCGAGAGAGCAAAGTCCGCCGGCCATTGTTGTCACGCCTGATCCTGACGTGTCTGATCACCAAGGGAAATGAGGAACTCCATGTTTACAACACCCTCACTCTTCGACATGACGATCTCGTCATATTCAGAGCTACAGCACAGGGATCAAAGCTGACAGTTCTTGCAACCATCTGCCTACAAAGCAATCTCGCCCGAAACGCTTCGGCAGACGAGACGCTGGCGATTGAGCCGTCGATGATACAAATCAGACTGCGACACAGAACGCAAGGTTCACCGCCCAAAATCATCGCTACTGCGAAAACTGGCTTTCCAGGCAAAAGTGGCGACCAGACATCCGTGTAGCCTTCATCAGGCGAACAAAACCACGCCCAACCCAAAATTGGCAGCTTCAACAAGCGTTCGTCACGATGAACGAACAACACGCCGACAGCAGTGGGCATCATCGCGAATCTCAATTGGCCTCGAGATCGCCTTGCTGGTCTGCATCACCTACATACTGCCACTCGACCATCGCACTCCCTCTCAACTTCGGGGAGTACTCGACCGCCACTCTGAAACCCCATTTCTGACCCCAGGTCAAACATTCGATCAAAGAACCAGGCACCGTCTTCCGGAAAGATTCGAAGCCCGAATGCTCATGGTCTTCTCAGAAAAGGCGCCATTTCCATGTACGCTTGTTGTGGCCGATAGCCTCATTACCATTCTTCGATACCATATTGTGTGGTCTCGCTTCGCGAACCATAGGATTAGACCAGATCGTCCTCGTGCGCCGATCTACTGAGACTCAATGTAAATGCTGTATCAATACCATCGCAACTTCTTCCAATTCGCAGTCTCGTTTCGTATGTTCTGCACGTCTGGTTGATGGCGGTGTCTTACATGAAGGGGAAAAAGAATACAATACCGTCGTGGCGAGATTAGCACACGAAACAGGTTCAATTCAATGCTGGAGCTCTTTCAGCCGCAGTCTCTAAATTCTTTCGAAATACTGTTCGCCAGTACGGCAATGATCCTTACGATCTTTCGTTGTATCTGTAGACTTGTAGAGCCTTCGTAATTGTACAATACGGTTGATCGGATTGTCCGCTGCCGCAGGCTTGAGGCTATCGCTTTTGCCTCATCGGGCGATCTTCATCATCATAGTCAATCATCTGTTGCAAATGTGATCAATAGCTTGTAAGAAGAGGTAGTATATGTCTTCACGTGCAGACGTCCGCGATGTATCAGTGTCTCCATGAGTGGAAGGAGCGATCTGCCGGAAGATCTCACTTCACATATTGCTTCGATGGTTTGAAATGTTGTCAAGACACCTATGACCCGCACCATCATTCAAACGCTGTTTAGGTATCCCTAGTGGCCTGGGAACCCTATAAGGGTACATGAAAATGTCAAAAGATATCTCAAAAACACAAAAAGGTACGGGTCAACCGTCTGTTACAAACCCCCGGAATCGAACCGGGAACCGTCTGTGCTGCCAATAGAGCTAATGTTGCAACTAATTGTTAGACAGAAATCATAACCGCTAGACCAGGCTTGCAGTAACGTGATAACT
>Ga0265797_10003036_pt1 | contig 27348 bp, 28 predicted proteins | sample P2T30metagenome_FD_192433 | JGI IMG/M metagenome (GOLD analysis project Ga0265797, IMG submission 192433) | Plant litter microbial communities from East Loma Ridge, Irvine, California - P2 T30 | ecosystem: Environmental > Terrestrial > Plant litter > Unclassified | place: USA: California... | reverse complement strand
TGGCCCCGTGCGCAGATCCGCATTCATGTCATCCTGCAGAACCTCGACGATGCGGCACCTGAATGGCTCATGGCACCTGCCACTAGCGCCTGTATGGTGGACAACTTCAAACAGCAGTGGCCAGAGGAGATGAACCAGTTACCGGGCCTACGTTTCATTGAGCAATACGATCCTGACGACCTCACCGTCAAAGATCAGCCATACGCCTATGTGTGCGATCAGGTGCATGAGATCAAACTTGGGGTTGACTTTGACGATCTTCGTGGAGGTGGGGTACAGGAAGACCAGTGGGCTGCCATTGCAGAACTGAGAGACAAGGTTGCGCCAGGAGAGAAGCTTGCGTGGTTTGTTGTCGTCAATGGAGATGTTGAAAGATGGGCTCCACCGATGGACGATGGTGATGACGACCAAGATACAATAACCGAAGCTACACAGTCCCCATTTGGCCCTGCAAGTCAACGAAGCAGTATGGGCAGATCCGAGGATTCGCGCGGACAAGCTCAAGAACGGCCTTCAACAAGTAGAAGCTTGAAGAGATGGATAGGCGGACGACTTAGGAAGTCGAAAAGGCAAGTCCCAAGTTGTGGTTCGAATTCAGGGTGCTAACAATTGACAGCGGAAAAGACCTAAAAGCCGACGTATCACGAGAGATAGTTCCACCTCTGCCGCCAATGTCTCCTAGAGCCGCAGTTCAGCCATCTTCCTTACCCACCAGGAAGAGACCAGCGAAAGAAGAAGTTCCCTCGGCAGATACCTGAAAGCTAATGTGGTGGGATGCCGACTTCCAGCGACTTCCACCTCGCAAAGTTTGGTGGACTAAACTTAGCACACGAACAGAGTAACCTCGGGAGCTGAAACGGCGGCAGTGACTTGGCAAGCATGTCAACAATCACGTCCAAGAAGCACAGCTTGAGATTTGTCTTCATCGCCCAATCTTTCTGCTGCTGTGCAGCGACACAAAAGCCAGCTGTCAAAAAGGCCTCCGATGTTCTCCCACGGGTGACTTCTGGTACCAAACGCCGTTGACGTTAGGTAGAGGGAATTAGAAGACTAATGCCGAACCATTATTGGCGATAAGTTTCAAGGTTTTACTAGTGAGGTCTAGGGCACGATTTCAGCTCTTGGTGCCCGCTAGTGTCACAGGTGTCAGTTGCGAAGTACTTGCAGTAGCTTCAAGAATAGCATCATTCCCTTCACAACCTTACTTACTTCGAGCCAAAATACCACCGTCTGATGTATTCAGCCGGTCTTGGTCGATCAATTGTCCGCTCTAGCTACGCGCACTTCCAACAGCAGACACCCTGCGACACTAGCCCTTGCGGTGAACGATCTTCCGAGCCGCAAGCGCCTCCACGCGAGAACACCTTGCGCTCCGAAGGCACGCGGGGCTTGCATGCGGTTCATGAGATGGCTGTACTCGTTCGCTTGTTGAACATACGCCCTGACTCGATCCACGAATCCGCATCGTTGGATATGCTCCGCATTCTCCTGGTATAGCTGTTTATCAAACGACCAGTCTTTTAATAGTTGCATCATCCGGTCGTGCACACCTCGTCCAGTCAGAGCTTTTCGGGGTACGTCTCCGAGAGCATACCTGGAGTGTTCCTGTCAGGACTCCAGAAGATTCAGGTCGCACGAGTGCGACTCTTGATTTTCAGGCATTCAAGCTGATGATGATACAGCCATTTGAGTTCAACGGCTGGTATGAAACATGTTACTCCCCCGCCACTGGCACGATTTTAGCTTATTGCTGCTCCACCGAACAGTCACTAAACATACTTCAGAAGGCGCAATTCAGATGGCGCACTTCAATTTCGCCTTTCGAGGCTCATATTGAGGGATTAAGGTTCAAGAGCATAGCGTCAACAGCGAGCGAGTATCTGGCTATATGGAGTCTGATATACCCTCTCCTCCATAACACCTGACTTACCGACAGTCTCAAAAATACGGGTCAATTCCGAAGCACTAGTCAAAATGTTGTATGCCTTTCTGCGCATACTGCTGGCAGTCATGCTTGGCACCTCTGCCATGGCACAGGTAACCCCAGATACGTCGGTCGTTTCCATGCTAGGCATGATTCCAGAGTGCTCAGTACGTCCATCATGGGTAGCATCGACCTGAGGTTCCACTTTATATACTGACCGAGAGTCTTGTTTTAGGTGCCATGTGTCATGAAAGATCTTTTCACAGAAGGAGGATGCGCGATGACGACCGCTTCCGACCTTGCGCAATGTGCCTGTACGAATATTACCATGCAATTGCGCCTATCGGCGTGTGTCCAGAGGTCTTGCGCTTTCACGAGCCAAGTTGGTAAGATCTATTCCCGTCTCCAATTGGCAAGCGTTAACAAGGAAAAAGATGTCACATCCTTCGCAGGTAACCTCTGCGCAGCCTACCCAAAGCAGTCCCGCGTCAACGAGCTCAAGAGCAGCGCCATCGTAACAATTGCCTTGACCATTCCGTTTCTCCTCCTTCGCCTATACGCACGATGGTTGAGAAGTGGACGACTCTACTTGGATGATGGTTATGCCATAATCGCTTCTGTACGTATGTTTGAACACATTCATGAAGTTTCACTGACAGTGTGTTACCGTAGGTGCTCCTAATCACCGTGTCAGCCATCATTTTGCGAATGTCAATGTTGGGATTCGGTCTACACTGTACGTGATCTCTCCGTACGAAACATATCTGATTTAAGACAAGCACTGACTTCGTACATCTACCTTCAGACTGGAATATTCCTGCGCAGAACGGCGTGGAGCTACTCAAGCTGTACTATGTCTGCCAGATGCTCTACATCTTGGTCCAGGTTTTTTCCAAGGTCGCCATCCTAGCTCTCTTTCAGCGACTGTTCCCCGGGTTCATCCACTATTTCCAGTGGAGTGTGCGTGTCATGATCGTCTTCATGTTCACCCACGGACTAGTGTTTCTGATGCTCATCATCTTCCAATGCCGGCCGATTAACTCTATTTGGGATAAGACTATAGATGGCAAATGTCTTCCTACCGATGTTGTCATCTTCACCGGCGCTGCTCTTAGCATCGTAGAAGATTTCATCATCTTGCTGTTGCCAGTGCACGAGCTCTGGAAGCTGCAGATGAGTAACAAGAAGAAGCTGGGTATCATCCTTCTTCTCAGCATGGCATCCTTGTGAGTAACAGCCACACATTACGCGTATCAATGCTAACGATCATTCAGTGCTTCTATCACCAGCATCATCCGTCTCAAGTACCTGGTCAAGTACGCCAATACCTACGATTCAACATGGGATAACGTCGACGTGATCAAGTGGTCTTTGATCGAGATCCTCGCGGCCTGCATCCTCGGTAATCTCTTGCCCCTGCGTCCCCTGCTCGAGAAGATGGTTCCACCTATGCGTTCCATCTTCAGCTGGTACACGCGCTCCACCTCTCGCAAGTCCTCCGAGAAGCAAACCGGAACCTTCGGCAGATTCACTTGGCGCAAGCGCTTCAAGCCCAGCAGCAAATCCAACCTCATCTCCACTTTCGATTTCACCAAATTCAGCGTCACATCTTCCCTGGACTGGACCAAGTCGGAGATCAACGAAATATCGCCCAGGACACCGAGTCCGCCACACGACTTCGTGTACGAGAAGAATGGAGACGTCAGTGTTCATGTGCCGCGGCGAGATGTAGAGCCGCAGATAGTGTCCGCGGAGTTTTCGCGTGACACTCCGACGCCAGGTTTTAGTCCGACGCAGGTGTCGGTCACGGATAGCACTGGAAGGGCCAGTCGCAATGACAGCGAACGCGGTTTGATGCCGGGGAGCAGGGAGCTGGGGCGAGAGCGTCATGTCTCAGGGCCGTGGAGCTATGCGTTGGGTATTTTTGATCGCACGTGAGGGATGATACGTGTGTTTACGACTTGATGATATACTCATGTGCTTTAATGGTAATTAACGATATTGACGTCCGCTACCTCGGTACATGGGTGAAGCACTTGTGGAGTGAGATGTCGCGAGCGTTATACAATGCTATTTCTCTCCCAGCCTTGAAGCGCATAGGCCCAGCACACATGATCAAGATATTTACAGCATCACCAGGTGCCGCAAGAGTTCGTGATTGATGAGGCCAGCAAATTCCACTGATTAAGGACAAAGTCTGTAACCTATACTCGTAGCCTGTCTATCGTGACTGTAATTTTAGTATAGTAAGAATGCTATAGATAATGTACTGAGAATAGCCAGGCTCTACTTTCAACGTATTCTTAGTGTTGATGGTAGAGCTTCGCCGAGGTAATTGATCATAATTCTTGCAGATGGTGACGCCGAAAGCAGGCCCACTGTTACCCAGTGCTGTTCTAGTCAGTAAGGTCGTGCACGTGACAGCGCAATTGTAGCCTAGCTCAACTTTTTGGTCGCGAACTTCGAGGTCGCAGAGCTCTTCAATCACCACCAGAACATCTCACCCACGTCACACCTCGCGCATCCTTACACCAATTGACCAGGCGCGCATACCAACGACGCGCATCACTATCTCTAACCTGCGGCTCCACCGGCTTGCCGACCTGATACACCCTCCACAAGGTATTCGCGGCACCGAGCCACGACCACATTCGCGATGAGCGGCCGACGCGATTTCCTGTCGATGCCCGCGCCCGAGAACTATGTCGCTGGTCTCGGGCGTGGTGCGACGGGCTTCACAACCCGGAGCGATCTTGGTCCGGCGCGCGAAGGACCTTCCGAAGATCAGATGAAGGAGATGCTGGCGAAAAGAGCTGCGCAGTTGGGCGCTGCAGCTCCATCAGCTTACGGCGTCACTGAGAAGAAGCCCGATGAGCATGACGAGGAGGAGGATCGCTTCCAGGACCCGGACAATGAAGTAGGCTTGTTTTCAAGTGGAATGAACTACGACAAGGAGGACGACGAGGCAGATCGCATATACCAAGAGGTGGACGAGAAAATGGACAAGCGGAGACGAGCACGCAGGTTGGTACCCATCATTTCATAGCCCCGATGCCCACTCCCTCCCCTCTATCTTTGTTTTCCAAGTATTCATCGCAAGTTTTCCCCCGAACAGATACCGATGTCCGACCTAGGGAAGCTCGCGAGCAACAAGAACGAGACGACTACGAAAAGAACAACCCCAAGATCCAACTACAATTCGCCGACCTGAAGAGAGCCCTCGGCGGCGTCTCCGAGGAAGAATGGGCAGCGCTACCCGAAGTCGGCGACATGACGGGTAAGGCGAAACGCGCCCGCGAAGCCCGCATGGCAAACGCGCGCTCGTATGCCGTACCCGATAGCGTCCTCAATGCCGCTGCAAAGTCTGGCGAACTCGACACCTCGATCTCCTCCAACGATGCGGATTCCGGCACAATGACCAACTTTGCTTCTATCGGTCAGGCCCAGAAAGACGCCTTGCAGGTCCGCCTGGACTCGGCAGCAAAGGCTGGCGGCAGCGAAACACAGACAAGCACATCAGGCACCGCAACGGCCATCGATCCCAAGGGATACCTGACAAGTTTGGATCGCAAGCAAGCTGCAGGCGACGAGCTGCCAGTAGAGGATATCAACCGGGCTCGTGTGCTCCTCGAGAGTACGGTGCGGAGTAACGTCAACAACGGACCTGGTTATGTCGCCCTTGCACGACTGGAAGAAGTGGCTGGCAAGCTTCACACCGCGAAGAAGGTCATACAACGTGGATGCGAGAACTGCCCGCGGTCGCAAGTTGTGTGGGAGGAAGCCATCCGACTGAATCGTGAGAACACTCACAACGCCAAGGTCATTGCAGCGAACGCCATTAAACAATTACCACATTCTGTCGGACTCTGGAAAGCCGCGATTGACCTGGAGCAAACACCAGCAGCCCGAAAGAAAGTGACGCGCTTGGCTCTTGACCACAACGCGCAGAGTGTGGAGTTATGGAAGACCTTGATCAACGACACGGAGGAGCTGGAGAATGTTCGTCTACTCTTTGCCAAAGCCACAGAGCAGACGCCGCTGTCTGAGGAGTTGTGGATCAGCTACGCTCGAGTGTGTGAGCCAGAGCATGCACAGCAAGTGCTCAATCAGGCTCGAAAGGCCATTCCGACCTCGTGGCTCATTTGGGTAGCTGCCTGTCGATTGCAAGAGCAATTAGGCAAAGTGGAGCTCCTCGACAAGATCATGCAGAGGGCCGTCAAAGCCCTCATCAAGGAGAACGCCATGATGAAGCGCGAGGAGTGGCTGACGCAGGCTGAGGTATGCGAGGAAGAAGGCGACAAGGCTACGGCTGCGGCAATTGTCAAGGCCACCATCGGCTGGGGACTAGATGAAGACGACGACAGGCGTGACGTATGGCTGGAGGACTCCAAAGGTGTTTCCGGACGTGGGCACTATGAGGTAGCCAGGGCTATCATCAGCCATTGCGTGTCCATTTTTCCATACTCGACTACCGTGTGGCACGCTTCAGCCGATCTTGAGAAGCACCACGGATCGATCGATACACTTCTGAGCGTCCTGGAACGAGCGGTGAACGCATGTCATAGCAGCGAAAGTCTCTGGTTACTGTACGCGAGAGAGATGTGGAATTCAGGCAACGTGGACGGAGCGCGGCAGGTCTTGGGCCGATCATTCGAGCAATTACCGGGAAACGAGAATCTCTACACAAGAGCAGTCGACTTCGAAGTCGATGCCGGAAACATGGAGAACGCAAGATCTTTCCTGGCCACGGCCCGAGCATCAGCTGCTACTGGTAAGAACCTATGATGCCGACCAAAGATGTACATGCTAACTTCATTAGATCGTATCTACCTCAAGAGTGCCGTACTAGAACGCCAACTCGAGAACTTCCAAGACGCAATTGATCTCTGCAACGAAGCCCTCCAACACTTCCCTGGATCCTGGAAGCTCCACGCCCTAAAGGGACAGATCTACGAGCAGCTATCGAAGCTCAAGGAGGCGCAAGAAGCTCTGAGTGTCGGGACACGCGCAGCACCAAAGGCACCCGTCCTTTATGTCCTCCTCTCGCGCCTACTCGAGAAACAAGGAGCGCTAGTAAAAGCTCGATCCGCTCTGGAGCGTGGCCGCACACAAGTACCGAAGAATGCAGAGATCTGGTGCGAGAGCGTACGCCTCGAGAGACGAGCCGGAAACATCCCCTCCGCCAACAAACTCATGGCAATCGCACTGCAAGAAGCACCAAGCTCAGGTCTCTTGTGGGCCGAGAAGATCATGCACCTCGAAGCGCGCACGCACCGCAAACAGCGCGCGCTCGAAGCCATCAAGAAGGTCGAAAACGACCCACAGCTCTTCGTTGTCGTGGGCCGCATCTTCTGGGCCGAACGGCGTCTCGAGAAGGCAGATACGTGGTTCACGAAGGCTGTCGTGCTCGATAGCGATTTCGGTGATGGCTGGGTCTGGTTCTACAAGTTCTTGCTGGCTCATGGGACTGTTGCGAAACAAGAGGAGGTTCTGAGTAAGGCTGCAATGGCGGAGCCGAGGCATGGTGAGATCTGGCAGAGTGTGAATAAGGATGCGAAGAATGCGAGGAAGAGTGTGGAGGAGAAGTTGAAGATTGCCGCGGCGAAGGCTGAGTGAGATGGAGTTTCGCGCGGGCATCGAGGCTCAAGGGTCGCGAATGGAAATGGGATTTATCGTGGATGGACACGTGCATCAGGTCGCGCTGATCGTGTTCACTGCAGACGTGGGCTCGGCTATGAGAACAACATGGACCGAACAGACGAGCATAAGAATCGCGGCCCTTCGTCTTTGAGAACAGTCAAGCTGCTTGATCAGAGGCAAGGAAGACACCATGTAGATGTAAGACAGATACCACGTAGGCCTTCGTCTCACTTCGTGTAAGCTACAGCACCGCGAAGATATATGAAGAGAATACTGATTCGACAGATTATTAATTACAAATGTGTGACGAACGATGACTTCGGAATGTGAGGCTCTTGAAGACGACAACCCGGTGAAAATAATCACGGCAACATCGGACGTCCGCATGCAGATACATGTTGTCTGGTAGGACACGGGAGAATCGTGATCTCGTGCGAGGAGTGAGTATGTAGGCTGCAGTGATGGCACCGCGGATTAGTGCTCTCGTCACGACCTTGGCTATCCAGTACGCGCAGGGCTACGCTCGACGACATGTGTATATGCAGGCAGCCGATGATGCTCGCCATTGTCTCGCGTGAGCGCACGCAGCGGTATAGCCAGAGTAGGAGCCAGATCGTGTCCCCCGTCCACAGATACATTGGTAGTCGCTTCACTCTTGGGCTGATATGGCGGCGGAGCCTCTCCGTCCTCGTTCAGCCCCTCCTGCCGTCGCACTTGCGCCGCTTGGTCTCGCCCATGATTTCCATGCATGAAGCGACGGGTGCCCGCCCAACGCTCGAGATCCCGTGCGAGAGCAGTCTGTCCACTGCGCCGCATCCGTGCCTTCTTCAGCTTCCTCCGCCGAAGCAACCACCACAGGAACAACGCAACTAGTAGGCCCATAGCGGCTAGGAATAGGAAGTAGTAATTGAAGACGGATACATTTTGGTCGTCTTCGTGGTGCTCCGAGCTTCTAGCGACGGGGAGGAATTTTGGAGGGACGGGAGGTACGAGAAGTATGTCCATGGCTGAGGTTGATGCAGGTTGTGTGTTCGTAGGACGGTGGTAGTGAGGGATGAGTAGATGAGTAGGGAGGATGGTAAGCTTGCCGCTAATGGGCTCGCCAACTGTGAATTATCCTGCCCAAACGATGGTGTTGTGTAATGAGACCCAGGCACAGCAACGTCTTCGGCCAACTACACGCACGGCGCTCCTGCCTATGTGAAGTGCAGCAGCGAACGATAGCGAAAGGCGCGGACAGGTGAGGCGTTTGAATTGGGGAGGAGCAGTCGCGGACAGGCGGCAGTCGCGCGTCCGATGGATAGCTCAGTCCAACATGGCGAGGTGATGGAAAAGGGTGTGCATTTGCACGAAGGGAAGACTACACTACATTGCTCCAGTTGCAAGTGAGACGCGGCTGTGGTGAGATAATGAGAATGATGCTCGGAGGTCTCGGAAGAGTCGGAAAGACGCGGCGCGTGCACTGATCGACGGCCAAGCATCATCAGGAATGGCGCCATAAGCTTGTCAATCTCGCGACACCTTGATGGACACCAGTATTTGACTACTCCCTCTCCCGCCCCCGCAAACCTGCAAACATGGTCAAAGCCGTTCGAGGTATGCATCGCCCCTCATTCTCATGGGACCACGCTGACCGCTCCAGGCACGCTCGTCAAGTGCGATGCGTCCATCAAAGCCATGCTGGTCGACATCGACAGCAAGAACAACAACGAATACATCATCGAGGAACTGGACGAAGAGCACATACTCGTCAAAGAGACAAAGATCAACGAACTCAAGGCGCGTCTGAATAACGTGGGTTGCGTTTGTTATGGCTCTCATTGCTATTTGACTGACGGCTCGCAGATGATCAAGGACCGCCTCAAAGAGCCCGAGGAGTCCGACTCGGAGTAGGTGGTAGTCACGAAAACAGCATGCCCCTCCACGTCCGAGCAACCTCAACCGCCTGCCTTATCTCCGTGGCTCTGCATTTAGGTCATGGCAGACTTCTGCGCAGCGCCCTGCTGAGCGCCAACCCACTTGGGCCTCACGTCGGTGAACAGCTCAGCATCTACCTTGAAGTTGTCCAGGATGCTGGTGTCGTCAAGAGTACCGACCTATCGGAATCAGTATCGGTCGCTATCAGACATCAATCACCACATACCTTGATGATGCGCTTGCCCTCGAAGGTCTTGCCCTGGCGCCACATGGTCGAGCCACAGTCGCCGCTATAACCGGTCAGAGGGAGCTTTTGGATAGTCGCTGAATAACATACCAGAAGTTGGAGATGATCTCGTTGCCGCCATCGGCCACCTTCTTGTGCTGCTTTGGGGTGCCCTTGGTGACCTTGAATCCGTCTTCGGTGAAGACAGCGTTGCTGGAGTAGGTGCTGCCGCCAATCTTGCGGCAATCGACGCAATGGCAGAGAATCTTCGGATACCGTCAGTGTCTTGCTACTCTGTCGAACGTTGCATTACGTACGCTGGCCTCGCTGCTACCCTGCGCCTCGTAGCGGACGTTACCGCACATGCATCCTCCGACGACCATTTTGTTATTGGTATGGAAAGAGTTGATATTGGGTTAGATGTTGGTGTTCTTGGTAGTTATCAATTCCCAGGGTGAGTTTGTGAGTGAGGAGTAACAGAACAAGAACATCGATTTTATACCTCGCCTCTACCCCGCGATGCTGATCGTTCGAAGTTGAAAGGTATTACGCTATGCTCTCCACAGAAGACTAACCTCTCGGTAACTCTGGTCCCCTCACGTAACTCTAGTGTCTAGGCCCACCCATCTCGGACTCCATTCGGTGACGTCTATTGGCACATTCAGACACGGGCCAAAGGCACACTGCATACAGCATTCGGCAACCTCAGAAACCGAGAACATGCTGTGTTTACCCAGTGACATCCTGTCGTTCCGCACAAATTGAAACCAGTTCCGCGCAGAGTTGGTTGGAGAGTCCATCAGATTCGCGAAGAAGTAATTCCAAATATGCAAGTGAATGCAGGTCGGGTCACAGTTTAGGCACCTCCGAAATGCTTGGTACAGAACGAGATGTGGGCTTTTGTCCATATCTAGAACTTTTGATACGTGTCATTTTGTACTACTGTTGGAAAGACGCGCCCCTTATCCCATCAGCAGCGTCAGGTCCATAGACGGCACGAGACAGTGGTCGTTGTGTGACGTAGCAAAACACGGCCAAAGCGGGGCATTCCCGCGGTGTACAGTAATGTCCACGTGCTTTCGAGCGAGTTCCGCGTTTTGGCCATTCCATCTTGACATTTACCCAACACGCGATCCAAATATGACCATCAAGTAAATCAGAATACCGCGCTCGACGCGATTAACGTCCTGCGAACATCATCGTTCCCACCCAACCTCAACTCTGCGCCAAACACGACTCGCCCATCTACAATGGCCACCGCACCAAATGTCTGGACGCAAATGAACTATGTCCCACCACGCGGCCAATGCAACTTCAGGCAGTCGGTCCTCTCTCCCAAATGCTCCTGTCTACGTTACATGTTGCACCCGTTGAAGGTAAGTCTCTCACTTGCGAGAAGGCTACTTGAACACGCTCCATATACTAACAACACGACAGTCTGCTTCCTCCTATGACTGCGACGGCTGCAACCACCACGCCTCCTTCCATAGCATGGAGAACAAGACGGAAGACGAGATCCGCAAGCGCTGGGAGCAGGAGGCCAAGGACAAGGCTGAGCGCGACGAGGAGGCTCAGCAGCGGCCGAAGAAGCGCGTACGAGCAATCGAGTACCAACAAGCTCCTGCACTGTTACCGGACGAGGAGCCGGATGAAGCACTTTTTGGTAATGCGAATGGCAAGGCTGCGGCGAAGGGTCGGGGCGCGCATAAGAAGAAGGCAGGGTGTGTCGCGGCGGGTAGGGCGAAGGGCAAGGTCACGGAGATTCTTGAGGACGGGGAGGATACGGTGGTGGAGCTGGACTGAGGGACGATGGCGTTCTGCATGGTGTTGCTGTTATAATCGCGAAATGATACCCCAATGCTTTTTTCACAATTATTTCCAAGCGATCAAATTTCTATTTTCCATGCATGGCACTCCTATGATCTTCTGGCATGCTGTAACATCACACTGCCAAGGCCTGACTGCCGCGGGCTTCACGTTCGCGTCCGCCCTTGCTTTCCTCTCACCACCAATAAATATGTTAACCCGCGGCCGCCGGCGGTGATAGACGCCAAACATATCCACAACTACCCGTGACCGCGCCCTAACGGCCAACCACAACTATGGCGACCCCAACACCCTCCACGAACACCCCCGCAAAGCACCTCCCCACCTTCTCGTCGCCTGCCCCGCGCAGCGTCCCACCCACGGGCAACATGAACATGCTGTCCTACGATTCGCCGGCGCTCAACATGCTCACGGATACAAGCTCAGGCATGGGCGGTGTAGGCATGGGCATCAGCATGAGCGGCCTGGGCATGTCAAACTTAGGTCTGAGCGCAAGTTCAATTGGACGCGCAGACGAAGCGGAGAGAAGCAGGCGGCTACAGAGCATACTTGAGGTTGTCGGAGCGAAACCAGGTCGCGTGAGCGAGGAGGGTTTGCTTGCGCTGTGCAAGAGGCTGGGCGTCGCGGTCGAGAAGACCACACCGGAGCATAGCTACATGCTGCTGATAGGCGACGAAGCTGTATGCGACGTTCTCTTCAAAGACGACGAGATTGCGTCGGTGAACTTGCAGACGGGCCTCGATGGCGAGCAAGAAGACCTGCAGTTTGGCGCCACGGGCTCGGAAATTCTCAAGAGAAGCTTGAAGCCTTTGCCGGGCCAGAGCAAGATCAACGTCACGCTTGAGCGATTCGCGGAGAATCTGGAGAAGCTGTTGAATCTGGATAAGCTGGGCAATCCGCAGAATGGCGGTGTGAGCTGCTACAACGCGATTGCGGGCGTGTACACGAGCTTGAGGAAGCTGTTCGAGCACGAGAAGAAGATGGCGCTGGCGGTCATGGAAGCAAGCACACCGCACAGGAACCACAAGGCGGAGCGAGATGTACTGTGCAAGAAGAGCGGGCGGCCACGGCTCAATGGTGGAACGTGTCTGGGACTGAGTCTGGAGTACTGGATGGACAGGCGGCACATCGTGCGCAACAAAGCGCCATCGCAGTCCGACAAGGGCAAAGAGAAGATGGACATCGACTCGCAAGACCACGATACTTACCCCGAAGACGACGACGCCGAAGTCAACAACATGTACTCCCTCACCATCGAATGCGAAGCATCTCCCTCGACCCTCTACAACCCCATCCGCATATCGAACGAGTGGATAAGCGACAAGATCGAGAAACCCACAGACGCAAACGACGAGAACGTCACGATCGATAACATCCTTCTTGACCGCCCATCGATCGACTGGCTCGAGCCAAAGCCCACATACCTCGAACAAACAACATCAACAGACGAAGCAATGGATTTGAGCTCTGCGCCTGGCCGTCTACCCAACATTCGATTCGTCGCGAGGTTCAATCCGCCATTAGTCGTGCCGTACGCTGTACATCACCAGCTCTTCCAGAACGTAGGCCTCGAGCCAAGACCAGAAGACTTCCAGCCCACCACCTTCGTCGGCCTTGCACTTCGACCCGGCGAAATCGATCCAGGCATGATGGGCGCCACAGAATCAACGACTGAACTGCGCAGCTCGCGCTCCGTACTGGCATTCGATGCCAACGGCAATGAGACACAGCAGAAACACGATATGAGCTTGTACCTGCCCAAGATCGAGTACAGCCGCACACTGGAGAGCTTGCCGTTTTCGCACCCAAAGTCTCTTATTGATATGCTGCCGACGCTACGGCAGTATGCGTTTACGACGAGTTTGCTGAAGGAAGCTTTCTTTGACAAAGAGCAGAGACTCGCGCACAACATATCACTCACCCCACCTCAGAATGACAAGCCGATTCAAATCGACGTCAATCTATCCTACATACCCCCAGCCCCACGTCTAATGTTCTACATCCCGCACCCCCTATCGATCTCAACACCATCTCTATCCACAGCCGCATCCCTCATCTCAAACTTCCCCACTCCAGACGCGACCTCGTATCCCCCCCTCCGCGTCACGCTCGACGTGGCACCTAATGGCGAGTTGGTGGTGGGCGAGCAGAATGTTCTACGTGATGAGGATGGGGATATGGGCATGGGGCTTGAGCAGGCGGAGAGGAGGCAGAAGAGGGTGCAGAGGTTGGCGAGGGGGTTGGATGTTTGTGGGGACGTGGGCGTTTGGGCGGAGTGGGTGAGGAGGGAGGTTGGGAGGGGGGACGGGTTGAAGCAGACGTAGAGATAACATTAGTAGAGGGATTTCGAAGTTATTACCACATTGGAACCTTTGGGATGTGTTTGAGTGTAAAATGAGCTTAACTTTAATCCGAGCGCTTTGGTATTAAACTATTTGTAGTCTCCAGCGTGATTCTACGTCCTGCATTTCGTGCCATGGGAGAAGAGTAAGTGGCTTTTTGAAGGACTCAGGGCAGAAGACAGACTCAAAAGTCCTTCACAGATTGAGAAGATGATTTGGTAAGTTCTTGATTCATCGCACGTAAGCTAGGTACATACCATCATCTCATCCATCTGGACTCCCACTGCGCAGTGCAGAAAGGACATCTGTCATGATATGACGCAGTACGTAGGTAGTGATGTGTAAGGGGTGGATACGTGTGACAGAAGGCAAGATTACCAACGATCTAAGCGCAGCAAAGGGGGTATGACAACAGAGACGAAAGCACCAATCTACGGCTTGTTGATTTCAACAACCATCTCCGTCTCGACAGTTTCCGCATTCGCAGCCGTCTTAGCGACGTCCGCGCCCTCGACCTTGCCGTACATAGTCTCAGCGATGATGCCGGTGATCTGGTACGGGTCGGCGTTGGAAGCCGGGCGACGGTCCTCGAAGTAACCCTTGTTGTCGGCGGCGACTTGGCGCGGGATACGGACTGACGAGCCACGGTTGGCAACGCCCCAGGTGAACTTGTCGTACGACGCAGTCTCGTGCTTGCCCGTCATGCGGAGCTCGTTGTCCGAGCCGTAGACGGCCATGTGCTCCTTTTGGCGCTTGGAGAGCTTCTCCATCGCAGCCTCGATGGCCTTGATGCCGTTGTCCGCACGCGTGTCCTTGGTCGACACATTGCTGTGCAGACCGGCGCCGTTCCAGTCACCAGGGATGGGCTTGGGCGCGAACGTCACCTTGGCGCCGAACTCCTCGGCCACGCGGTGGAGCAGGAAACGCGCCATCCAGAGCTCGTCACCGAGCGAGATGTCAGGGCAAGGTCCGACTTGGAACTCCCACTGGGCGGGCATGACCTCGGCGTTGGTGCCGGAGATGGCGATGTTGGCGTACAAGCATGCCTTGTAGTGGGCCTCGACAATGTCACGGCAGAAGACCTTACCGGTTCCCACACCACAGTAGTATGGGCCTTGGGGCGCGGGGAAGCCGTTCTTGGGCCAGCCATATGGCCAGCCAAACTCGTCGAGAAGAGTGTACTCTTGCTCGAGACCGAACCAGAACTCGGCTGCGGAGTGCTCCTTGAGGATGAGCGCGGCGTCGTGGCGGAAGTTGTATGCGTTGGGCTTGCCGTCGGACATGTATGTCTCGCACATGACGAGGATGTTGTCGCCCAGACGGAAGGGGTCGGGGTAGAAGGCAACGGGGCGGAGGTAGACATCCGAGTTGTCGCCCGGTGCCTGGCCAGTTGACGAGCCGTCAAAGTTCCATTCTGAGAGATCCGAAACCTTCTCGACCTTCTTGTCCATAGTCTGGCAACATCATTAGCGAGTGTCCTTGGCGGGGTGGTTTGCCTGCGTGGATAAATGGGAGGAGGGGTGCGTCCGCGGGGTGCCTTCCGCCCGCGTGTCTGTGGCGCAAAAGCTTATCTAGGCGCGCTGAAGCAGGTGCGATTGGCGCGACCATGAGGTCACACCAAACGACCACCATGCTGCGATCACCAGTTGCTGCATGCGCGCCAGAAATGTGTATCGCGGTGCAGACTGCGGCTTGCTAGACGGCCAGACCCTGAGCCTGAAGTCCAAAAAGCAAGGTAATCTGCCCATGCACGCGTCGCAAATGGCGCAGTGTCTCGTGTGTGTATGTGTGTAGTAGAGTGGTGCTGAAAATTGCGGAAAATGGCTCACCTTGCACTTCGAGCGCAGACCGTTGGAACCGTCTATCCAGACATACTCGGCAATGATCTTGCCTTTTTGGGGGAGGGAGAGGTATTTTTGGAGCTGAAAATGGCGCGTTAGCAGAGTTCGCCGAGAGCACGCGAGCATTTCCTAACTTACGTTGGCGGTATTTGAGACAATCGTTGAGTTGGCCTGCAGATTCTGTGAGTATGACTGTTCCGAGAGCGCCAATTCCATGGCGAATTGCTGGAGAAGCGTACCATGACTGCTGTATGTGTGGGTTGTTAGGTAGAGAAGAAGTACTGGTGTCCTGCGACAGTAGAGAGTCTTGTGGAGGGGTAGATATAGGTGAGGGGAGGAAGGTGCGTGAATGCGGAGAGAGAGAGATAAGGGATTCCAGGGTATCTTATAAGAATAGCCGACTGGGTTTGGCTTGACTGTCCTCGGTACTGTGGCGGGGCTAAGTCTGGTAAAGATAAATAATTAGGCTCGCCCTGGCCAAGAAGCGTCGCCGAACTGTTTCCGTGGGATGAAGAAGCAAACCAGAGCAATCAGTCTTCAAGTGCTGGGGTTGGTTCCGACGGCCAACCCACATCTCTAGTTTCCGCCCTACTGTGTGAACCGTGGGCCTGGATACCCTCGCCCAATCTGTGACTGCTCATATGTGCTGATGTGTATTACCATCGTGCTTCTTTGTCCGCGCCTTCAGCGGCCATCGTCGCTGACGTTACACAGATTTGAGCGAATGCGGTTGGTTGCGGCTCGGAACCGCACAGCCTCAGCGGCGGCGTTCCGACTTTGACCGCTGAGACAATGGAAAGCATCGCCAGCTTTGGCTAAATTTACACATCGATACTACCTTGTTGGTCACTGCTCAAAAAACCGCACTGGTCTCACACCGTGTCTTCCTTTGATCATGGCTGTCTACCTTCGCTGCCCTGAAGCGGTTCTTTGCACGGAAGAACTGGGACCCTTGGTGAGCATCTCGCAGCACCTGCATGCAACACAATCTGGACGTGCTAGATGAGGCGTTACCGTGGGTCTGACGCGATAAAGCTACAGCTGGCCAATCAGTATGCTCCCAGTCACTCGGCGCCTGTCATCCGAACCCAAGAGTGACGCTCGAAGAACGTTTTTTGTAGTCAGACAAACCGCATCCGAGGCTCCCCAGCAACAGTGCCGAAGTGTTGAACTTCGTGTTTTCTGGTTGAAGGGCGTGCGTCTCGGGGTCGCCATCGCCCATCGCCCTTCTAGAAGCTGATCATGAAGATGCGTTGAGGCGTGGAGGAATCCTTGTCGCGTGCCCCACCGTCCGTATGCAACGCCCACAACGCCATCTGCAGGACAGCCAAAACGTTTGAAGACAAACTGAAGTACCTGCGTTGCTCTGGCGAACGGCGGTGAGTGCACATGTGAATGCATCGTCATAACTAACAGTCAGAAGAGCCGCCCCCTTAATCCCGCACCATCAAATCCCACGATGTTGAGCAATATCCGGCCGGCATCGACCACAGAATTCAAAAAGCCGCATCGCGATGTCGGCTTCTCTAATATCGCGCATCAGACGTTGGCGGGACAGTAGATCCGCCAAGGCGGTGGACCCTTGTGCCTGAAGATAAGCCACAGTTTGTTACTCGATTTGCATACGTAACGCGGGCCGGCGCCCAGTGCTGTCTATGGTACAGCTGTACACGCCTTCGCAGCTGCTTCATTTCCACCCAAAAATGTGCACAAAACCCGTCTACATGCTGGGCTACAAGGTGAATATGTTCAGAAGATCAGATTGACGTTCAATTTCGCATCCGTGCACTTGTGGCGGTGTCATCTCCCGCATTTGGCATGGCTAAAGGACTTTTCCACGTGCGGTAAGGGCGCAAGATATGCATAAATTTCCCCAGAGCAAGGCTCGCTGATCCAGGACCCTCGCCTTTACGTAGGTGTGGCAGCGCCCGCTGGAAAGGACTGGTCCTGGACGCTGTTCGTGGTACAAGCAGCGAGTCCTGATAGGGACACACATCTGATCAACCGACGGCAACGATTTGTTGAGCATTAGCGCTTTCGGAGCTCGTGGTCTGCGTGATGGTGGAGAGAATGCTGCTTGACACCGAGTCTGCCTTCAGGTGAGGTGTATGCACACTAGCGCCATACAGAACAGGTCTTTGCTATCCGCGCGACACAGGTTCGCTCAGTCGTGTCTTCCCCTCTCGCCGAATGATTCTCTTTGACACAGCTTGATTACGCGGCGTATCCTCGGTGGGGTGGCAAGGCGGGTGTACCTGCAGTAGAGAGACCTGCACAACGAAGAAAGCTCGGAACCACGCGGAGAGATCTGGAATGCCCGACTTCTCGGGAGCTAAAGTATTCTGATACGATGCCAATGGCGTGGTAATCTGGGGTTAGCTTATCAGAAGGCTGGGCTTCCCGTCGGTCGCTCCCTGAGGTCCCCTGCACTGCGCTCGCGTCAGTCATCTTCATCATTGACGACCATACCGAAATCAACTCAGGGGACTTCTCTGGCTCCCGATGATATGCTGGGTGGTGTCGTCTTTTGTGCATACAAGATTACGATAAGTACTGCAGTCTTATTTTTGACTCCTCCCAGTCCTGTGGTCATCATGTCGTCCTCCCATGGCGTTCGTTCACAATGGTACGGGGGTGACATTGACGAGAAGAGATTCCTTAATGGATCGGTCGTTGTTTATGTTTCCGAGACCGCAGCGACCTGACCAGCATATGGATGAAGGATTGAGCTCGGCGGACTTTCCCGGATTACCGCCGTAACAACTGTGTGATCCAGCCATCTCTTTCGCGAAGCGCTACTCCAGTACACTGGGGATATCCAATCCAAAGTCGGGAGTGGAGTTGCTTTTGTCGAATTTCTGGCAATCTAAGCGCGACGCTGGCCTTCAGCCGTTGGACGACGAACGGAAAGGTTGAAAAAGAAAACGTCGTCCGAGCGAAGAGCTAATCCATGCAGGCCACGATGTCGTGTTCTTGCGGACTTGTCTGCTTTTTCACACGGAAGTTACTGTGGAAGAAGTCAGTAATGGTTGATCTTGCTAGTTGGAATGCTCGTAGGCATGTGGCGCAACAATGCCGTGCCGTACACTACACCACTCCATCACAACCTCGGAACCTCCCTCCACCGTCGAGCCAACCATGCACCGATCTTGCGGTCCTGAGAATAATATGGAAGTGCGAATAGCATTGTTGCGTGCAAGATGAAGTTGACAGGGAGCTTGGGCCGGCGCGTGGCCAATAAGAGGCTTGCGATGAGGTAAGAAGAACTGCGTCGCTCCTGCCTGTTGCAACCTCACCTCTAGAAATCTTAAGAACAGGTGCCAACGTCTGTACATGTACGAGATTTAAATTGCGATCGAAGATATGCACAGCACGCTTCGTTACAGCAGGTGCCTTCCCCTGCAATTTTCACTCCTAGCATTTAGACACAGTGAGTTCGACTTGAACTGAATCTATATGGCGATCAGGTTTAACTCCAGAGCTTTGGCTTCGCCGGTGCAGACTGAAACTGATGTCCAATGTTCAGTTGTATTCACGTTACTCAGTTTACTCAGTACCTACGGCTCGCTATACGGACAACAATCACGACAGTAAAACATCGGCACGTCTCAAAGCTTTGAGCCATTCCCTCCCGATGCCACCGGCAACTTCAACACCCTCATCGCATTCCCCCCCATGAAATCCTCCACCACCTCATCCTTAAACCCCTCCTTCGTCCCAACAAGATACGCATTCACATTATCCACACAAGCCTTGAACCCCAACTGCGGAAAATTCGTCCCAAACATGACCTTCTTCCTACCCGTCGTGTTCGCAAACCTGACCAGCTCGGGCGCATAGTACTTGGGCGACCACGCACTCGTGTCCACATAGACATTCTCATGCTTCCACGCGACAGCCATTGTTTCCGCCGCCCACGGGTGCCCAATATGCCCCATGATGATCTTCAGGGCCGGAAACTTGAGCGCAATGCTATCGATGTACGGGATCGGGCGGCCAACTTCGCTGGGGCACGCAGGTGCCGTGTGCCCGACCTGTGTCAGGAACGGTATGTCGAGCTCAATGCACTTTACGTATAGCGGCCAATAGTGCGCGTCCGAGGGCGGGAGGTTCCACAGCCACGGCACGACTCTGAGGCCCACGAAGCCTTCCGCTTTGACGTAGTGTTCTAGCTCCTTGACTGCGTTGACGGGGTCGTGGAGGTTTACGGCTGCGAGGCCGAAGATGCGGTTGGGATAGGCGCGTGTGTATTGCGCGACTTCGGCGTTGGAGAAGATCATTTGGCCGGGGCGACTCCAGGCGCTGAGACAGATGTGTGAGATGCCGGCTTCGTCCATGAGGGATATGAGTTTTTCGGGTGGGTGCTTTTGGTTGGCGATGGTGGGGTCTGAGTGGCTGTATGCGAAAAGGCGGGATACTTCTGGGACGGCGACGCCTAGCTGTGTCTTCTTGTGAGAATAGCGTGTGTGTCGAGATGGGAATTGCTTACGCCGGGAAGGTTTGCCCAGACGTCCACTATGGGATACTTGAATTTTGCGGTCGCCATTGTGTGTTTGGGGGGCGAGAGCAAGTCCCACCTGCAGCTTGAAAGTGCAACTCAGAGGCCTTTTTTAGTGTTGTTGAACCTCGGTTACCTAGGTGCTCTTCTGAGGGGTCGTTACTGAAGCCAGGCCATGTCGTCCAATTGTACTCGATCTAGCCCTGGAGCCGTCAAGTACCAGTTGCAGCGTGTACTCAACAATTTAAAGCAGAACGATCAGGTGCGGAGTATCAATTAGCATCACAATATCTATGTTTTGGTATTGAAGCATATGTTGGAAGTATTGCAATTGGACGAACGTACAAGGAATGTCAAGATAGGGACCACATACCTACGGGCGAATTCATCACCACTACCAGATCTGGTCAAGCTGTGATTGCCATGTAGGATTATGTTACCAGGGGTCGTGCTGCACAACCTCACTAGCTCGCTATCCAGACCAATCACAGCATCGAGATCTCTGAGAAACTGTAGCTGAAGAATCGCCATGATCCACACCAGCACGAAACCTGCCCAATGTGGCAGGTTCACTTGTAGCTGTGTACATGTCAACCCAGCCACTGAATTATGCTGCGAGATTACAATCTGAGATTGTATTAGGGCATCTTTTGCTGCAGTCGTTCGTGACTTGAAACTGTGATTCTTACGTGTGCTGTAGATTCATGTCCTCGCGACCCCTTACTCGAGCAGCACCCGACCTCCAGGTAGTTTTCAGATCCGACGCGCTGGGCGAATCGTGTGGGTCGTGGACACGACTCTTTAGCCGGCAGCGATGGAGCCGTATCCTCACTCGATGGGCAGCTCGTGCTGGAGCTGGAGCTGTTTGCGCCGTGAAGATGCATTGAACGATCTATTCACTACGCTACATTACAACTTTCGATGCCGATCATGGGATCAATAACATGAATGTGTTTGAAATGCCTGCACACTTACCTACACACAGTTCACCGCGAACATGCGTTCTCGAGGATGGCGTACCCCTGAGATAAGCGAGCGACCCATGGTAGTGGATAGTCCCGAGCCAATAGGGACATTTGAGGATAGCGAGCAGCGGGACATGGACATGGCGAGGGAATTATTCGAGTGTCATATAGACAAGTATCAAGGCAGATATTAAATGGCAAAATGAAAGTACACTGTCGCACCCACTTCAACGTGACAGAAACGAGGCGTGGCGGGCGAACAGGCGTGGCGGCCGAGATGGTGCGACATGTATGTCTTCCTGGTCGTTTGCGGTACGACTACGGAGCACCATACCAGACTTCAATGGACTGCGGCCTCGACAAGCGCAGGCAAGGCTGTCTCGATGACCGCCAGACGCAGCTCAAAACTCATATGCCGTATGCAGTCAGCGGTCTGAACAGGTACGGCGCATGTGCAGTGCAGCAAAATGCCCACTGTCACTGCACAACAGGGCTGTTCGCGGGAGTGCACTGCGACAGCGGCGTGTACCACCTACCTGTCGTACCGGGACGCCAGAGAATCCCGCGGCTACCGACATGACTGCTCGCCCGCCAAAGTTTGTTTTGAGAGGTGTGTCTCTGGAGTGAGGTTTGGTTCTGGTCGAAAGCAGCTGGTTGGGACTAGGCTGAAAGGATCGCCGGCCAGGATCCATGCGATTCATGCCCGTGGCTTCCAACGCCGAAATGTGCACGCAGCGCAATGGGCCAGCAGCGTTGTCTCACCTTCGTCCATTAGACCAGACAGTCACATCGACATCTCTATACCTGCTATCATTCTCCTCCTGCATTCTTCTTCACAGCCGCAATGGACAGCTAACGGTGTGAATTGCTTGTTCTAGTCTTACCGCTGCAGCTGTCACTGTCCTACCTCTCCTAGCGACGCCGCATTGCTTTTTGTACCGCTCCGCATCGCCTGCAGGGCCTCCTTAGCCCTACATATCGCCATATTGCCGTACATTGACAGCCACTCACTACGCAGCGAGCACCTCGCGGGGGGGAATGCGCCCACGCCGTTGGTGCAGCCATTGAGACAGCAATATATACATACGGTATACGACCAAATACAGTAATGCACAGACACACGCACTCGGAGACGGGCGACACGATGGCGGCGCGCAGTGATCGCTCGCGCGCGCAGTCCTTCAGCAGCGACCGCCCGTCTGTTGCCAGCTCGGTGACCTTTCAGATGCCGACGACAGTGCGCCCGCCGCCCGCCTACATCGCCGCCTCGGTGGCCTCGCAGACGGTGACGGACCAGCACAATGCCCAGCTGCGCGACGAGGACGAGGACCTCAGCGGTGACGCCGAGGAGCTGCAAAACGCCGTCTTTTCAGAACCCGCGCTGGCCCTGCTCAACGCCTTCCTCGACCACCTGCTGTTCGCCTTCCTGTCCTCGGCGCGCTCGCCGTCGCTGACCGCCATCCGACCCGCCATATCCGACGTGCTCAAGCCGCGCCTGGCCCGCGAGGCCTGCGAAGCCGCCGACGAGGAGCTGCAGGGCCTGCTGGCAGGCGAGGACGAGGACGACGAGTTCCCCGCGCTGGCGGGCAGCGCCGTGGACAAGTGGGACGTAGAGAAGGTGTGGAAGCGCACGCGGCTGCGCATCATGGTCTACACGCGCCTGGGCGAGCTCGAGGACGAGGACGAGGAGCGCTACGTGCAGCAGGAGCGCGGCCTCAGCATGGACGACGACGACGACGACGAGGCGGGACTGGTCTCGTGGGCGTCGGCCATCTTCCTCACCTCCGTCATCGAGTACGTCGCCGAGCAGACGCTGCTGACTGCGGGCGCCGCGGCCTTCGCACGCATGGATGCCAAGACGAAGAAGAAGAAGATCCTTACGCAGCAGCCGCGCTTCGAGCGGCTGGTGGTGGAGGAGCCCGACGTGGAGAAGATTGCGCTCAGCGCGGCGCTCGGTCGGCTGTGGCGCACGTGGAGGAAGCGCGTGCGGTCGCCAATGTCGCCCATGTCGCCCGGTCGCGGCGTCCGACGCATCTCGAGCGCGTCCAGCATGCACATTCGCAAGATGAGCCACGAGGCCGACGGCTCGTTGCGCGGGAACTCGCCCATTCCCGAGCACGTGCCCACCGAGACCGACATCGCCGCCAACATTCCCCTGCCCCTGGGCGACAACGACGTCAACGAGATCGAGGTGCCGGGCCTGGCCAAGACATACGAGGCGGAAGGTGAAAGTGAAGGTGAGGGTGTTATGCAGCCACCGGTATCACGTGCCCAGCGGCCCACGAGCTACATCATGCCGGTGCCAGTAGAGACGTCCGCACGCGGGACCACCAAAGTGCGGCCAGTGTCCCTTCCTCCGCCAGCTGCCTCGCCATTCTCGGTGGCTCCTTTGTTCTTCCAGCGAGACTCGAACCGAGGATCTGCAGAAGTCAAGCAACCAGAGACGCCGTTTGAGACGCCCATGGAGCATGCGGCCGAGCGCCGGTCCTACATTGCGCCAGAGTCCCAACCGCCCGTGCCTGAGCTTCCAGAGGCGGAGGCGAAGATTGCAGTGTCTGAGGTTCCGCAAGTGGAGGAAAAGATTCCCGTGGCTGAGCTCGTGCACGCCAACGAGAAGCACGCTGGTGGTGAGTCTCCTCAAGAGGCCGACGCGGACATGGTGGCTTTTGCGGCAGCGACGGGTATGGGCTTCCGCATGAGCGCTGTCGGCCCCATGAGGCCAGACGCAGCGCCCAGTCGCGAGATGGAGCACGAAGTTCGCAGCGCCGGCAGCTACGACGGCGAGCACAAGATCATGCAGTCGAAACGCATGTCCGTCGAGAAGACCGGCCCGCCAGGCATTGTGCGGACCTACTCTACGCGCAGCTCGAGCCTCCGATCGACGCAGCACACGCCCGTTACTTCTCCAAAGATCAACCAGCATGGCGAAGCGATGTCCTACCTCGAAGATCCGCAACCAGACGACGACGACGAAGAAGAAAACGACTACCAGCACCGCGGCATCGGCGTCGCTCGCACCTCTGACGTGCCCATTCGATCCTCGCCGACTCCGTCCGCCGACACGTACATGGACACGGGCAAGTACGCCGCTCACGGTGGATACGTAGAGGTACAGCCGCGGCAGACGGCGCCTTCATCCATCTCAGTGCGCAGGACGCCCACTCCCGACTTGATTCCCATCGTACCAGAGCGGTCAGTCGCCCGCAAGGACCTGCATAAGCGTGAATTCTCTGCGGAGAGCCATGCCGGCGGCGCCAACAACTACGCGAATGTGACGAGCGCCCCACGCGTGCAAGAAGCGCCGAGAGCAAAGTCGCGCGGCGGCTCACTGCCCTCGTTGCAAGAGGTGGACAGCCACCCTGGCACTGGCAGGCAGAGGGTTGCGTCTGGAGCCAGTCATACGCCCACCACGCCTCAGCGAAGCCCGACCTATCCAGTGCGCGAGAATGCAGCCAACGGCTCAACTCACCAAGTGCAGCGCAAGTCTGCAGAAGACGCGAAGCGCACGCAGCGCGGAGGTCTCGATAGTTCGCCGTCCTCTGATAAGTCGGCGGTGCAGCGTGTTACGTCGTCTCAATCCTCAGGGCCAAGGCCAGGAAGCCATAACAATGCTAAGAACGGTGGGCGCATGTCTGAGGAAGACCGCCAGCGCGAGTTTGATTCGTTGGTCAAGGGTGAAGAGACTGTAAAGTTTACATTGACTCCGCAGACCGTGCGCGACTTGGAGGTAAGTCAGCAATCACATACTCACTTCCACCCATCTAATTATCCCGTAGGAATCACCCGTTCAGCGGAAAGTGGAGCCTGCGAGGCCAGTTACCTCTAATGTTCCAACCCAAACGCATGCGAACGCAGACAAAGACCGATCCCCCGGCGCCAGCAACCTACCAAACAGGTCAACCTCCAGAAGCAAAGGGCCTGTTGCGGCTCAACACAAATCCTCGCCAAGTAGGAAGGTCGTCACTCGACCACTTGCCCGAGAACCGCGTGTTGAAGGCGGGTCGATGCGTGACTTTGCCGACTTCATACGCTCGACTGGTCCCAGACCCGGACAGGAAAAGCCCGTGCAGCCCTTTGTTAGTATCAGCGGTAACAACTCGACATCATCACTCGGCCGCAAAGCCAGCACCATGGAGGGCCCTTCCACGAGGCCGCGCATGAACATGGAGCCTCGCAGCCCGGCAGGTCTCAGCAGTGGTAACGATGATCTGATCGACTTCATCCGTCAAGGGCCACCAAGTGCCAACACTGGGCAGCCTAGAATTCCGCGCAATGTAGCTCCCTTCCGCACGACGGTAGATTCAGATCAGTTTGATACGATGCTGGACGGCCACAATAACGTTGAGTCTGCGTATGGGTCCACCGCCTCGACTCTTGACTCCAAGCACTCCAATCAGACCATTAACTCGCGCACTGGCTTGATCCCCGAGCCCAAGGTCGTCCAACCAGCATACTCAAACACACCACAGAAGTTGTCTGGTAACATGGCCTCAAACTCCGAGCCACATATCACAAAGACCCGCCGACGCAACAAGGACCCATACGCGATTGACCTTTCCGACGACGAAGATGAAGACGAAGACCAATTGACCGCGCTCCCTCCTTCCAGCCAACCACCACCAGCAGCCCCTCGACAAGCCCCACGACAAGCTGCTCCACGGCAAGAAAGCTTAATGGACTTCCTCAACGGCATGGATCCCCCTAGCAACAACAAACCGCAACCCTTCATGCTCAGCGAAGAAACAATCGCCGCGGCTAGGGCCCGCGCCAGCGCATCCAACTCTTCGCTCTCATCCACACAGACCGCGACTCGCAACGGCGCCGTCCCCTTTGGCGCCATCTCGTCAACGTCAGTAGGCTCCGATGCGCACCGCGCGTACAAGCCCAGACTCCAGGCGAGGGCACCTCCAGTTGGTGAAATACGCAGCAGTAAGTCTGCTACAAGTGATCTTGCGGACTTTTTAAGGAACTCGGGCCCGCCTGAACCGCCGCCTGTGTCGTATGTTAAAAAGGAAGAGGAGAAGAAGAGTAGTCGCAAGTTTTGGAATCGGAAGAAGTCGTATGGGGATATGCCTTGAGTGTTTGATCGTATTGGGATTGGGCAACTGCGCTCTGTGAGCTGTTCTTCGATTCGGCATACCGTTAATGAGGGATTTTGAATGCATGAGTTTGGGATGGGGATGTGGATGTGGATGGCATTGAATACCAAACGCCGGGACTTCTTGTTGATGAGCATTCTCAATACCCTGTTTTTCAGTATACCCTACTTTAGCTTTTTCACAGCAATTGCTCCCTCAATATGGACTAGAGCAAGAAAGCGAACGTGTTAGTTCTTCGTCATCGTTGTTTTGTGTAGATATTGAGGTTTTTAGGAGTCTCAGGGTCGGTAATGATAATGGTTTTTGTGCACGAGTGTTGAATCTGGGTGAGAACCTTGTGCATGAGAGGAATGCTGAAGATTGTGAGGGTTGTTTTTGGGTATGATGTTCAGGACTTGATGGGGGGTACTTGAGTTTTGGGTCGTTCGATGTGATAATGTGTTGTGAAATTGGGACGTCGTGGTCAGCCTGTTGTAATCTTGACTTTGTAGTACTTGTAGGGAACATTTAATTGCACATTATAGTGCTCGGTATTTTGAACACAAATCTCTGCGGAACTTGATGGGCCTGAAAATGAAGATTGTAAGATGAAGTAGTATTTAAATGAATGCGTTCAGAGCAAGGGTCAAGGGCACAGCTTGATGAAGTGCTCCTTGTATAGATTGCACGCGAGAAATTCTGGCACTCTCTACTTGACTTAGGTGTCGTTTATTATTAGAGGAATAGGCAAGACACGTAGTAAGCAAATCCAAGCGTAAGCACACATGTGCCCCCCCGCGCAAATGCCCAAGTGGTAAGCACTAAAACACCAGCATATAAAAACCCTATTATGTCAATTCATCAACGCGAAAGACTTTCAGTTGTACCTCAATACCCATCACAACCTTGGAAGGTCTCCACCCTCCCCACAAACCACCTCGGCACCGAACATGTCCCTCCGCACCCAAATGCCCGCCATCTACTGGTACTACGGCACCCTCATCGACCCCCTCCTCTCCCTCTCCGCAGTCTACATGGTCTATTTCCACCCCTCCCTCTTCATGGACCCTGGCTTCTCCCCCTCCTCCCC
>Ga0265797_10003035_pt1 | contig 27355 bp, 23 predicted proteins | sample P2T30metagenome_FD_192433 | JGI IMG/M metagenome (GOLD analysis project Ga0265797, IMG submission 192433) | Plant litter microbial communities from East Loma Ridge, Irvine, California - P2 T30 | ecosystem: Environmental > Terrestrial > Plant litter > Unclassified | place: USA: California... | reverse complement strand
ACCAATCAATTACCATGTCAGCTTCTACCGCATCTGAAGATAGTGCACATGCCGCCATCGCTCCGGTCATGTACCGTATGCAATCATACACAGGAGCACACGCACACAGGGCCAAGCTTGGAATTTCGACTGGAAGTTTCATTTTCAACCAGATCTCCACGGTAACAGCGGAATCGTTCATGTTGTAATCACAGATTTCTGGTGGAGACGACACGGCGTACAAATCAGGCATTTCTGTCTTTAGCGTGGTACCAAGTGCTTTAGCAACACCGTACAAGCTCAAATCTGGCAACTTTGACGAGTGTCCGGGATTTCGCTGCAGGTAGCTGAAAGCATCAACGTTGTACACTCCTTCGATGTTCATGATATAACCGTAATCGACGTCACCTGCAGAACCAACTTTCACACGTTTGAACATACTAACAAGATCGTCACTGGCATGATATGCAAGACATGTGTTGTCAAATGAGTAACAGTTCCAGCCGACAAGCCAGAGTGGTTTATGTTCGCGTATGCAACTCACAGTTGCAGATACCAGTGACTCTTGTGTACAATTTGGAATAGTGTTTTCCAAGTCACAGTCCATGGTAGTAATGAATATTTTCCACCCGCAGCTACACCACAGAGCGCAACTCAACACTGGAACAGATGGCAGCGGAAACCCACCTCTTTCTTGTCCACGCAGGTCCAACTCTATATCGTATCCGCACGTACATCCATCGACCTGATTGTACATTTTACCTGAACCACTTTCACAAGTACCACCGATGTTGATGCCTAGAACAGATGCTTTTCGTAGTACTGCAAAGAAATCAGTATTAGGCGGTATAGGTCCAACCACCTCCATAGGTTCATCCGCTTCACCATTTCGTATAACTCCGTTATGACCAACAGATTGCAGTTCTGTATCAACATCAACTTGGTACGTCCAGCTCTTGCCGTTATGTGTGAGTTCTACTAGTAGTTCATCGGCGTCTATAGCTCCACACCATCGTATTACGGCTCCTTTTCCGACAATGTCATTAAGTTGCCGAACAGTTATGGTCCTGGCCATTGTTACATAGTACGTATAACAACGTCGTTGTGTACCGTACTACACAGCTACCTTTATGATGTCACAACCATATACTTTCTTCTGGAAGATAGGGGAAGAGAATCAAGAACTGAGTCAGTGGTACATGAAAAGCATAACTATTGATGGAGTAACATACAACTCATGTGAGCAGTACTATATGGCAGAAAAGGCTAGGTCATTTGGAGATACGTCTTCATTGATGAGTATTATGTCATCTCAGTCAACAGCGCAGCAGAAACGGATTGGTAAATCAGTGAAGAACTTTGATGCAGAAACATGGGCACAGGAACAGCCACGTGTGTTGTACACTGGTAACATGGCGAAATTCACTCAACATGAATACCTCAGACAATTTCTTTTATCTACCGGAGAATCATACATAGCTGAGGCAAGCCCCTACGACAAGTGCAGTGGTATTGGATATAGCTCTGAAACTGCAGAGGACAACATTGATCGATGGGGACAAAATCTTCTTGGAGAAGCACTGATCAGTGTTAGAGCTGATATACTTAAAGCCAAGTCTGATGTTATAGAGGTATGGACAGATGGCAGTTGCACTGGCAATGGAACAGCAAAAGCAAAGTGCGGCATTGGTATATTTTACAGTGATAACGACAAGAATAACACATCGGTTTCACTTTTGCACGGCCGCATAACTAACAACCGAGCAGAACTATGCGCTATTCTCTATGTACTATGCACTAACAGTTGCCTCAATAATATTCATATCCATACAGACTCAGAGTACTCAATAAAAGCAATCACACAGTATTCAAAGAGGTGGAAAAAGAACGGTTGGAAGACAACTACTGGTGCACCTGTCGAGTCAGTAGCGATCATACAGTACATAATAGCTTTGATAGAAAGACGTGAACATTGTGGCAGTACGACTCAGATATCGTATGTTGAAGCACATTCAGTTAACGTTAACAATAACAAGGCAGACGCACTAGCAAGGATTGCAACGTCGCGTGTTGTGCTGGAAAAGAAAGCTAATGTTCTCATGAAGTTGTACAAGGTGCCGTTGTGACACTACCGTAACATGGCAACATTGTTGCAACAGTTACGAGTATAATAACTAGCAATCATGCCGCCAAGCTTCGAATACACTATTGACACAGCATGGACAAAGCCGATGGTGGATACCGGTGACAACTTCAGATTCAAGGCACTCACAGAGCATTTCTATAACCAAGGACTGTTATGTCGCACTCAGCAGGAGAACTTCATCTTCATCGACACATCCAATTCATGGTGTAATTTAGCTTCACACGAAGCTATGGCTCGCATCGTCGACGTTGCTGAAATGAAGAACGTGTCGGTGAGTCAAGATAGAGCAATGAGATCACTCAGCAGATGGGTGATCAAGAGGTGTAACTCACGTGTCACAGACTCACTTCCTATTAGTGTCTGTGTGGGTACCAGAAGGTTCGAGCTTGATATCGATGATGAAACCAGGAGTATCAGGTTTATTGAATGTCGTCCTCTTCTTCATGACATAGCCAACGTAGCGCATCCCGGTGTATCGCAGATCTGCATTATGCCTATTGACTTTGACATACTACCTGTATCTTTCATCTTCCCAGGTGAAGGTACCATCATGGATTATATTGGGAAGTTGTTCGTTGATGAACGTGACCTTGTCACGTTTCTATGGCATGTCGGCAACTGCATCTTGGACCCTGTATCAAGACCGCGAACGCTCATGTTGGTTGGACCAGGCGGTACAGGAAAAAGTACACTTATGAATTTACTCATGAATTGCTTGATTGGTTGTTGTTCCATAATACCTAACGGATCACTTACAACAACGAAGGACGAGATGAGTGGTGACGTCTCTGACGCTATCAGTAGCAGCAGAATGACGATCTGCGTTGATGTTGACCTTAGGAAGCACAAACTTAACATGTCCGTTTTCAAGAACATCAGTGGGAGTGATTTCATCAGAATAGGGTACAACTATATCAAGACAAACTGTTCGCTCACGATTGGTACCAATGACCTTATTAATACTGACGAAGAACCTGATTACCTTAGTGATGCCATTATGAGACGTGTTGTTACTATTCACATGAACGTTGATGCAATGACAGTACCACCTTCCGCTCCACCTGAAACCAGTCAGTCACGCTTGGATTTCATATGTGCATGTGTATATATTCGATCTCGGTATGATTCAATACCTGTTCGACCTTATACGGTACTGCTGACACTATGCAACTCCAAGATGAATGATGCCATTGAGCTTATAGAGGAAACTCATGAACCTATATCGGCATACGAAGGATACGAGGTTATTCTGTTGATATCATATATGTTGAAGATACCACCTGAATCAGTCACGTCAAAGGCGCGGCTAGTGTCAACGTTCTCCGTCTTTACCATAAATGGTGTCAGCTATCTTCGCGGACTCAGACCTATTCGCAGGTAGTACTTTTGTTAAAAGGTGTAGCAACGCTGGCGCGGTTGCTTGCATTACTATACAATCAATGACAATTGGAGTACCGTTACCAGGACTTGCACGTACACAGAACATGTCTCAAGACTCCAAGGCAGTTAAGCTTCCCAGCAAGGGAAACCCTTTCGAGGTCTTCAACAACTGGAACGAGGAAACTTTCAATGACGTTGAAGTTATTATTGGTACTATCAATGAAACTACCAGTGACTTCACAAGGAAAAAGAACCCCAAGAACCGGTACTGGCGTGCTCCTGTCACTTTCAAGATCAGGGACTATGAGTCTGAGGTGTTGAAGCAGACGAACATTGAGGTTCCGTACAACAAAGGTCAGACTTACGGCCAAGATTACATGTACGTTGCCATGCCGAAGTTTGTCGGTAAGCACATCGAAGAAGCTGCTGCCAAGCAAGGCACCGCTGTACAAGTTGACGACGATCGTCTTAACAGCACTGACACTAAGTGGTGGAAGACACTGAACAACTGTGCTGACAACTGCGGTATTATTACCAAGGACGGTCAGTTTCAGCAGCGCGACATTAGCAATGCGTTCCGTACCAGCAAGGAGGGTATTATTATCAACGTTGACTACTGTGTTTCTCTCAGGTTGACTAAGACTACCCTTGATGAACGTAATGACAAGGACGTGTTCCGTGTTGTTCTTGACTGCAGCCGTGTTGCATTGAAGCAAGTTAGGGTTGATGTTGAGGGACCTCCTCTTACTGCCCGTGTCCCCACCACTAAGGCTATCAAAGATGACGTTGCAACTGACGAACTTATGCAGCAGCTTGAAAGTCTGGGAATTTGAAACTATTGCGTTAATTAGGAGTTATAGGGTTTAACTTTGTTTTAAAACGTAGATATGAAGGTTGAAGTCGTTTTATATACGTACGGTAATTGCACAGAATAATAGGACAGCCATAAAGGCTGCATATTGTTACGATATATATCATTGTCACTATATTTTTCTTCTCTGACTTACTCATCACTTATCTTTTAGGCTATCTATCTCTCGTCGTATACTACTACATCTCTACAGTTTTACACTATTACACTATTAATCCACTCTTACACGATGGACACGTTCGTCAGAATTGTTGATACGTACGTAACAGAAGGCTATACGCTAATTGCTGTTGATGACGACAAGGTCGTTTCTGGTAACAAATGTATTACCGTAAGTAACAAAGTATGGGACGCTTGTCCAGCGAAGGAAGAATTGAATAACACTCTCGGGAAAAGACTTGACAATAAACGTAGAGGAAGTCATGTTAAGCTCAGTGCGATCACTGTTTGCGTTCTATGTTCACCAGGATACTCTATTAACCATATGTCTATATCCGGGGTAACAGTAAATGACATGAAAACAATATGGGGCTTTATTGAAACAACATTGGTTAGTTCAACGGACGCTTTATCAACTTGGTTGCGTGAAGCTGTCGCGGGTAGGTCCCAGGACGGGTATTGTGTTAATATTGACATAATGGAAGATGACGATAGTACTGTTAATGTTAGTTATAGACCAATAGCGGTTAATAACATAGCTAAACCAGTAGGACGCACTACGTTGATCAACACCTACGCCGCTGCTCTTGAATATGGAAGTGGTCCTAGTATTTCCCACTTAGCAATAGCCGATTCTATTATGTTGAACAGATTACGTTTTAACAATATGGAACAAGCGCCTAGGGTATCAGGTCCGACATGGGGAATTCGTAAGTCATAACATTCATGATAGCACCGCCAATGATCTAATGAACAATGGCCAAGAAGGAGACGCTGCCATTGATAATATGGCATGTCTAAAACCGTCACCTATATCCTTCATTGCACCAGGCTTACCTGTTGCTTTAAAAGCACCATCTGCATATAGCAACATGCATGTGTTCTTGTTAGCTTCATCAGCCACCGATTGACCTGGTGGTTTCGCTGTTAGCTTGTAAGCTGACGTGCCTGATTCAAATACATACGCCACATTTTCAGGAACATATGACTTGAGCATTTCCATAGATTTCTTTGTAAACGTTGCAAGATGGGAACCGTCTTCATCAGTACATATGAATAAAAACCGTGACTTCGATATGTTAACGAATGACCAGTCACATCTCAGACCCATATGTGCAACAACGTATGGAACCATTCTCCCAGATAACTGCATTCTGTGAGTGTACTTTACTATTCTCGGTGATGTGGCGCTACCAATTTCTTCTGTGACAACATGACTCGCAAATTTCGCTTCATCGAACTTATAAGCAGATGCAGACGCGGTGGCACTACTGAGTTCTGGTTGCACAAAGCAACATCTGTATACCGCACGTGACCCCATCGTCCACAGACCAATCGTGTGAGTGTCTCTTATTTCAGTAGATATCTTAGGCATTCCACCGGTGAGTCCTGACACAAGAGGTTGTAGAAGTTGTACTGATTCGTATGGCAATGGCATTCCATAGGTACAGCGATATATATCCGCGTCATCTGTGTCAGGGTTCACAACTTGTTTGTACTTTAGTGATTGTGATAATAATTGACTCTGAGTTTTGGTTGACCTTGTCTTAGAAGACCGGATCATTGACGCAGTAGACATGTTGATTGACCAGTGACTGTAGTGACAGCAACGATGTTGCCCATGGTACACCAGTTGCTACCATGGATCGAACTGTGAGTCAAGATGACATTACTCGAGTGCTTGCAGAGATGGACAGGAAGAAGAAGAAAGAATCAGATGATGCAGATACTCTGGCAGCATCAGAATCAGTATCAGCGATTGGAACAAACACGCCGATGACATTGCTCATTGACATACGGCAGGCTATAGGTGATCAAACAGAGGTACTACGAAAGAATCAAGATTTAATAGTGTATCAGATGGAAGAGGCCAAACGAATGCATACTGAAAGCATAGCTTATATGCAGGAAATGTCGATGTTGTTAAGGCAGGCACCTATATCATCGATTGCACCAGCGCAGCAATCAAGCCTTGGATCTATTGGTTCAAGTAGAGTGAACATACCTGACAGTACCAGTAAGAAGTGGTACCATGTCGGAACCGAGGTTGATAACAGCAATAAAATGATGGCGTGCTTACTCATACAACTCGAAAGAATAGCATCTCGAAACATGGGATCAAAGCAGGGTAGTACGTTGGATACAAAAGCAATGGAACTGAAGGACTGGGTTTCTGTCATCAAGGCAGTGGCTAAAGCTGAATCAACGGTCACGGACAGAGAAGGAAAACTAGCAATACCAAAGATAACTTCGAGTGAAGGACAATATGTCATGAACATCGTTGCAAGCCCCACACCTGGACGACACATAATGTGTAAGCCAGAGCACTTTAATGACGTAACTGTCAATTGTCCCGGTATAACGGGGTGTCTCGAAGAGATCAGGATACGCATACTGAAGTGCCCTGGGGTTGTGGGTAGACAACGAGCGAGGGCACTTGCGTCAATACCTTATCCTTACATTGATGAAAACCAAGACATCATTCAGAATGAAGTTACGAATAAAGAGATCGGTAATGCTATCGTAATAGGCAAGGTGGACAAATTAAATGTACCACAAACCGAGATATATGTCTCGCAGATTTTAAAGCACAACCAACGCCCTATGGTAGCAGTAGAAACAGCAGCGGAGTATTCAACAAAACGAACTACACTGTAGCGTCGTTCATCAACCACTGCACGATGGGACTACTAACGTCAACGATACCAGACTCAATACCAAGGGCGTCCTTGATAGTTCTTAGCTTGCTGTTGCAGTGGTGTTGCCTGATGATTTCTAAAACCTTCTTTGCAACAGGTGATTGAGCTCGAGAAGACTTGATAGCCTCACTCAAGACGTTCAGGTACATAGGATCGTAGTCCTCGTCATTGTCACCGATATGAGAAGCGACGTATTCCATGTCTCGTACCTCAAAGCTGTTCATGTCAAGACTCCCGCCAGCGCTGCTAGCAGACCTGCTCAACTGTGGCTTACTCGGGGTATCAACTTCTGCCTTGGTCTTTGTCGACGACAGTAGCGCAGCATCATCTTCATCGCTGTCTTCATCAACAGTAGCGAAACCTACAGGCTTAGAGTTTCGAGATGTACTGCTGTACGTTGAATTAGCCCTATTGATCTTGCTGCGAGGCGTTGCTGGTACACTCTTAGGTGTGGATGGAGTTGCAGGTGTCGGGATCGCTGTACTGGTGCCAGCTTCGGATGTAGTGTTAGCTTTCACACTGGCGTCTTCGTCACTATCGTCTCCAGCAAAACCAACGGCTTGAGACTTGACGGGCGTGCTTCTGGCTGACGGTGCACGGGAAGTACTACCTTGAATACTGGGCTGGTTGCTGTATGGCTTGCGTTGATTCATGTATGAAGGTTTCGCAGCACCTGCAGGCTCATTGATGTTGATAAACGAGAGTTTAATCCTAAACTCCTGCATTGCCTTACATGCAAGTCTCATCTCATCTTTGGCCTGTCGAAAAAGTACTTCACCATCGTCAATAGTCTTGCCATCTGGAGCAGACTTAAAAGCTGCTTCAATGTCTGCGAAACGGTTACCAACGGCAGTGTGTGTAGATATAACATTATCTATCGTGGTATCCATATTACCAGCCATGTCGTTATAATCTTCAAAGGTATATTGCAACCCTGATGTAATCGTACTTAGAACAATACCGTATAGATACTTGATTACAGACTTACCTCCTAACGTAATCTCCGGCGACCGTTGGTCGCCCTTCTTATGACTAGGCCACGCTGGGTTTGTAGCCTTGTGTACAGTGACTTGCAACTTTGGATTAGAGAGACTTGATCGTATTCTACCAGCGCTGTGTTGAGCAGGATTACCCATGCTACACATGTGAACTCGCTCGCCCGTCATGATAACAGAAACCTTGATGAGATCGCGAATGAACTCTTCTGTAGCTACTCGCTCTCTGTCTGACATCGGATCCATAAATGACGTGTACGTACAGACGTTAAGTATAAGAATACCTTGACGAAGGTACTTCCAACTGTCCCGAAACCAATCGTGTGCAGTATCATAGTCCATGCTTGTATGGTTATCTATATCTCTTGCGATGTAGTGTACGGAAGGAGTAGCTGATGTTGTCTCGGGATCGTATGACATTGCCGACGCCGCGTAAGGCAGAATCAAGGTGCCATATGGACGTTCACCCAGCACGATGTGACGAAGAGGTAGGGACCATGGTATACCAAGTATATATCTACACAGTGGAGCTGTAACATGGTGCTGCGAGTGAGACGTTACACCTATTCTGTCAAGATACGTGTAACAGCGACTGTAGCATAGATCGATGATCTCTTTACTTGGCATTATGTTTTAAAAGCAGCCACCGCTGCTTAACTTGTCAATACCTCTGCTACAAACTCAGTTGGCTGAAAGTCATACTCTTTGGCAGCCTTAGCAGCATTTGGGCACACCTTGTCATGTACAGCACACATCATCGCACAAAAGTAGCACTTCTTGTCTTTAGTACCTGCGTTCAAAAACTGCTGCACTATCGTATTGATTCGCAACGCAGTGTCTTCGGACCGTAGTGTAATTTCGGGATGTGAACTACCGAAGTTGATACTTGCTATATTCTTCATATCAGGGTGAGTGTACATGAGCGGTAGTAGTCGTGTTCCGTCAGCGCCAGTGAGTGCTACGGAGCTGGTCGCTGTACCTGTATCATTTACCCACATGTCCGTTGGCTTATGTTGCAGTGCTGTAGCTAGATCTATGCACCCAGATGACTTTATCCACGTAAGTGTATAATTAGCATCCATGTACTGCTTTAGGATACTTATCAGATTCTCTCCAGTTACGATCATGGGATGTGACAGTGAGGTGACGTTAACAGAGTACCTGTTAGTATTACCTTTAACGCAAGATACGACGCATGTTATACCTGTGCTAAAGTCAGGTCTAACTGTATCAACGGATTGTATGAGTGATGTCGAATTTGTAACGTTATCATCGAAAATGATGACGTTCCGTATCTTATCGTATGAAGAAATTAACAATATGAGAGTTGAAATTAATGAAATGTACTCGTAAGTGCACGCGTTGAACTCCGGTGGAAATGCTGACATCATACCAGCGTTATCAACGTATGGTATGTCCATGCTCGCTATAAATGCATCAACAGCAGCAAACTGTCCTTTCGTGAAACTGTTATATTTACAGGAATGAACTCGCTCAGATATGCTCCGCAGTAGTATTGAAGTGAAAAATACGCACTTGGTGTCTTTGTGTGGGCAAATCATAGCACTTATTTTACTGAATGAACGACGTACTTCAAGTGATGCTTTGACGTGTGTTTACCACGTGCGAACTGCCAGGGCTCGAGTAACACTGATACCGTGAGTGTTGCAGTGGCTACCGCACTGCACTGGATTCGTCTTTCGAACTCCGAAGTGTAAGCATTACCCTTCCAACTTGAACTGGGTATGTCACTGTGCATCGCGCGTTTGGACATCACCACCCGACGGCTGCTGTATGACCACGTGTCTTGGTCTGTTGGTACGATTCGAACATCAACGTCGTACAGTGCATCGGTTATTGCATCGAATGCTGTCATTGGTATGAAAACTATGACGTTTGATTCATTGAGTCTCGTCGTTACAAATTGAGACTTGTCGTACCTGTTCGTTCTTGGTTTTACGAGCATGCAACCGGGTATGTCAAACACGGGTGACTTGAACATTTGCTGACATAAGCACATCAACACGCTGCCTTTCACTCCATTGCTCACATACTTTGTGAAGTAGTCGTAGTACCTGCCAAGCGACTTCGAGCTGAAAGGTAGCAGTTCACACATGACGTCGTCATTGGTGTTGAGTCTGAGTGAGCGACGAAGTTGTATGTCTGGTAATTCAAATTCATCTTCTTCTTCAAGGTACATCGTTTGTACAAATTTCATGTCAAACCAGTCTTCACTGTCTTCAGATGGCGGCTCAGTACCTATTATAGTCCAGTCAGTAGTATAGAGATTTTCACTCATCATGTCTGCAATGTTCCCATCGTACTCAGAGATACTTACATCATCACCAAACTCAACTTTGGTACATCCTGGACTGGAAGCTTTGCTATCGTACCCACTATCTAACATAGTCGGACTTAGTACTGAACTAACTTAACGAATGCTGCTATGTTACGCGCGGATTTTATGATACTTGTCTCCGTGATATTAGCAACGTAGTTGCAGCCGGTACATAAGCGCGATGGACGCCGACGACACTGAGTACAAATCGTTCTTCGACTTTCCACAACATAAGAGTTATGCTGATGGGGTGACTGTTTCAAACCACATGACCTTACGTAACGCTTGCATTGACTACCGTGATGCTGGAGGTATATCATGGGTTGATAACGCGGCACCTGAAATGAGCGGAGCGACCTCTGATGAACAAGTGCCATGCCTCAACTATTTCAACAACATCGTCGGTCATGCTTATGAAGGTAACATCATATGTTTCCCGATAGAATCGCACTCCAGCGTTGTATCTATGCTTAGTTCTCTCATAGATAAGCTGCAAACTACGGTGAATATGAGAAAGCTGTGGTCTGTTGTCGGTGGTCAGAGGTACGTGTTAAACGAATCCGGTGAATGGACAACTGGTGACATCATTACAACATCTGACGAATATGTACCGGCTAGGTTTGCTTCACCCGAAGAAACACACGTACTTGAAATGGTATATGAAACAAACATGACACCTTTATCTGCAAGCATAGTTCATGCAGCAATGGAGGCGCAGCATTATACTAACATGTGCAACTATGGCGAAGTGTTCAAATTCCCTCATGGAGCGGCTCCATCAGCTGGTCTGATAGGATCTCTACATGATAATCAGTGCATAGATATGTCTCCCGACGACGATAAGAAGAACCCCAATGCTGATGCTAGAATCTATCACGATGAGTACAGAGGTTTCATTTGCGCTGGCCACACGTCTCATTCAACTGAAGCGGGCAGGATACGCAGAGTAGCATGTGACGTTCGTGTCAGAGTGCTATCACAGGAAACAATCATCGACTTACAGAACTTGACAGAGTCTTTGTCAGAGATCAAACGTGGCAGTACTGCTAAGTGGACACTGTTTTCTATGGGATGTTACACTGAGATAACACCCAGTGAATTTAAGTGTATCATATCGTTCCACAAAGAAATGTCCATGCAACGAGCAACTACATTTAGCGTCCATATTAACGCTGAAGTCAAGCTAGTAACATTATCTGTGAGCTCAGGTACATTGCTCAAACTTTGTAGCAGTGAGTGTTGGGCTGACAACATCGAGACGTACTTTTCTGCTCCAACGAAAGCTGGAATCCAACCTGAAATAGATGAAGACGGACAAGATCAACTGAGGGCCAATTTCTCTGCGTTTTTCAACCTCGTTCCATTCGTATCCAGTGATAGAGCCCCACGACCGCTAATTTCGTCTGTACAAACCCCGCAAGCTGTCTGTATACCGTGGTGCCCTGGTACGGCATCAGTAGCGCCCTGCTATGCTTTCAATCCAATCGTAACCACGCCGCTGTATAATGATGTTCTCATCGATATTCAGAATGACGAGTCAAACGAGAGCAGTCATCTCCCAGGTGAAAATGTTATGACTCTATATCTCAATCTCCCTGGCAATTATGAAGACGCTATGCTCGTGTCGAAGAGATATGTGGACAATGGAGGTTTCAGTACTTCATCGATATGTGTATACCTTCTACCTCAAAGTGAATACGTACCGCCAGTGGGAGCAACGCTGTGCTCGAAATTATCTGTTTGGTGGAAGTCTCCATGTCAACCTGGATGTAAACATACCGTTTCGTATATCACTGCTCCTATCAAGAGGTACTGTGTGGGTTACGTCGCAACCGGAGTTATCCTTAGCGCTTCAAAGCAGTCAACAGGTGATGTGTCAGTGCATGTTCGCAGTCATCAGCAACTTCAGCAGGGAGACAAGTTGTCTACAGGACACGGCCAGAAAGGTGTTGCTACAATACTTAACTATGAAGATATGCCTGTAGCGTACCACCCCAAACATGGTCAAATCACGCCTGATGTTGTGGTTGCGATGTCATCTATTGTAACTCGCCAAACTAATGGTCAGATGTATGAGGCTGCCTCTTCATTGACACATATCGCTGCCAACTCAAAACTACCCGTTGTTATCAATGCTTGTGACATAGCAGACATTAGTGATGAGTTTACTGTTACCGATGCAAGTACAGGTATGCCCTTCATGACCGCTGTGACTACAAAAGATGGCAAAATTACGATGCAAGAGACACAGGCATCAATGGGCTTTGTTCGTATGTTCAATCAAACTCAAATGACTCGTGAACGACACCATGTGTCGCATATATCTCCTGGTATTCGAAGTGTCAGAACACAAACTGGTAGGACTAGAGGTGGTGGAGTAGCGTGGGGTGAAATGGAAGTGCAAGCCTTGTCATCGTCAGGTCTTCAGCACTGCAACGCTGAGATTGTGTCACGTGGTGATAGGTCAGTCTGTGGCATTTGCGTCACTTGCCAGCGCCTAGGGCTGCTGTGCACGTGTACCACAGAAGATAATCACGTATTGACAACTATATCTGAAGACTTGAAAACACTCGACATCACGACTTACATATCCCACGGTACATCATTCAAGTATGACGTTGCGCCTGAGCCGTAGTCGCTTTTCCGGCCAGAGCTTGGACCTTCGCAGCATGTCCCCACCAGCGGTTGGAAGACAGAGCATGGAAGTGCCTGCTAATAATACTTTTTCCATTGACATTGGGTCGGGTAAACCGTTTAGGGTACGTATTCAGCGAGCGACTAAGTTTACATTGCTCTCAGATGACGAAAGTAAAGTATGTTTGAAAGTGCACTATGCATCTGGAAGTCCGGACGTAATGATGTTAAAATGGTCACAAGTGCAACGTGATTGCAATACAAGAGATCATATCACCTCCAAGATAGGCGCTGCTGCTACCACGGTCCCAGAGTACAAGTCCAAAGAAATATACAACCACAATGGTACCTTCGTAAGCGTTACATTGAGGTCATACGTACCAGGAGTATCTATGAATCGTGTGATTAACCTTCTCAGCGAAGATGAGATTGATGCTATACAGATGCAGGTGGAGGCTATAGTATGGGAATTAGCTGAGAAGACATCAGAGTCATTCGGTCATATTCAGTACGCTTCACTTCGAACATCGAATGCTACGTCATATATTCGCGTACGGTCGTTCTTTGATAAACTTACTGCGAAAATGGACTGTGTGGAATGGAATGAGGTTGGAGCTGATAGTTACATTGGTACTCCTGTATTTTGCCATGGTGCGCTATCACCCGAACACATTATACTGAATGATAGTACAGTTGTAGGGATTATTGGGTGGAGTGATGCAGATTTCAAACCTGAAGTCTATGACAGACTCACATATTATTTCAAATCAGTCCCTAGTGACCCGCTGTGTTGGAACAGGAGAATGGCTAACGTAGCCTCAAGCCCAGCAACATTACCGCCATCAGTAGAATTCGTAGTCAATACAACCGAATACGTGTATAAATCGACCTGGGCTAATAGTTCATTGAACCGAAGGCATGTCCTCGATAAGCTCTTTACTGCGGTGCGTAAGAATTATACGTTAGTCACTTGTTTGTCTACTGCTGTAGAAATGGAATGCGACACAATGTCGCTATCGTCACTATCAAATTGGACAGACAGCACGTGGGACAGAACAGTGACTACTGAAACCGCTCCTATTAATATTAACAAGATTAGTATTGGCGCTGAACTATCGAGATAACTATGTGGGGTACTAGCGTTAAAGGACCCGAGCTAGCCGACCTTAAGGCCACGATCGAAAATCTCCGAGTTAGTCTATCTGGAGATGAGTACATTAATGGTATGGATCAAGCCACCACGATCCAGATGGTTGGTGATATATACTTGTATGTTGTAGGTAAACTGTCTCACGGGTTACAGTTACCGGCACCTGCTGATGATCCTGATGACAGATGTAGAGTTATCTGGCCTGATGGCATGAAAGTTAAGACCAGACGCGGTTCTGTTTCATCAGTTGGGTCTGGTAAGTATGTTATGGCAGATCGACGTGGAACACCAATAGCTGGAGCAGGTGTCCGTGGTGGTAGTAGAGCGTCTTCAGCTACGTCAAACTCTAGATTCTCTAGCAGATATGTTGGTATTGCTGAAGAAGAGGAGGATGATGAACCGGCACCTCCTAGACGAGGGGTACTGAGACGTGATTCTGCTAGAAGATACGCTCCGGAACAACCTGACAATTACGTACGTCCAACGAAGCAAGTTAGCTATGCACCTGAAGAGACTCACGATATTCCAATCAGGAGGTCTACTACCAAACGCCAGACTGGTACTCATCGTGTTAGTGACGCTGCTATGAAACCCACTCCAAGTATGGAGAGATTCATAGATCACGCCGATGATGATGGAAGAAATCCATGGGAGCAACCGGATGAAGAAAGACGTCCCGCTCGCAAGTCTAAAGTTCCTGTACGTCCTAAGCAAGGCGGCTTCGCTGACGATGAATAGTAACGTTACGAAATAGTATGGTATAACGCTATCGGAGTTCCGGTCTCTTTTAAAATATGATAAAACCTTAACTGCAGTTCTTGGTTTAAAACCATACAGTAAATTACGTTACATTGTACGTGCGTACTCGCATGAAGTATAGAAGGAATAACATATAGCTGCATAGAGTGATATATATATAAAAATAGTACTACGGCAACGAAGTTGCAATGATTACACGTCTGTGTGAACACTTATTTCATTTAACATGGGTGATAGAATATTGAAAAGCGACTATGTCATATACATGCTGTGCGTGTTATGTAAAAGAGTAGGAGTAACATATTATCCAGCTAGGCTTCACTCTAAATTAACCGACAGGTGTTATGCTAGTAGCAATGTACACGTAACTGGAACTGTATGTTCTGAGTGTATCGTGGAACCTAACAACTGTGCTAATGTTGACTATCTTCAGAGGAATGGTGTCACTACTAGCTATATGAAATCTACATGGATCTATGATCAGATTACCTCCATGTATAACAAATATCCTAGTCTCATCTATGGTGATAAACATACTATCTTATTAGACATGGATCATTTTACATATAACGTTACTGGTAGTTGCAGCTTGTATTCTATTGTTCGTACTGATAATGTAATGGTTAGGGCGGAACCCAAAGGTTCATTTTATGGTGTGCCTGGAGTAGAATAACACGTATAAATAACGTCATTAACGGGTTACTTGACGTCATTGAATGTGACATGCTTGCTATACTGTCTCGTTTAAAATACACAACCACCTACGTACAACTTAATATGATGAAGATCAGGGCAACAAAGTTGCTACGTTATACTATAGCACTAACATAAATCATACCTCTAATATGGCTGATAAATTAACCCATAACAACTGCGCTACCTATTTGCTCTGTATACTTTGCAAGGATATGGCATTCGCCTACTATCCGGTTAAATGTCACTACAGTTTAACGGGTACTGATACTGCTGTAGGTAATTTATACATGGGTGCTATAACCTGTGGTAAGTGCATTATGCAAGATAATAATCTTGATGACATAAACTATTATATACATAATGACGTCGCATATAGTTACATGAAGTCTACATGGCTATATCAGCAGATAAAGTCTCTATGTACTGAAGAGCCTACGATTATATATGGCAAGAAGAGCGCTGTCTTACTTGATATGGCTAAATTTATGGGTAACGCTAGAGGTAATTGCACTCTGCGGTCGGTAGTGTGCGTTAACGGTAATATGAACATAGCACAACCTAAGATGTCGTTTTACGGCCATTTTAACTAAAGCACTATGATCCATGAACGGCGTTACTAACGACTTTCATGATGTAAACGTACACGGTTATTTCTTAACGTACATGTCTTGTTATAGCACTGCGTTCTTTCTTAAAACATCGTTGCAAAACATCGTATGTCGTTTGACCTAACTGAATATCCCGCTATGTCTGCAGGTACCTTTACATAGATGTCTTTATATATGTGTATGGAGTTATTTACCTTTCCTTCTCTTTATTGTTACTCCTTAAGCGTAGCTTGATTTTATACTAACTCAATCGTAATAATGGTATAGCAACGCCCGTGGCAACTTAGTTGCCATGTATTACATCCACAGCATTATATTTTAAAAACCAACATCGCGGCAACATTCATGGCATCAAGACGTAGACCTTATCACATATAGCAGCAGCACCAGGATTGATATTGATATCAGGCGGTGATAGTGCATCTGTTCCTTTAACCATACGGCCCAAACCGCCATAATGGAACGTCGTAGTCACTGGTTCGCGATACTCTTCATCACCACCCCACTTAACTGTAGCTTCGTCATCTTCAACAATTTTCATTACGACACCACTGCTGTTAATTAAAACTCCGTGATCGTCAACGTTATCGTATAGGTAACCACACCCATATATGGGCAGAGCATGTACCGATGACATATCCTGAAGTTCATCTGCAATAAAGTGCATACTGAACGTACAGATCACACACTTCAGTTCCGGGAGCAATTTTACCAATAACTCATTACAGGTTATCATTGTACGTAACGTGCAATTTAATACCACGTTGTTGACTAACCTTGTCTTGAGAGATCGCACCATTGGTACAATATCCATAGGATCGGTGCATACCTTCTTTGTACCTAGACGTCTGGCAAGTTTCTTACATTTATCTTCGTTAGGCTCAACGTAAATACATGATGTAGATTGGCTAGCCATCATCGAATCCAAGGATTGACCATCGCCTGAACCGACGTCGAGAATGATATTTCTATTGTCTCTACGCCCAAGTGCACGTTTGTGTATGGACTTGCGGAGTTCGTTACACCATATCAACGCTGCACGTCTGTCATTATCGTCCTTGGTCTTAAGTTTGAACCCTGAGCTAATGATATTGGTTACTGCAGATGTTGAGTTTGGTGTGCTTTTGTCCACTCTGCGAAACATATCAGTAATATTCATTTTCCGGGTATCTTTGTCGATGGTGAACCTCACTTCTACTACGTCACCTACATCAAATACAGCTGCATCAGTTGAAGTCGCAACAGCATCACCGTCTGCTGTGAGCAAGAGACCACCGCCGTCGTGTAGAAGCTCCATGGACTTTACGTCCTTGATTTTCAGTATTTCTGTACTGCCATCACGAACTGCAACGACACCGTCGGTAGGATATACCGTTGAAACTGAATACAGCATTGCATCTGCATAAATGTTGAAGTACTTTCTGATAGTAATTGGTGGTGGTTTATACGCTGTGTTGATACTGTGGAATTGGTTGATCACCCAATTCATATCACGTGATCCTGGAGCAGCTGTACCATCGCATGAAGTAAGTATGTCGATAAGCACGAGACCATGCCTGCCTAAATACTCTATATCAATGACGATTACTTGATCTGTGTTCATTCCAGACAGCGTTACGTGCCATTGTTTGACTTGACCTCTGAATCGGGGAGGTACCATATACCACACAGATCCATACAGCACGAGCCACATACGTTCACCGTCAGGCTTGCACGTGAATGTGTGCCCCGTTTCAGGTGGAGAGCTTGCATCCCAGGCGCGAGCACTGATGTTTGATAGTCTCGCTACAACATCACTCTTGATATACCGTGAGGCTGACTCAGGCAGAAGTGCTTGAAGCATTGCTGAATTGACAACACTTACCCATTGGTCCTGGCGACGCTGATCTGACAATACAACCGTAAGTTTCCTGCTGTTTGACCCGCTAGCACAGTACACGTACGTTTGAAGATTAGCTACGGTTCCCACTCGAACGTACACACCCGTCACAGCCCGTTGCTGACCCGTTGTTGTGGGCGCTGGTGTATATGTACCGTATTCAATCATAGATATACCCATACCTACAACCTTGTTCCCAACTTCGGATACACATTGGTCTTGAAACGGTCCCATAAGGCTGTATAACCCATTCTTTTCCAGAGAGGCTCCACCTGCTGTTGTAGACATGATCCTGTGTGACGTCGTTATATGTTCGTGCGGGAGATCAATATCATAGTACTCATGGCCACGCGGAACATCGATGACAATGGTACTGATTGATCCTATTCGTGATCCAGCTGAGCACACTCGAACGTGTAAAGGACGTTTTATAGGCCATCGTAGCCCACGGTATGGTACTCCGGGCATCGATGTAGGATCAAGTTTCGCCGCGTCTATTGGGCACCTTGCACATGTTGTAACTGTTGTGTGAGCCTCGTCTGCAGAGCGAGTTTGGTACTCGTGCGTCTCGAGCTCAAGCCCACATGCAACGCAGTTCGTCATGATGTAACAATGGCAACTACGTTGCTACTAGCGTGTAATAGTGTGCTACCTATTACAATCTAAATATAATCACGTGTAGGAGTGACAACAGATAATGGATTGAAGGAGATAAGGAAGTACCGTTCAATATATAAAGTTAATACACTAATAACTATAACAAGTAGTGTATTTTAAAAGTACTACAATTCAGACCTCCATTTCTCGAAATCTGCCGCTAACTTAACGTCGTACTCAGATACCTCTCTATTAGAACCTACATCCTGAGGATTAAAGCTAAATGCCCAAAGATTTGATGTAATTATAACGGTGATTTCCGAGTAAGATACATAAACAGTTGGAGTATCATCAATATATCTGGTACCGACCGTAACACGATTAAACGTGACGTCACATGTAGCGTGAAATGTCGGATTAAACTTTAGTATATCTGCAATGGGATGGAGACCCGCTTTGAGCTTCACGTTGTTTGTCAACGACCCTTGGGGTGCTTTCACCATTCTATCGCAATGATTATATACCTTGCAATCAATGCTCACTTTGCTGGTGCATCTTGTTTTGTACAGTGCTGGTGATTCAATGCGGCAAGTAACGTTTTGGTGCCTTGATTTTATTTCAGATAGTAATAGGCCTTCAATTCCACTGTTGCGACAGAAACCTATCGATACCATGTAACGCTTATTGTAACTTTCACCGTAAACTTTCACATTGTCACACATAACATTGCGAATAGATATGGCATCATAAGTAGAAGTGTGAGCGTCACCGTAAACCATTTTGTACTGTTACGTAAGCGACCGCTGTCGCATGCAATGTAATTTCGCGTTTCTTATTTAAGGAGCACCAGTATTTAGCGCCTACTTTTAAAGTATGCACGTTCTAACCAAGACCAACTCTGTAACATAACAGCTAACTTAGTAATCTTCGATGCCATTCGTTTAAATGAGACGGTCCTTCTTTTGTCTTATTAGTTAAAGGAAACTGTTGTTGTATAATACACTATTTTAAAAATACTATACCTACCTACTTCAATGATTCGACTGGAGTTCTAGCGTACAGAATGGGGTTATCGGTAGTATGGAATGAATCAAATGATATAATGTAAGTTCCTTCAGAAGCATACTTATCAAGTTCTACGGTAACGTTCACGAAACACAAGCTAACTCGCGCCATACATATCAGACGTTTATCTATAACATCAACCATTGTCTCATTACGCACTATTGGCGGAAGTCTTCTCTTTGTAGGTGAAGCTGTTACTGGACAATAACGTCTTTCATATGCAACGATGGCAGGATCGCTTCCGTTATATACCATCGGTCCGCATACAGCGTTACTATTCTCACCACTGATTGTGAAACTACTATCATCAAGTACGTCTCCGTACCACTTGTGCTTTACTGCATTTATCAAAAGACCATAAAGGCCATCAGTGCAGTCGAAAGAACATACTGCTACTACTTTATCGCTTACTTGCGCGTTCACAACACCGATGTTTCTGCAGTGTACGTTCTTAATCCAAATAGTCTTGTCGAAGTCCATGTTAGTCATAGTTACTGTTGTTCCGTAAATATAGCGACACTTGTCGCCCTGCACTCGGTCTTAGGACAAGTGTAAAGTTTTTAAATCGAAGCAAGAGATATAGTGAAGTTGCTAGCAGCTTCAATACTAATGTTACCAACGCTCACCTTACATTTCCGATTATCATCAATCTGTTCAAGTTCAACCTTGATTTGGTATAAATATATATTTATATCACATGCAAATATGGAACCATAGCTCAAAGCTGTCTCTAAAGTAAGGGTCTCAGTTGGCAATTCTACTAGCGTTTTCTTTGGATCAGCCCAGTACGCAGTATTACCGAGTATGTTAATGGTACTGTCTATGATATATGACGCACGACCGTATTTCGCTTGAAGAGCAGTAGTGAACTTAGCATAAGCATCGCTATATTCACCTAGATTGAACTTCATTCTGTAAGTTCCTAAATCGCACATTTCTCCAATCTGAATCCTTCTGCAAAATACATCTAGTATCTCAAGCTTATCAAAACTCATGGTAGCTTCTATTATACTCGACATTGCAACGAAGTGCATTATGCAACCTTGTTGCTCTTTGTCTTTGAGTGGTTATTTTAAAAACAGCATGAAGTACAGATGCCCTTCTCTACCTAAGCAGTTCAAACATAGTTCTGCCGATGTCTCTCTGTGCCTCAGTTCTATACCATGCCTTAACGCTAGCACCTCGCAGTGAAGTAACTCTAGAAACATATTGACGTAAGTAGTTAAAGCAAGTCTCCCAGTCAAGGTCAGTTTCATTGAACCAATCATGGAGCTTGAGCTCATTGTATCCATATAGCAACGACATCGAATGCGCTAGCGGTATAGTATGCGTGCCAGTTTGATACCAAGTTATAGTTCCGGAACAGTGAAGGTATAAACGCCGTACATCGGCAGGTAACTCGATGACTTCTGGGTACTCAATGTAATGAGACATTGGGTCTTGAATATTTCTCAAAGTGACATCCATCTTGCCTTCTGGCGGGTACATGAATTCAAACCCTCTACCCTCGTACTTATTCCATTGTCTCACACCTGTGGTATCTAAAGTATCGCCATTCCTTGTGATGTTCTGTTCAGTTGACGCTGATTTCCTGACATTCCAAGCGTAAGCTTTCTTTTCAGATGTAAGTGTACCGTACATGTGCCCTGCAGACAAGGGCCCAATGAAACTTTGGACTGCACTTGAATGAAATCCGTATGGTGCTGTAACGCGGCATGTATCATTGACGGACCGACGTTGGGTTATCAATTGGACTGGCGTTGTAACCTTCTGGTAGAGAAGTTCTCCATGAATAATACATATGTCACCTAGTAGTTCCTCATATCCATCCTCCGCTTCTTGAAAGTCTATGTTAAGGGAGTTACCACTTACGGATATAGTACAACGATCAACAGCAGTATTACCGGAAAGTTCTCCATAGCTAAGACCTAACTCCCTGGCTTTCGTCTCAATGACTCCATTATCCGTTAGAAGCTTTAGTGTCTGCGATGATACAACAACACTGTCGCCGTCCTTCATGAGTCTTCTATTAAAAGAATCTGTTGGGCTTAACCAGGTGACACCCATTTCAGTAAGATCAGTCATAAAACGATGCATCGCTAACATGTCGTGCGGCAGAAAGAAATCCCAATCAGAAAGATTTCCAATAGACCCGGGGCAAAAGAACTCTGTTGATCTTGAGCCCGATATGTAAGCATCAGATTTAGCCATTGCAGCAAGCAGTTTCTTTCCATTGCCAAAGTTGTCGTTAAGGTATTTCAAAATCGATCGTCGCTCTTCCGATGCTGCAGTAATCTTGGAGTATCTTCCAGTGACATCCTTAGAGGAAGAGACTTGTCCGTCAACCTTATCTATAGCGGTAATGTCCATCTTGGAAAGCAGTTCCGAAATCAATTCGTATGGAAGAGTTGCAAGGTAGTCAGTGTTGGAGTTCTTGGACTGAGACATCTTCGTGCTGAATAAAGTACGTGCAGTGTTTGATTGCAATGTTTACTTGTGTTATTTTTCTTGTTGGTGATAATAGCAACTACGTTGCTGTGTACAGTTAATTATATTCTGTAACTAACACAATGCATAACGGTACGTGCAGTGCAATAGTGTACTAACTATATACATTCTATGGTATTAAACTCATCTCAGTCACTACTTAACATTTACATACTTTCTTGTACCCTTAAACAAGGCTTATTTATATCATTATACTGATCTCGGCAGCAGTCGCTGCTTAATTTACACTAAGTTAAGATGGAGGCTAACACTGGAGTTGAAATCACTAATATTATAGCTAATTTATCTACTGCAACCATGCGTGATGCTGGGGTTGGGATGACAACGTTATGGACGTATCCTGATAGCGCTAAAGATATAATACCGTTACCACTAACTAGACTTACTTCGTTTAGTATGAGAACACGTGGTGATAACATGATTACATGTAAGAAGGCAATCGTTACTGCTACAATACAACATATAGGCTATGGCGTAATGAAAGCTGTTGTTACAAACGTCGTTCAAGTTATAGAGGATTGAGTTGTTTCAAACACCAGAGTTATAGGGTTACGTGTATGCTTTAAAACTACAATATAACCATATTACTAAGGCTTGTGTACTAAAGTTATATTAGACAAGTACACGTTAAGTTATAATTCACAATTTTTAAAGTAATAGCACTAAGCATAGACTAATAACGCCGATAAAGACGTTCGTGACCGAAGAACCAGTATTCAGGTAGTTCCTTAAACATTCTATTATCGTCATAATCCAATGAATACAATGCGCATTCATCAACCATATTATTCATTAGTGATGATATACACGTTACTCTAGCCATGTCATTATTGATAATTATTCTAACACCGCCATTGTACTCAAATGACGCTTCAAAATATGGAAGAGTTGACGCAATGTAGTCTTTAGCAATACCGCGTTCAACGTAATACTCAATAGCAGATCTATTTTTGTTATCACACATGCAATTGTGACAAACCGTTCCTAGTACAGATCTACCGCTAAATGCACCGATAGCAGTACCAGTATTTACATAGAGTCCTACGGGGTACTCGATAATACCACCACTTCTGCACAGCACACACGTAAGATAGACCTCTGGTCCTTTAGCAGCTGGCTGAGCCGATTCTACTTCTGTTGTAGAATGCATCGTTATTATTTAGGTAATTATAGCAACTCTGTTGCACTGTCTGTTAGTAAACGTATTCTGAAGTAAAAAAAAGTACGTGTGGTGGTGTTAACTACTAGATACACTTACATTGTAAAACATGTTAGTAAGTTACAGGACCGACTGTTAATCATTAATTTGGACTTTAATATACTGGCATGATGTATACACGACAAGACACAATCGGCAACACCGTTGCCATTAGTTACATTGCCAATATGAAGCGACAGGAGTTTAGACGTAGGGTTCTTAGGGACGCACCTGTGTCAGGCTTGCACATGATCAAGTCAATAAGGATCGCAGCATTTGAGAATGGTAAGGCACCGCGGACCGTTCCAGTAGATACGTTGTATGAATATGAATCAGGATGCAAGGTTCACAGAGACTGTTACGGACATTTGTGCTCAATCAACGGTGTAACATTACCGCCCCATTCAATGTCAATGCGTTCTGGTGATATCGCTACTGAATACAACAAGGCGGCGAAACTTGTGTTCTCTGGTAATACTGTTGGTTATGTTGAAGCTGTTCAGAAGACGAACTTTACTAAACATGGTACTATGAGATCAACTATGTCAACGCCCATAGCGGGCAGCGGTAGACTTATCGCTACACCACAGTGGCAGTTTGGTCCCTCTTGTCTTGCTATATCACAGAACCTTGCATCAAAGATAAAGGTCTGTCGCAGAGTTATTACTGATAGCGGCTCAGAGTACAGCACTTACGTCGAAGGTTCCTTGAAAGAGGGAGACTGGGTTATCGCTGTACGGCCACCATCGTTTCACTTTGGTAACACACAACCAATGCAAATTAGATACTGGTCAAGAGATTGCGTCGGTATTCATCCTGAATCATTTAGTGCTTTTCATGGTGACTTCGACGGTGATGAGGTCCAATTTTACCCAGTATCAAATCCAGAATCTGTAAAAGAGTGTCAATCGTGGGAACAACTTCCGTTGCCTGCATTCGTTAAAGGACGCGAAGTGTACAATGCTTATGTAGATACACTTGAAAGTAACCCTCACAGATTGGAAAAATGTGGTTCCGGTGAAGCAGAGTTCATCAGATATACAACTCTTAGCTCGAAGCAGATCGCGGACAACCCACCTGAACTAGCTTTTGGTGAATACTCTCGTAACAAGGCAAAACATATATCAGGTATGTCGTCACGTTTTAACACAAGAGAAACTGAATCATCGTTCGTGCGTGAGTCAATTCGTGGCATGGGCGACGTGGCAAGGCAGCAATTATCACAAGGGTACCTTGGTGACATGACACGTGTGGCAAAGATCGCAGCTTCATGCTTTTACCGTCCTGCCAGCGGTGGGCTTTATGTGATCACTCGTGATGGATCACGTATGTTATCTGATGATGGTATATACGATTCAGGGGCTCCTTCAATCCGTGCCATAGCTAACTTATGTGCCGTGGCCCAACAAGCAGCATTAGACTCACATCGCGCTGAATCACACGACGTAGTATCACATGATTTCATCGGTGACTTAATGCACGGAACAGACAGAAAATCAACTACAGTGACCGGTGAAATGACGTTAATTGAGGTCACTACTGCTGAAGTTGATGTTGGATTTGAACGTTGGTATAAGTGGAAGTACGTGTCGGGTCCAAGCACATTTTACTTGTGTAAACCAGAAAAGCTACCAATACCACTACGTGGGAGTATCACTGGTGCATACAATCCGATAGTTTTGCGATACGTGAGTAATATGGGTCGTAACGTTCAGATGGTATGTCGACGCGGTATCACTACTGTTTGCAATTACTATGGGGTACGTATGTCAGAAGTGGAGCTCAACGATGCAAGCTATGTATTTTCTTATGACGTGAAGGCATCAATTCACCCTATAACATGTCGTGAGGGTATGTTGACACGGTCATTGGGATGGGTAGAAACGATGTTGGCTACGGACCACACAAAGCTGAGAGATCTTGTAGATTGCAGTAGCACAGCGCTCACAACCTCATCTGCAATGTTGATGTCAAATTTTGAAGATTTAGTGACACGTCATGATTGAAACGCATCAGTGATTGTGTACATCAAATCTGTGGTTTCTGCAGGTTGTGATTGGTACAGATGCGATAACAGTCTCCTTGTACATGAACCCGTCGTGGTTTTCAAAAACCCGGACGTTATCACCAAGCTTGATTATCTCAACGTGGGACTTCATATGCTGGGTATACTTGGTAATATATCCCCATTCCTGCATTGTCACTATATCACTTTCAACGATAAGATCTTCATACTTACTAGTGTAATCCGTAACGTCTTTAGAGACGATGTCCTTGCATGCTATGCATACTATCACGGCAAGCTTGATCGACGCAGATGCATTCGAAGATGACTTAGTTTTGGATTGGCCTTCAACTTCAAATGCAGTGCTGCACCTACACTGAATGCAGAGAGTAATCCGCATCTCTTGAGATTGTGCAGTGATAGTTGCAACTGTGTTGCTATCGACAGATGTAATTATACGAAAACGTACGATCGTGTAACTATATCATACACTGTACCAAGACCACACGGTATTGATATTCTTTCAATCTCGTTCTTGAGTGATGTCAGTACGTATTTAACATCATACTCAGGAGTATGGTTTGCAGCCATGTCTATAGGTACAGCGCGTTCTTCACCGTTCTTGTCATTGTAGACGTAGCAGCGCTTTTGGTCTCTCTTAGCTACTTTAGATACTTCCATAGCTGACAATGATCCATCTGCAGCACGACTAACAATGTTACATATAATACGTGCAACCTGCTCGATTCCATCTTCGATTGTCGGGCTTAAAAGTAATGCCTCACATATAGCTCTACATCCAGCTTTTGACAACCCTAGCTTATCCCTTCGAACAACAGACAGTCCCTTGTAAGACACCTTACCTTTTCCATCTGTCTTACAGTAATGCTTCTTATCAACAAGCAGGACTCGATCATGCGTGCTCTCAAGTTCCATCTTCATGCCTTTAAAAGGCGTCTCGCTCAGTCTTTTGTGCAGCTCTACCAAACATGATTTAGCGTGCTCTGTAACGTCGCCGCCGTGCATAAATGCCGTCACTGTTGTAGCAGCCACAAACACCGAGTCCGTGTCACCGTACACCACGTTCATACCACATTCCGCAAACACAGATATAGCAAGGTTCAAGCACCACCTGCCGATTGCTGTAACGCTACTTGAACATGAAGGGCTATACATAGGTGAATTGGTGTAACCCATAGCGCCGTAAGCGCTGTTTGATACCACCTTTAGTGCGCCTGCATAAGTTGGATTTGACTTTTTGTATCGATTTCTCATCTCCGTTGCTTTAATGAGACCATCACGTTGGATAGTTGTACCATGTCGAGGAAACGATGCCACATGGTCATCAAGTTCCACGTATACCTTATTGTTATCGTACCAAACCGAACCGTAGGCTCTACCTTCAGCTTCATGTATTTCAACGACCTCTGGTGATATTCTTGCATCTACCATAATGGTAGGGTACATCGATGAAAAATCACACACAACCACATCTTTGTGGACGCCGCGAATCGGTTCTACGACTTTACCGCCCTCGTATCGCAGTTCACGCTCACATCGGGACCAATCAATTACCATGTCAGCTTCTACCGCATCTGAAGATAGTGCACATGCCGCCATCGCTCCGGTCATGTACCGTATGCAATCATACACAGGAGCACACGCACACAGGGCCAAGCTTGGAATTTC
>Ga0265797_10003034_pt1 | contig 27364 bp, 20 predicted proteins | sample P2T30metagenome_FD_192433 | JGI IMG/M metagenome (GOLD analysis project Ga0265797, IMG submission 192433) | Plant litter microbial communities from East Loma Ridge, Irvine, California - P2 T30 | ecosystem: Environmental > Terrestrial > Plant litter > Unclassified | place: USA: California... | reverse complement strand
ATAGTGAAGTTTCCCAGTGATACTGCAGGCGGCACTTTCTATCACCTGCAGGCTGCGACATTGTGAAAGGACAAGGCTCATGACGATTCACCCACGGATAAGTTACTTGGGCGTCGCGAGGTGAATGGGTGCTCGTAGGACCTGTGTCAGTACACAGGCACAACCCGGGACTGAAGTCAGCTTGCGCTCTCTCAAATCCTAGAAGTGCGCGAGAAGATTGAAAGCTGTACCGTGCGGGCTGTGTTCGCGTCATTGGCTTCAAGTACTGCGGCTGCTCAGGTTGACAGAGATCTACGTGGGTTTGGTGTGAGAGATAGCTTGCACAAAAGAAAGAAATGGGGTGAGAGCACAATCTCTAGCGTCCAGAAGTACAGTAAAGGCAGACCTACAAATCTTTTGTGACTCTGCGGCCATAGAAAGGTAGGGCTGTTTGATCGCGATTCAAGACTCTGGGGTCGGATGTACCCACGTAGAAAAACAATGAAACGTGCGTAGTCTATATGGTGTTTTGTGCAAAACTTCACTAACTATAGTTAGTGTGCAACGCAATCTTGGTCTAGTGGAATGATACTCCCTTCACATGCCGTGATACGGGAGGGGTCGTGAGTTCGACCCTCACAGACAGTATTTGTGACTGCTAGGCTCTTGGGCCTCTTTTCTTATTTTTGGTTTCCGTGATTCACGGTATGACTGCTGTGAAAGGGTGACGAGGAATGGATGCGAAAACGCTGGATAGTGTCGTGGTCACACGCGCAGCGGAGGTATCCATACAGACATGGAATGGCTCTTGGTCATCTGGTACCGCTAAGTAATGCTCCAGTTGGTATTGAGTGTCGGCGAAGACAATAATAATATTGCGGTGGTGATGCTTCGTGAGAGACCAAAATTCCATGAAGCAAATGATGTAAATCCAGTGCATGGTGACGTTGAGTCTCAGCCGTCCGGCCCGGAATCTCGGCAACACATGCCATGTGCGCCGCTCACCCCACAACCACCAGTCGACGACACCATGTTCTAGTCCGTAATAGTGCACCTCCTAGCTTCTCTCGGTCTACTTCCTTCTCTCCGCCCTCTAGATGTTTAGCCTCGGTGCCTCCCGTGTCTGATGCCGAACACTTCCCAGGCGATGAGCCGCGATACATGCGCGGCCGGGAGACTGCGCTTCCAACAGCGCGGTGCTTCGATCCGCCCCAAATGAGAGATGACGTAGCTGAGCTGGAGGTACGACGCGAAAATGCATCGAATTGGACCGGTCATATTAATTCAGCTAGGGTCTAAGCGCTGTGATTCGTGGCCTGATGGAAGGCATGCGGGTGGTAAGAGCATGGCGCAGCACACATGCGACATCGACTTCCCCACACAAGCCGGCCGCATATACAACCTCAGGTCCCCCGGCTTTCTGGGACTTCTTATCCGGATCTCAAGTTGTCACAACATTACAGTAGCCATCGCGACCCTGCGACGCACCCGCGGCCGTTACACCTTGGCCAACATCACAAGAGCGCTCCACTCTTAGTAGAAACACTAGACAAGACGAAGCATAACTATAAGACGCCCACTACCGTTTGACCATCACAACTTTCATCATTACGGGACTATATTTCCAGAACTCTACATATCCTCCGCCAACATGTCATTCCGCATCGCGCCTCTTCTACGTCAGCGACTCTTTACCACATCAACACGTACCCGTGCCGCTATTCCTCTGGAAAGCACTGCCGCAATACAGTTGACTGCAGCCGCTGAAACTGCTCCAAAGTTGGGAAGAATAGCAAGATGGTATGTATTCACGTACACTATCTTGGGCCAAGCTGACTTGAACAGGTATTTACCAACTTGCTTTGCCATTGCCTTTGGTATGGCAATGACCAGCCGTCGAACGATTAACACGCTCGACGCTGCTAATCGTAACATAGGCTTTGGCGTCACCAATGCTCTCAATGAGGCCAACCGCAAAGTGCACCAGGTCCTTGAGCCAAGCCAAGAACAGAAAAACATGATTTTGCTTGAGATGTACGGCGAACGGTCGAGCCTGGAAGACATGGAGAGGGCCATTGCTGGTATTGAGTCACGAATAGCCAATCGAAAAGACCGAAGCAAGATCTTGGAGGAGGCATATGGCGACAAGTCAAGCATCAAGGATCTGCAAAGGGCCATGCAGCTTTACGAAGTGCAGTGAAGTGGTTGAGTGAGGATACATGACGACAAGAATATGGTCTCGAGGACGGAGGAGACAGCACCCGATGCGCGGACAGGACTGGTGGGAAGAGTACCAGGAGACAACACCTCCGCACGCGTAACAAGTCAATGCGCACCACATCCGACTCCGGGTTATGCAGCAACTGCAACGAAGTTGACTATGGAGGAATGGTATCATACTCAGCTGCAAACACGATAATTGGGGGGAAAGACGCAGTGGCACATTGTACGACTTGATGGACAAGAGGGCTGGATGTCGACGAGATGGCGGAGAAGAGGTAGATAATCATGACCAAGTGTGTGTGATAAGCCGTGTACCAAACGAACACTACGGCGAACCTTCAGTTCATTTTTTTTGTTACTTCATTGTTCAGCCGAAGATGCGATTCGTGGTGTCGGGACGAAGGATCATAGCAGGCTTCCGAGATTGCCCGACCGGCCGCGCCTCTGTCGGCAACCTCAAGCACATACACAGCATGTCAGCAGAGCCCAGCATGCAACCATCTACTTGGTGGTCTACTAAGGCTCGACACGTAAAGCTCCAAAGCCGAAATAGGTGTCGAAATGTAGAATTGGAATTGCATTAAAGAAAGCGGACACATTGGAGTCTCAACAAAGCACCTCAATCAATAGTTACAATATCAAAAGCGCCATATAGGCCCTGGAATCTTCTCGATCCTGCGGCCTCGCGGCATCATATTGCCTTTCACACTTTCTCCATCAATGCATCTCTCGCGATTCGTTTGGGTATCAATTTGCCTCGTCCAGTATTCCATAGTTTTAGATCAAGAGGTAAGCGAAGAAGCCGGAAAGACCAGCGAAAGCAGCGCTGCCAGCAAGGTGTGATGCCGCACCGGTTGAGGCAGACGGGCTGTTTGGGGTAGTCGCAGTACCGTTGCCCTCGGTGAGGTTGCCACCGAAGCCAGCAGCCGACGTTGGTGAGACGTTCGCTCGGACCAATGAAGAAGCGTTCTTGTAGGCGGCGAGAGTATTAGGTCCAGTCTTGGGCGGGTTGATCACGCCAACCATGCCGGCCTGGCAATGCATGCCTTGTGTGCAGTAGAACCAGACAGGGGCAGATGCGTTCTTGACCTCATAGGTGAAGGTTGAGTTTGCGACAGACTCTGTAGAGGTGGTTGGGACGAATCCTGACCAGAATCCATTGTTTGACGGAGCGCAAGGTGCACCGAATGTGCTTTGAGCGACGGAGTGGTTCTTGGGCCAGAAGCGGAATGTGACCATATCTCCTTGAGCGGCCTCGAGGTTATCCGGGGTGAAGACCAGACCGCCGGTTTTGTTGGCAACGGTGATGATATGGTTAGCCGCAGATGCAGCGCCGGCGAGGGCGGTAGCAGCGAAGATGGCGGAGAAAAGCATATTGATTGGTTGTTTTGTAATGAGACTAGCTCGTTTGGGTAGTGGGAATATGAAGAGAAGAGAATGTACTAGTATGAACTGTAGTGTTGGACCGGCCTGAGTAAGAAGAGTGCAATTGAGGGAATTTGAGAGAATTATATAGCAACACAGACGAAACAGTTACCGCTGCCTGCGGGCTTCCAAGGTGAATAGTCGGCTTGCACAGGAACAAGAATGCAACAGATGCGACACCTCAGGTCTCGAAATATACGCCTGGCTCTTTGAAACATCTATTACCGTCAACGTGATGGCTGACAAACCCAGCTGCGATTGGTCATTGCTGCCACAGGCGCGCGTCTCATGAGCCACTGGACCCAAAGGCGTGCCTGGGGCGCTCTTGTGGCTGGTCGAAAGCCAAGAATGTCTTTGTCTCCAGATCCGTATTGCTCCAATTACCCGGCGCCAAAGAATGAGTTGAGGGGGTGGTTGCGTCTCGAATGAGCTCTGAAACGCGCATGTGAAGACGTGAGACGTGCAGAGTTGAGAACAAGCGATGGTGGAAATTTTAGCGCCGTCGCTTCCTCCCTTTGACACAACAACCACGACAACAGCCGGTCACGACATCTGGGGTGCAGATAGACAAGCCGATGACAAGCCGCAGTTGGCGTGCACCGCTAGTGTCTCCTGCTGGCGCACTGGCTTCCTTCAAAAGTCAAACAGAGTGCGATGCGGGGCGATGAAGTCGTTAGTGTTACCTTACCACCACCACGACGAAGGTCCTCCAGTCGACCGTCTCCAGGACGGCCATGTGTTTATTGTCGACTGTATTCACACTCGTCCACGGACCATGGATGCCAGGTACGGTGCAGGTCCGAGACTCAATGGCGAGGCTGTGCATTGCTGGCAGTGCGTGCGCTCACCGTAGCATCGGACAAAACCACGAAGTTGTCAAGCTGATATTTTGCCCCAAAGTCGGTATTGCGGAGAATATGATCACCTTCGTACTCCCTTTGGAATTTCTACGTGAGCTAATTTTGACCTAAATCAAGGGCAATTCAACAAACCTCCACCTGTCGACGCTGTTGTCAATGCCGAGAGTGAGGGAAGGATATCCTACTGAATGATGCGAATGGTTGCGCTTCCTTGCCTTCGAGTGCAAGCACATTCCCAGTTGCCTATGTTACGTACGATGCCAGATGGACCCACGACATGTCAGCAACCGCCTCATCCGACGCCGAGGGCCCCGTAAACACGAGACCACGAGATGTCGAAGTCTTGCGCGCACTTTCGAGTACGGTCAAATTGTTGCATCAAATATTGATCGGCTCTCGTCGTTACCCATCTTGGTCCTGACGATGTAACCAGCCGTTAGCCTCGGAGAATTCTATCGCTTACACCCCGGCAGCGGTTAATGTACACCCCCATAAGCGGTAACGTACACCCCCCTAAGGATACCACCTTCGCAGAGGCAGAACTTACTTACCTTTCTAGTATATATTATAATATACAACGCAGGTAGAGTATTTCGATCACGTTAATTCAACTGATCTAAAAATCTTAGGGGATTTCCACATAAATTTGAGCTTAAAAGGCTCGAAAGGTTGAAGTTCTTGAATCTTGAGGAAGGCCTATGCACGTGGGAGGTGGGGCGGCGCTGATACGAGATGAGATGGTTGGCTAGATGGCTGCTCTGAGGGCGTACGTTACCGCTTATGGGGGTGTACGTTAACCGCTGCCCTTCCACCCCCCGATTTGGCCAAACCCGCTGCAACTCAACCAAAAATAGCCGTTGACCCTCTGCAAAATTCCTCGTCATTGGTGGCGCTATGAGCTCACCCATCGCCCAGCATTGCCTTTTGGCGTCACCTGCGTATTCAAGCAAGGCTAGCTTCACGATGTCTGTATAGACGGCCATGGGTTCCCTTCGGATTGTGCTCATCGTTGCCATGTGCGACTAAGCTATGACGAGTGTGCCTATGTGGGCTATGAGCTCTCACCGCACATGCGGGTTTTTCCAAAGGGTATATATATGAATGATCTTGCTCGAGATGTGAACATCATCACCAGCTCGAAGACGTATATCCATACCTATCATTTCCATCAAGGCAACAAACACTGTTCCAAGACACCGGACCAATAAATATCATCATGAAATTCTCCATCTCCGCAATCAGCCTGTGCCTTGCCAGCCTCACATCCGCCATCTCTGGTAGGTAGCGCAGAAGTCGATGCAAAGCTCGAAACTGACCTCAGCAGTATCATACGACACCGGCTACGACGATGCGAACCGCGCGCTCACCTCAGTGTCGTGCTCAGACGGTACCAATGGCCTCATCACCAAGTACGGCTGGGCCAACCAAGGTGCCGTCGCTGGTTTCCCTCGCATCGGCGGATACTCAGGCGTTGCCGGCTGGAACAGCCCTCAGTGCGGTACATGCTACGGCGTCACATACAACGGGAAGACTGTCTATGTCCTTGCCGTTGACCGGACCGACAATGGTTTCAACCTCGCCAAAGCGGCCATGGATGATCTCACCAACGGCCAAGCGGAGGCTCTAGGCCGCATCGAGGCTCAGTACGCTCAGGTCGCTACCAGTAACTGCGGCCTATAGAAGAAGGCGTGTCAAGATTATGAATGGGGCAGATTTACGATGACGACGATGATAGCAGTAATATGTATTACTGCCACGGTACAATTGCATGGCGTTGGTGTTCGCACTTACGTCTCGCATGCCACTCCTTTAATGTATGAACGCTGGGAAAGAATAGAGTTCCCTATATCTTCTTTGACTCTATTGTTGATGCACCCACGTGGTCTCACTCCTTGCTACCCCAAGTAGCCTCAACCACTTCTCTCACTTTCATCGGCTTGATGTCAGGAAACTCGTCGTTCCTCAGTCCCTCCGTCGTAACATCCATTATTCCTCGCACGGCCATGACACCAAACTCCGACCACATGTTCCGAAGAGCTTCTTCGGGTAGCTCTATGGCACCTGGAGGCTGCTGAAGCACTGTTCCTTCTTTTTTCTCAAGCGTCTCAATTGAGTCGTATACAACGTCCCATTTGGTGCCTACGCAAGGTATTCAGTTGTGATCACTTAGATGATTCATAATCGACCACTTACCAGTGATCTCTTCACCCAGCTTCAGCAGCTCTCTCCACGACATCCTATCGCCCGCAAAAGCGCTGTGCTCGGGCCAGCTATTCTGATCAAGCATAGCCGCAATATACTTTGCCAGATCATTCGAGTGCAGAAACGCTACCGGAGTCGTTCCATCACCAGGAATCGCAGCACGTCGATTGTGGAAGTCGATCGCGTAGCTGAACGGATGCATGTTGCTCGGCACGCCCGGGAAACCATAGTAATCCAGCGCCCATCCGATAATGATTCGCGTGAACCGAAGATGGCTCTTGCGAAGGGCGTCGGCAGCATTAATCCACCACTGTGCTGCGGGATGGAAGGAGAGTATCTCTTTGGTGTATTTGATGCCGAATTCGCTGGGTATGAACGTCTTGACTGTTTTGGAAGCGATCGCTGCGTTGATGAGGTTCAATTGTGCTTGGGCAGAGTCCTCGGAGAATAGACCAAGTGCTGAAATGACTGTATCGATGTTGTGCTTTCGCAATACTTCAGTGATACCGGCTGTATTTGCGTAATCAATCGCGAGCGCAGGAATCCCGAGATCTGAAATGGTAGAGGCCTGGAAGTGCGTGAGCGTTATGATGCCGGACAAGGTGTGTACAGCGGGACGAACCTTCCGACTCAACACCACGACCTCGTGTCTCTTTTGGCGCGCAAGCTCTTCCACGATGGTCTTCCCGATCCCACCTGTGCCTCCCGCAACAGCTACGATACCCATAGTGATTTATGAAAGGATGAAGTAATTTGAAGTACTGGACCTAATATGGTATGAGAGTCCTTGTTGGAATCGGACAACCATGAGCCATCTTATATGGTCTTTTATTCCACTTTCAATGAACAACCACGGTGCTTTGCGTGAACAGAAATGTCCGGTCATTAGTAAAGATGAGGACTTCCGACAACAATGTTTTGTGAACAAAACACTCCCCAAAATCACTTGATTGGTTCCTTCTTGAGTTCGAGCAGGTTGATTGGGCTGTTTTTTTGGCGTGCTTACGAGACCGCCCAGACACCAAGCCCGCTACCGATCAAATCATCGCAGCTACATGACGTAAAGGTGCTATTTTGTTGCGCTTGCTATACGGAGTCGCCGGACATTCGGGTTTCTAAACATCCGGTTCCTTTCGAATGAGGCGCTGTTCAATCGTCAAGCGAACTTCAGTGTGAAAATTGTTGGTTTGTCTTTGTAGTCTGTCAATTTCCTTGCTCAATACATGATACGGCTTCAGCCGCAAAGCTGAATAGCATGCTGGCAAGTGCTCAAATGTCAATATGCCAGCGTCCAGGCCATGATCTGCCGCCCAAATTTGCCTATGCTTGACCACCAATCAAGTCACGAAACTCTTTCGAATATTCGTAATCCGTATAGCCCTTCTCACTCCCAATCTCATAGAAAGTCTTGCGATCATACGGCGCCAGCCCGACACCATTCTTTATCCTGAACACCAAATCTGGATTACTGACGAAATGCCTCCCAAAAGCGATTGCAACGTTTCTGCCCTCGTATGCACCACCCACAGCCAGCGCCTTCAAGGCACTTTCTCCCGTATATCCACCAGCGACAATGACTGAGCGCTCGTTTCCCCAAGCTTCCAGGAATAGGTGGCTTGACTCTGCTTCGTCGCTCTCGACTGTACTGTTCCCACCAATCCGCGGCTCAATGAGATGTAGATACGCTATCCCGAGAGCGCTGAGCTGCTGGATGAGATGTGTGAATTGAGGAACAGGGTCGGTCATGCGCATGGAGAGGTATGTACTCCACGGGCTCAGGCGGACGCCGACTTTGTCTTTGCCAATCGCCGCTATAACAGCCCTGACGGTCTCGATCGCGAAGCGCGATCGGTTCTCAATGCTGCCACCCCCATATATCAGTGCGCTGATTGGAGTTCTCTTGGATGAATTGATCCAGTAGATGACCATTGCAAGCGTGTTCCCTCGACGCCATCAAACCCTGCCTTCTCCACAGCGTTCTTTGCAGCTTTCGCAAAGTCTTCGATGACTTGCCAGATTTCTTCTTCGGTCATTTCCCTGGGCGTTGGCGAGTCATCGCTGGCCGTGACAGTCCCAGAACCACCAGCCTCAGTACTGATTGCGATTGCGCTGGGTCCAATAACATCGAAGCCGTCCTTTTGCCTCTCTGCAATGCGACAGAAGCTGCGCGACTTTTGCCACATATTTGGAGGAACATGTAGCTTCCCTGTGCGTGTACAGCATCTACGACAGGCTTCCAAGCCACGATCTGCGTTTCAGACCAGAACTCCGGCATGTGCGTGATGCAACCCGCGAGACGCGAAACCACGACTGCTTCGGCGAGCAGAAGTGTTCCTGGTGTCGATGCTCTTCGGGCATAGCAGTCTTTGACAAATGGCAGAGGGCTATGACTAGGGTCAGTACGAAATCGGGTAAGCGAAGCCAGAACGATGCGATGAGAAAGGTTGATGTTGCCGATGCGTAGAGGTTGGAACAAGCCGGAAGATGTTGCTGATATCATGATGCCGGGCTGTGTGCAGATTTGGGCGAGCGTGCGGGATGGAAGTCAAGAACGTGGTTGTCGTGTATTGTGAGCAACTCTTTCTTATGTCTTATCGACATAATAGCCGTGTTCAACTGATCATGTTAGTGTATGAAGGGGCCGTTTTGTGGAGGATTTGGCATTGGTCAGCAAGCACCGTGACGTTGCACTGATTCGTCATACAGCGCAGCGATTGACGATGTACTTATCAGATTCGTACGATGTTGCCTAGGGATCGAAAGCAACATGTCGAATGATTGCTTACCGGTCGATTAGCGTGCATGGAATCGATGTATTGCTTGGTAATCCTGGGGCTTCTTCGAGTGCGGACTGAATCTTGATTAAGAGAAGTGGCCTGACGTGAGACAAGCTTCGAAAGAGCGCCGTCTAGCAAATTATAGGCGCTGAGTGTGGCTATGCGACTACACGCTATTGATGAGTATGTTGCATCTCTTTGAATCAAGGTATTAGATATGTGCTCTGCCACAATTGAGAAATGTCGGACGAAACTGGAATGACAAAAAGCGTCGTGAATAGAGTTAAGCTTATGTCTCGATCCTACACGATATCGTGCATTGCGTGTCGATCCTGTCCAGGGGCTTGCGGTCAGAAAAGCAAACGAGCATGGTCGAGACCTAGAAATCGAAGACCGACCGTCCACACAGGTTCTTAATCCAATCACACTTTGGATGACTCCAAAGCGTCCTGTGTGCCAGGCCTCAACCTTGACCATACTCCTTATCACGTGCACAGCTACAGGAAAGCTGCGGCCGTACATGTCCGTCTGCATGTCCTTCACGAAATAGCGCTGTGCATTGCATGTCTTCGCTGTCGCCATCGTCATCGCTGTCCACAAGAACTCAACAACGTACAACCAGCGTATGCGGCTTCTGACACTAGCTTTTTCTGTGTATGTAGTCGAAGAAGCCATTAACCCACGGATGTGTCATGAAGGTGATGGCGTCGGAGCTTTGCTTGTGCTTCTTAGCTATGCAGGGTTCGATTGCGATGTCGACAGTAAATGCCTAAGTTGAGCTGCCAGATGAGACTTGAAGGAGGTTGTGTGGGTTCGCTGCGAAAGTTGACGAGCTAAGACGAGGACAACGTCGCAAGGTCGGAAATTTGCGGGACGCGACATGGATTTAGCGCGCAACGCGTCAACACGTGCTCTTCATTCCTCGGCGCGTTACTCGATATCGTTTTGTAGATGCTTTTATGTTGACCGGATGATATCCTAGGCGTCTATGCTTATCTTCACCCCGATCTCGTTCAACGACTTGACGTACTCATCCCCAAGCGTAGCCGGCGTCAGCACACCTCCACCCAGTCTTCCCGCTTCCGTCTCCTCCAATCGTCCCCTCAATATGACATTTGCAGCCGCAGCCAACGTCATAGCTGTAGCCACGTAGGCTCCATGAGCAACATCCAGCTTCGCACCGACCTGGCCTTTCCCATCCTCTGCAACTCCGAAGGCTTTGTAGCTCAAGAAGTCACCCTTCATGCTTTCCTTGTTGGGGCCCTGGCCGGGTGCTTGAATGATGAACTTCTTGATGAGCGGTGTCAGTATCCAGCGGATTGGCGGTATCGCGAGAAGCAAGCCGACAGATGCGAGCGCAACTTTGATGAGTATGCCGCGCATGAGACCTTTGGCGCGCATGTACTCGTTAAAGCGGAAGCGTGGGCCGTAAGATTGTGACGGGCTGCTGGAAGACTCGTACAGACCCCAGGAACGGTGCGTGATGCATTCGTCGACGGAAGCCATTGCCCAGGTGGTTTGCACTCCGCCCAATTCGGGGATGGAGAGCATGCCCATGAGACGATAGAGGAGGCTACCAGTCGGCCCACCCACTGGCTTGTTCGACTTCACTGGTGACAACGAGTAAGGGTCTGCGGGCAATGTAAGTATAGGCTGGATGTTCTTGAATCTGCAGTCTTACGCATGCTCTTCGCCAAGTGACTGAGCGAGTAGTTGTTGAAGAGTTCCAGCATCGTTAAGCTGGTACCTCCGCTGACACCAGATTTGGCATCATAGAGTGACATGACGACTCGCTCGCAAGCGACATTGTAGCGCTTACGGACTTCTCTTGCCAGAGAAAATGCCATCATGTCCGCTGGCACACTGTCAAGGCCACATTCGGGGATGATGATGGCTTTGTTTTGCTTTGCGAGACTGTCGTACTTTGCAATCATGTCGTATACCCAGGGGACCTCGCCTGTTGAGTCTAGGTAATGCGTGCCGTTGTTGACACATGCCGCCATAACGACCTCACCAAAGTGCATGAAGGGGCCAACAGTCGTGATGATGAGTGTCGTCTTCTTTGCGAGTGCCTCCATCTGCTTTGGCTCAAGCTCGCAGGTTTCGACATCTGCGTACCTCGTCAGTGACGTACTAGAATGAAGTTTATATCCGCGTTTTACCTGGCTGCTTGCGATCTGGGTTCTGCTGCTTCAACTCGTCTACAACGTTCTGCAGCTTCTTCGCATTGCGGCCAATGATAGCCCACTTCAGATCATGTGGGAGCTGCGTGGCGACCCATTCTGCGACTAATTTGCCCGTGTATCTGCATTCAAGCAAAGAATGAGTCAGTATGCCATGACAACGCAACGTGGTTGAGCTTCCTACCCTGTTGCGCCGAGTAGGATGAGGTCGTACTCTCGACGTCCTGGAGCCATCGTGTCGTCAATCAATTTTGACTGAAATGAGTATTGAGCTGTGCTAGGTGAGGCCTTAAGAACAAATAAGAGGATATTGAACGGACGAAGATTTATATCAGCATTGCGATACAGCGTCGGACGAGGCGCTGCATTTGGTATCTGTTTGCGATGACTTCATCGCCGTACCGAGGCAGGCGCGACGGGGCAGGTTGTTGGGCGCGCCTACCCCGAACAGCTTGCAGTGCGGTTTGTCTTCAGCAATCTGAGCAAGACCATACATCTGGATACACTCCAGATATGTTTGAAAACATGTAAAGATGACCCAATATCTGTGGTAAATCGCACTCATGTGCAGATCTGACTGGGAGAAAAGGTGAGATTGAGTCTACGACGAACACGGCTAGGTCCACTCAAAAGCTCGGCAACGCCAGCCCAGGTGTAATTTTGAGCGAGCAACGACAACGAGGCCTCTCACACCGCCCACACGTTGTCGAAATCAACTAGGAAATCACTTGTCAGGACATACAATCTCGATCGCCTAGCTAAGCGTGTCTACCGGGTCTTCCTTCACCGCATCTGATGAGCGATTTCGATGGTGGACAACCTAGCAGGCAGCTTGGGGCACCCGAGTCCATCCATCAGAACCACGCTCACGTAGCAGAATTGCTGACGTCCCAGAGGTCGATAGGTCTTTCCGAGGTCGTATCAGACTTCGTCTCCCTTCATCGAGAAAGTTGCGTGCGCAAACCGCAAGCGCGCGCTGGACACGCTCCTCCGGCGCTTACAGAACCGCGAGGCATTAGACATAGAAATACAAGAACCACACGTTACCACAATGAGGCCCAGCGAGCTCGGCTAGCGTCTCAAACCGTGAATCCGCAGATTATGGCTGCTCCGAGCGACTGGCTGTACAGTCAAGCAATCGATCTTTGCCCTCGTCAGGCCGGCCTCGAACCGCCTGCTTTCGCTCGATCCTGAATACACCCAAAACAATCGAGCAGTCCGAGTTTGTACGATTTGGCACAATCGCCTTTGGCTCGTGCAGTAAGAGCAGTCATGGAAACAGAACAGCGCACAATCTCGTACCCGTGGCTCTCTTTTGCAGGAGAGGTACTTCTTTCCACGACACCAGACTGGTTTGAACGGCCGAGACCATTCGATGTCTGCACAAAAAAAGTCCCTCCTCCATTTTGCAAAGACTACGGGTCGAGCAATCAGCGTGTTATTATGTGATGCGAAAGAGAAGCCTCGATTCCACTTGGCCATCAATGTAGAGCTGCCAGGGAGCAAACAGTATTGAGTGGGACAGTACTGAAACATCCTGCACATTCCGAGCACGGGACCAAACGGTCAATGTACTGGCAAGTCATCTGGCCGTACGCTTAGGGAGCCTTTGACACGTGGTAAGGTAGTAGTCAGCGGAGCTGATGCCTACGATTAGGTCCAGTGGATCGATCATGCACTCCGGAGCTCCCTGAGTCCTCGAAAGACGAACGCGCAACGCTCTACTTTTGTTTGAAAGCTTTCATCACGTCGTTACTGCCTGCCACGTGTCGTACCTAACCGTATGGTTTCGATAAGACCTGGAGCGAAAATAGCGTGGAATCCCTCATTGGCGATCATAGATGTGGCTCCGTCACCAGCCACAGCTTGTATTGGCTCAAACATGGCGTGCACGGCCTATACGCTAGTTTAGCTCGGGTCTTGTAATCGAGACAATACGGTATAAGACGAGGGGCTCTTTCACACCTTATCCCCCAACTTATGAATCGCGTCGCCCAAATCCTCCCCCCTCTGCCCTCACAACACTACAACAATGGCCGAGACTTGTATAGTCTGCCTCGGCGACCTCGTCCCCCACGACGAAGGCCCTACCGCCACTGCAACGTTGCTTGCGACTGACTCGCTTGAGCATGGCGCAGATGCGGATCGCGAACATCACGTCAAGACCCGGAAAGCCGCGTCACAGGCCACCACGGACGACGACTTTGTCGCACACCTACTACCATGCGGCCACGACTTGCACAACGAGTGCCTCAAGCCGTGGGTAGAGCGAGCGAATAGTTGCCCCATATGTCGGGCCAGCTTCAACATGGTCGAATTGAGCGCGCGCGTTGGAGGTATGTTAATCACCGGATCCAGGTCGTTACCGGATGCTACCATCGCGATGTTTTTGCTGCCCCGGTAGTGGCCTACCACTGGCTAAATGGTCAGTCGAGCTCAGCTTAACCTCTGCACGACCCCTACCTTGAAATGACCACCACAAGTCGATACAACTTGCTATGGCCAATCAACTAACTGAGTCGCAGGACCAAAGATCTCCGAATACGCTGTGCAAGACAAGCAGCAGGTCGCCGACATTGATCCGTCTATGATCGTTGAAGAAGACGATTACACACTTGAGGAAGACGACGGCAGCTACGATGCATGCATGGTCTGCGAAGAGTTCGGCGATGCCTCTCAGCTCATGTACTGCCATAGCTGCGAGCAGCTTTGTCATGTTTTCTGCGCTGGCCTCGACCGCATGCCATCGCGCGGCGCTTGGTACTGCCAGCCGTGCATGGACAACGGCTCGGTGGGCAACGCGTCACTCCGTCGGCCAGCCGCCTCAGGTCCTGCTGCCTGGATCAATGGTCGCAGCCGCGTGCCGCGCCACAACAGAGGTCCTGACGAGTGGGTTGGCGTCTGGCAGAGCGTCTGGAACCGGCTTCAGTTCGACATCGAGTTCCCATTCGAAGATGAGGAACAGTCAGAGAACCACTCAGAAGTGCTACGGCGCGAGAATGACGAATGGGAGCGCCGCTTCGAGTTGGCGCGTCAGATGGGCGCTGGGCCACGCTTCCGTGTTGCTGCCGACAACATACACTCTCGCCGCCGCGGATCGACCCGGTCTTCGAGGCCTACCAACCGCACGCTCCACCGCGAGCCCCCGAAGACGCCAAAAGATCCTGAGTCGCAAGAGGAGATACGTGCCTGGAACCAGTTCGACAAAGCTCGAGAGCAGCTTGCCCAAGATGACGGACATCCTGCGCCTAGCACCACTGGCAGTACTACCAGCCGCCGACGGGGCAGGAAGCGCAAGGCGACCCACTCCCCAGCATCGCCAACAGAGTCCGAGCCTCGTGTGCAGCAACCAGAGCGCAAGCTGAAGCGTCCCCGGACGCGTCTGCTCACGGACAACGGCGAGTCTTCGTCCGCTGCCGCTCTTCGCAACACTCACACGCCCAACAATATTCCGACATCAGCATCGTCGCCTCGAGTGGCCTACCAAAGTGAAGCCTCTCCGGCACCTGGCTTCCTGCAGTCGCTGCTTCAAGAAGTCGAGGTAGATCGCTTTGCTGAGCGCGAGAAAGAGATTGCTGCTCCTCGGCCGCGGCGCATCATTGTCGAGCGGGCATGCTCGCCAACATCGCCTGGACTCTCACCGATATATCAGAAGTCGCAAGGCATGGCTACGCCGCCTCCGCTGAACCTCTCCAGATCCAAGTCGCCTGTCCAGCAAGACGACCAATTGTCTCCGACGTATTCACCCTTCTCGCCCGCTGACGAAGAACGACTGGGTCGCCGATCAATACCTCACCGCGCAGCCGGCCTCAGCAGTCCATCCCGATCCAAAGACTCGTCGCCGTCTCGCCCTTCGCTATCGTACTCCACCAAAGCCGAGCTTCAACGTATGGTTACGGCGGTCCTCAAGCCAATGTACCTGAAGAAGGAGGTCACGAAGGAGCAGTATACAGAGATCAATCGTGACATTTCACGATTGCTATATGAGAAGGTCGGCGAAGCTGGCGCAGATGCTTTGGCCGATCATGACACACGAGAGAAGTGGCAGCAGATGGCGAGCACTGAGGTGCTGAGCGCCGTTCAGGCACGTCGCGCTCTATCACCTGCCACTGAGGACTCGGCCTCGTCTTCGTCATGATCACAACTCGCTTTCCCTTCTTGATAGTCTTTACTCGTCGCTTCGTTCAGCATAGGCGCCCGAGCAAGGTCTTCGGCGTATAGCTTTGCTATTTATAGATACCATGGGCTTTGCTTGTATTTTGACGGTGTTTTTGGGGAAATGATTTTGCTTCGTAGATAATGCGCTACGACGGCATAGTAATGATACCACAGACTTCACGGGCTCACCCACAGTCCTTGAACGAGACCATATGCTCAAATCCGCTTCTCCAGTCGTTGTGCAAATGACAAACACCAGGCAACCTTTCTGGAAGAGGCTCATTATTGGACTGAGCATGAGAGAATAAATTCGCCCACGATAATTTAGTGCTCACTCGTGTCAAACCAGGTCCGCCCTGAATCTCGCAACCTTCCCATACACATCTCCCACTCACACAATAGCCTCAGGCCTCTCCACCCTCTTCCTCGCCGTGCCTACACCCGCCACACCTTTACTCTGATCATCACCCAACCACGGCTTCTTCGCCTCACTCAGGCTTGTCTGCCTCGTAAAATAAATAACCTGACCCAGGATAATAAGCACAAACGCAATCGGGTACATCCAGTGAATACTAAGATGAAACACCTTTACGCCAATTGCCACGCCCCAGAAACTTCCCGTCAACAGAGAGATGTTGAAGAACGCCGCGCTGCTCATGCGGAAGAGCACGGGCGCCAGCGAGTAAAAGAGCGTGAGGATGAACGTGTATCCTGTGAGATACCCGCCCACGCGCGAATTCCACGCCGCGCTGCGGAACGACGAGCGGTCGAATATCCCCGCTTGCGTTCCGTTGATGAACATGCCCCAAAACGCCAACTGCCCGACGACTTCATACAGCGGGCGTTCACTGACCAGCCACTCTTCAAACACATTACTCAAGCCATAAAACGTCGCGCCGAGTAAAGCGAACAGGTCGCCTTTGACCTCGTCTGTGGCGCCGTACTGGTTCGCGCCTGTGATTTGATCGGATCCGAAGATGACACCTAGGCCGCCGATGCAGAGTAGTATGCCGATGATTTGCGTCCAGTGGTAGCGCACGCGTAGGAAGAAGAAGGAGATTACCACGACGATTACGATGGCCCAGAAGTTGATTAGTTGCGCGGAGAGGATTGTTGTCTGGTTCATGTCATCAGCAAGAGTCCACTCTGGGTTTTGGCAAGGAAGATTTTGGAACTTACGTAGCGGTACGCCAGCACGACGAAGTAATTTCCCTCGACGTCGAAGAAGGCGAGTATGAAGAAACGCCAGCCGTCGAATACGCACAAGCGGACCCAGCGCTTGAAGCCGTACTTGTATATCGTATAGGAAGTGTAGATGAGGTTGAGAAGTACGTAATTGAAAAACGACTGGAACGCCGGAATGGAAGTGCCCTCAGCGGAGAGGAGTGAAGAGAGCGTGTTGGTGGAGGTTATGCAGATTGCGAGGACTAAACTCCACGAATTAGCAAGTGCTTCCATATCCCAGGATTGAAAGACGGCTGGAAGAAACTCACCCTGCCCCAAAAGCAGCGTAATCCAAAATTGCTTCGTCTTGACATACTGGAACCACCGTCCCTTCGTCTGCGCATCGTGCTCGAGCACTTCGTTGCCCACGGTAGGCGACACAGCGGTCTCGTTTTCAGAGCTCACATATGTGCCTGCGCCGGCTTTGTCGATTTGCGCTTCGTGCATGTCGTTGTGCTTGTTGGGCGCGTAGACGCCCGTTGCAGGGTGAGGCTGCGCTGAGATGTGGGACATGTTCGACTTGTCGAATTAAGTGGGATAGTAGGTTTATTTTCGTAAGGTGGAGCTTTTCGCATACAATCGTGAGCGCAAAACTCCAAAGTCGCTCACGGTGGTTGTCTTGTTACAGACTCGGGAATCTCAAAAGATAAGTTCGTGGAGTCCATGATGAGCGGGGCATCCGCCACTTATAAGTGTTTCTCGTGATCATCCAATGGCGTTCTTGTCACCAATCGTTTTGCACGCATGTTGAAAAAAGTGTGCTGGGCCCTGGCGTTCGAGCTTCGTCGATCTCCACATGTGCTCCGGCGCTTTCCTCCGATAGGCAAAGCTGGAGCTCGAGATCTGTCGCTAGAGTAGGCGAGAGCCGAGAGGTTTCTTTTTCCTGGCCCACGAGGTTGTCAAATGGCGCAATGCTAGAAATGTGATTTGACGGAAGGTGCAATGGAGGGGTGGTAGTCGCGTAGAATTGTCAAGGTGGGTTTAGTATCGCGAAGGCTGTATGCAACTTGATTTTGTGAAGCAATGATGGCGATTGTGTCTAAAGATCGTGAACTGATAAATGCTCCACCATGCAGTTGCCACGTTCCCGCCCTGCAGAAATATTCTCCCGTTAATGTCGCTAAGCGGCGCCGAGAGCCTGGTGCTGGGACGGCAGGCTATTTGTGGGTCACGATCAATACTGTTACACATTACGAGTCAATAAATTCAATGCTGTGCAAGCACTTTTATTCGCTAGGTGGAGTAGGAAGATCGGTGAATACTAGGCACCCACCACAAACCAGTACCGTAAAGACAGGAGGGGAGTTTACTACACGCCGTTTCGAGCTGAACCAAGTCATGAAAAGCAAAGCAAGGTGGGCAAGGAGTGACAACAACCGAGCATCTCTAAAATGACCTGTTGTGCCACTGCTTACTCAGAGTCCTCCTCCTCGTCGCTCTCAGCATTCTCAAGCCACTCCTTGAACTTCTCGGCAGACTTGCGCACGTTCTTGCTGACCTTGATGTCGACGTACTTCTTGCTAGCCTTCGCGCACCAGGGCTTGAGTACCTCCTCGGAGCAGAGATCGTTCTCGTAGACCTTGAGCAAGATGGCAGAAACCTGGCTAATGAGCTCGGGCTTGTCGTTCCCAACAAAGCGCTCGATACCGCCGAGGAAGGCCTTCTCGTGCTTGTCGGAGGTGATGAGCTTCTTGAGCATGGGAGCACGAATGTCGATCTGCTTGACGATCTTGTCGGAGAAGAGGGTCTGCGGGATGACGGTGAGCGTGCGGTGCTTGGTGTCGATGGCAAGCTCCTTGGCCTTGAGGAAAATTTCGACATTGTCGAGCTTATCGACACTGCCCTTCTCTGCGGCGGTATCGATGATCCACTTGCCGAAGACATCGTAAGCCGAACCACCTTCGCCGTCCTCGTCACCTTCAATGACGAGAGCTCGCTTCAAGTCATCGGGAAGCTGCTGGGCACGGGCGCGCATCGCTTCCTCAGAGGTGTCAATGTGCCACTCCACCTCCTTAGCCTCCTCATCTTCGATGTCCTTGGCACCCTCTTGGATCTGGCGCGTGAGCTCGTCGTCACTGCCAGCCTCGACCCCAAGGTCACCATCATCCTCGCCGTTCTCCTCTGCACTGTCACCGGGGCTGCCACCGTCCGGAGAGGTGGGCTCACCCCTAGCCTCGGCTTCCTTGCGAGCACGGCGGTCGGCCTTCTTCGTCGACTTGTCCTTCTTGCCCTTCTTGGGCTCGTTCTTCAGGATGAAGGCAGTGAGCTTGAGGCGCGGGTCAACGTCGGAGATCTTTCCGCAAGCCTTGCAGTCGAGCGTGATGTTACCGTCCTTGATATGGACGTCTGTCTCGGGGTTCTTGCACTTCTTGCAGAGAACGAACTTGGAGATGAAGCCGTCGAGGTAGTCCTGCAGCTTGCTGGCGTCGTGGGCGCCATTGACAATCCAGCGGTCGTCGTTGGGGTTGGTGTTGGTCTGGGCGCCGAGTTCGAAACCAAAGTATTTGATGACGTGAGCAGGAGGACGGGCAAGGGAGTGAGCAACGCTGCTCAGGTTGACGATGACGGTCTTGATGCCGTTGCCTTTGCCCTCGATCTTGGACTGGAGACGCTCCATCTTGTAGCGGTAGAAGGCGTCGGTGACATCGCGGCGAATGTTGATGGTAGCCATGGTTGCGGTTGTTGGTGGGTTGGACTGGTGGAAGATTTTACTTCTGGTGCAAGAGGAGCGGACGAACGTGCAAGGTCAGGTCAAAAATGTTGACGAGGGCCGAAAGAGACATGCAGTAGATGCAGTCTCGTGTATGTGTGTGTGGCGTGCGTACGTGCGTGCGTGACTCGAAGTCGTAGAGGACTAGGTTAGCCGTTGGTGCAGTGGATGGAACTGCTGGGTATCCGCGTACAGCGAAATCTTTGCAGTTTGGGGGGAGGTTCGACTCGGAAGGAGTTGCTTTGGCGCGAATACATATACCGCAGTTGTCTGGACGGCTGTGTGGTGCGTGTTTGGTGCTTGCGCTGTCCTCAAGGGAAGAGGTGGCGGTTTGGCAGGTCGCTTGGGCGACTCAGCGGGCTGTTTGGCGTGTGTGTGGGCTTTGTACGGCGGCGTCCAGTGGCAGTCACTGGGTGAGCAGGGCGGTTTGGGTGAATTTTGCGTGTGGCGCGAGAGGTTGAGTGTGCGGTGGGTGGAAGAGGGTCCAGAGTATTTAAAGGAAGTCGCAGTCAGAATTCTGGGCCGAGCGTTTCCCTCCAATCGACGTGCCCCGCGCCACCACGTCGAACAAACCGACGACTGCACTGCAAGTAGCCTTGCTGCCTGTCATCTGTTTGCTGAGCCATGAAAACTCAGCCACAGCTTGCTGTCAATCCTGCTAGATTATTCACTTTCAAGTTGCCTTGCTGCCAAACTGGTCACTAGCAAAGACAGCGCGGGGGACAATGTTCTTTGGTTTGCAGATCAGCAGAGATTTCTAGTCCCAAACGTCTGCCTGAAGTACCCGCACACTCAATTATTTGGCACTGCCGTGACTGATAATTCAACATGAGGCAGTAGTGGATTAGTCACTTCTAACGACCAGTCATGTTTCCATCATATGCGTAAGTTAAAGACCAAGAGGCAAACATCCGAGCTGCGTCTTGAAGTGCAACGAGCACGAAACATGCTGGCTATGCAGTAAATGAAGCTTACAGAGGGCACAGTATGCCTTGGCTACTAGACGATCTGCTCTTTGTCGTACTCAAAATATAGGCACATCAATTGATTCTATGATCTGGAAGCAATGACTTGAAGTTGGCATCTGTTGTTCGCCATGCGAATGTGGGGTAGCGTTTGATAGACAGCTCCTCCCGACCTCCACGAACCATGACTTCATCAACACGAGTTTTCTACACTCATCCTACAACTGACACAAACTGGGCAGGAGTAGCCGGACAAGAGTTCGACACGCGTCTGTTTTGCGTCATTCAACGTAGCTCAACTTTTATCTGCGAACGTGGGGTCTACCTCTCCATGTCACACTAGGTACTGAATCAGCCAATCGCAAACATGAAAGACCAGGTCGACTACTCGCTCTATCTCGTGACTGACTCGACAGAGCCAATCCTGGGATCTAGAGATCTTGTAGAAGTCGTCGAGCAAGCTTTGCAAGGAGGTTGGTAGCTTTCACTCTTGTCATTGGGTACCTTCTATCGAGTCACCACGTGCTATGACATACGCTTTGAACACCTTCGAAATCTCAACTGACAATATCCAGGAGTAACAATCGTTCAATACCGCGACAAAACATCAGACACCAGCGTTCTCATATCCACAGCAAAAGCCCTCCACGCAAAATGCAAAGCACACAACATCCCCCTCCTCATCAACGACCGCGTCGACGTCGCCCTAGCCGTAGGCTGCGAAGGCGTCCACCTTGGCCAAGATGACATGAACATTTCTTCCGCCTGCGAACTCTTAGGTCCAGCCTCCATCATCGGCGCAACAGTCTCCTCCATCGAAGAAGCACGCATAGCCGTCGAGCGCGGAGCAAACTACCTAGGCATCGGCACGCTCTACGCAACCAACACAAAAAAGAACACAAAAGACATCATCGGCATCAATGGAATACGGAAGATCTTGAAGTATCTGGACAATGGCAGTGAAGCAGAACAGAACGTCAAGACAGTCTGCATAGGCGGTGTCAATGCATCCAACCTCGCACGCATAACACACCAACTCGCCGCCCCATCCATTCCCTCCAAAGTACCTAAATCCATCGATGGCGTGGCCGTCGTATCCGCTATAATCAGCGCCTCGGACCCAAAAGCCGCGGCGTCCCATCTCTTCACCCTATCCACCTCCGCGCCACCATTCACATCCCACTCCACAGCACCACACTCCCAACTCTCAAACCCATCCTCTGAAATCGCACACGTACTCTCCTCAGCCACAAAAGCCACAAAGTCCGTAAGAGACAAAAGCCCACTATCCCACAACATGACCAACCTCGTCGTCCAAAACTTCGCCGCAAACATCGCCCTCTCCATCGGCGCAAGCCCCATCATGGCAAACTACGGCGCCGAAGCGCAAGACCTAAGCGCCCTAGGTGGCGCACTCGTGGTAAACATGGGCACCGTAACACCCGACGGCCTGTTGAATTACAAGAAAGCCATAACAGCATATAATCTCTCAGGCGGACCCATCGTTCTCGACCCCGTAGGCGCAGGCGCGACGAGCGTCCGCAGAGCCGCGCTCGCGGAACTCATGGCGAACGGATACTTCGATTTGATCAAGGGGAACGAGCGTGAGATTTTGGCTGTTGCGAGGGCGAGTGGATTCACGATCGAGGACAACAGTCAGCAGCGCGGCGTAGACTCTGGCTCCGCGCTCTTCACACTCCACCAACGCGCATCCATAGTCCAGCGCATCGCCCTGCGCGAACGAAACATCGTGCTCATGACCGGCGCCACGGACGTGATATCAGACGGTACCCGCACGTACGCGGTTTCAAACGGGCATGCGTACCTGGGTATGATTACTGGGAGTGGGTGCACGCTTGGGACGACGCTGAGTGCGTATTTGGCGGCGAGTCCGGGGGATAAGCTTTACGCGGCGATGGCGGGACTGCTGCATTATGAGATTGCGGCGGAGGAGGCGGCGGGGAGGGAGGATGTGAAGGGGCCGGGCACGTTTGTGCCGGCGTTTATTGATGAGTTGTATCGTTGTGGGGTGGAGGTTGCGGAGGGGAAGGCGACGTGGGAGGAGAGGGGGAGGGTGGAGTGTTTGAAGGATGTAGAGGATGCGGGATTGTTGAAGGAATTGTGAAACCTTGAGATAGATGATGAAAGGGGAGGGGTATACGGTTAGATCTCTCTTCTCTCTGCCACTGCACGAACTCCCATGTCTGCCTCAGATCGAGATGAATGTGCTCATCCGTTCCATTACTCCTCGTCCCACTCTATCTCGCTTTCCTATATCTCCCCTGCCTCATCTCCTCCTGCAACATCTCATCCTGATCCGGCAACGGCGCCCTCCTCCTCCCACCACCCCCTTCATTCCCACTCCCATTTTGCCCTCCCACAGGTCCCCCATTCGGAAACCCCGGCGGCGGAAACCCAGGAAAGCCAGGCGGTAATTGCATGCCCGGCGGCATCGGCATACCAGGAGGAAGAGGCGGCATACCGTGCGGTAATTGCATACCAGGCGGCATCGGCGGCATACCAGGCGGAAAGCCCGGAAACCCACCTGGCGGAGGCGGGAACGGAGGTGGAGGAGGTCCGTTAGCATTTGGTTGTGGCGGGCCGCCGTGGTGTGGGATTGGTGGCGGCGGTAGAGCGCCAGATTGGATGAGTTGCGCAATGCGCGCTGGGTCAATGCCTTGAAATGGAGGCATACCAGGCGCACCGGGAGGCATCGGGAAGCCAGTTGGTAGCGGCGGTAACGGTGGGTGCGGTGCCCCATTGCCACCAAGGCCAGGTAGCTCTGGTGCATTGAGACCTGGTAGCGTGAGGCCCGGTGGCAGGCCAGGCATACCAGGCATCCTGGACGGCATTTTCTGGTCAACAAGACCCTCAGCTTCGTCCTCGGCCTCGAGTTCTTCCTCCTCGGCTCTTCGCCGCCGCCCTTGGCGGCCATCGTATGTGCCCTGCGCTTCGGCCGCTTCTTGGCCGATGTGGTAGCGGTCTTTGACGTAGGATGTGTCGCCAGGCCGGGGGCGCGCCCAGAAGCGCGTGACGCGGTCGTTTGAGCCGGATGCGAGGATGTGTCCGAGAGGATGCCAGTCCATTGACCAGACAGTGTAATCGTGCGCTTCTCTGATCTTGTGGGCGGGGTAGATGGTCTGCGCGGGTGCATTTTGAGGGTCGCCCGAGTCATATGGCGATATCGATGGTGGAACATCGTCGGGCGCGTTCTGTTCGTCGAGGAGGTAGTGTATGATAGCGCCGTCCTGGGCGCCAGTGGATAGCAGGTTCTTGTGGAAAGGGTGCCACGCCATGGTGGTGATATCCTTGTCGTGGCCCTTCAGCAGCAGTACGTCGCGCATCATGCGAATGTCAAAGATGCGGGCGGTGTGGTCACGGGCGCACGTTGCTAGCAGGTTTCCTTGGACAGGCTCGAACATGGTTTTTGATATTGGGTTCTTATGTCCATGCAGTGTGGTGAGGCATCGGCCTGTCCGCGGATCCCAAAACTTGACTTGGTGATCCTTTGACCCTGATACTAGAAGCCCCTTGGTCGGGTGCCAGTCTACCGACTTGACCTCCCAGCCGTGTCCCGTCAACGTTGATTCCTCCGTGCTGGATGCGAAGTCCCAGATCTTCAGCATCGTGTCGTCGGCGCACGTGACGAATTTGGAGTCTGTGGGCGCGATTGCGAGCCCTCGCACCGCTTCAGGATGCGCCTGTATCTCCTTGACGTTGTTGAAGTTCGTCTGCCAGTACTTGACTACGCCCGTCTGATCTGCCGAGAGCAGCCAGTCGTCGGTGTGTGTGTACTCGACGCAGCGGATGGCGGCTTCGTGGGCCTGCATGATGGTCTCGAAGTTGAAGCCCATGCCGTTCCACAGCGTGAACTCGCCGCTGGTCGAGCCAGTGAGCAGCCGCCGCCCCTCTGGCGTCCACTTGACCACATTAATCGGGTGCTTGACTTTGTTGAGGGACGAATGCACGGCTTTGGCAGGTATCGACTCGGCAGCGCTGGCGACTCGGGCTGCTGGGGGCGTCATGTCCACTACGTAGCTTGCGCTCGGCCGCTCGACCTCTGGCATGGCGACGTTCTTGTAACGCGGCCGCCGGTTGCGCATCCATTGTACCGTCGTCGAGCCATAGTCTGTTACCGCGCCTATGGAGATGTTAGCATGAGTGTGTGAGAACACACCACCACCACGGCAGGTGAAGCAAGTAAAGCAGAACTCGGTACAGGCTAAACTTCAGTTGCTAATCGTTTGCGATTATTGCGGTCAAATGGACCAATGCTATCTTTGCGCCTCATCGTTCCACCATCTTATGATACACTGACAACGAGAAGATGCTGGTACGTACGCTTGGGTCGAGGCCGTGGGCCATCCTCGAACTGGCGCGGGTGGTATTCGCGGTCCATGGTGGGCGCACCTGCCTCACGTCTTGATTACTGTGCTGGCATGGAAGAGTGTCACTCTGCGACTACTTAGATTGAGTTGAGGTGAGGCTGGCGATGTTAATTGTCAGTGTTCAGTCCAGTGAATGGCACGTCGCGACAAAGCGCAAGCGCAAGGGAGCTCCGCGAATCAGGCCTTGGCGCGAACCCGCAGCCACACCACGAGCCACACCTCACCAACGGCCTAGCATGCGCTGGGATGACCTGCATTACCTCCGCTGAGGGGCGGTTCAACAGAAACAACCTTCGACCAAAACTTGACTTCGTGCCACGCCTGCTGCAGCCGGTCAACCGCCATGGGACGCCTACTGTCACTCGTCCGCCCAAGGCTCATGCTCATGGCCAAGTAACCCCAAGTTCGCCGCTTCCGTGCATCGTCATTCCAATCAACGCTCACCATCCGCCGGAGCCTCAACTACTAAGAACACCCAAACACCATTGGGAAGGCGCTCCATTTTCTTCACGGCTGGTCAATTGGCACCATGGCACGAACGTCAACATCGACATTGGCCAATTCGACCATCGCTACCGCCATTGATATGCCTCCAAATTCCACCCTCACTCAACGGAAGACCACCGAGCACCAGGCCAACGGCAACGGTCATGCCCGTACTAATAGCTCTGCAAAGCGTGGTAGAGACACCAAGTACCGCCATGTCTTCGCAACACACGCAGTAGCGCGCAAGTCATGCCTCAGCCAGGACTCAAATGATACACCCAGCTTCGTCGGCTTTAGGAATCTCATGATCCTGGTCCTCATCGTATCCAACCTGCGACTGATGATCGTGAACCTGCAGAAGGTATGTTCTTTCACTCCAATTGCACAATTTCAATACTCATCGAAGCAGTACGGCGTCCTCATATGCATAAGCTGCCACGACTACCGACGGTCGGACGTCATCACCGGCCTGCTACTCTACCTGCTCGTTCCCGCCCACCTATTCGTTACATACCTGATCGAGTTCGTCGCGGCATGGCAAGCAAAACGAGCCTTTGCACGAATATCCAAAGAGGCCGACAACGACTCGGAAGCCAGCTACAAGGCCGCCCTGCGCAGCTTCAACTACACATGGTACATCGTCGCCGCCTTTCACAGCATCAACGCGACCATGAACCTGTACATCGCAACCACATACGTCTACTACGACATCCACCACCCAGGCATCGGCACCATGTGCGAAATGCACGCCGTCATCGTCTTCCTCAAGTGCGCCTCATACGCCCTGACGAATCGCGACCTGCGCCACGCGTACCTACACCCCAAGCAGTCTGACCCGCTTCCCGAGCTATACAAGACGTGCTCGTACCCGCACAACATCAACATGAAGAACCTGTGCTACTTTTGGTGGGCACCGACGCTCGTCTACCAGCCCGTGTACCCACGCACAAGCCACATCCGCTGGTCCTTCGTCTTCAAGCGCCTCTGCGAAGTCGCAGGCCTCAGCATCGTCGTGTGGATCGCATCCGCACAGTACGCCGCGCCACTACTACAAAACAGCCTCGACAAGATCCTCACACTGAACTTCACCTCCATCGCCGAGCGCGTCATGAAACTCTCCACCATCTCCGTCTTCTGCTGGCTCTGCGGCTTCTTCGCGCTCTTCCAATCCGCGCTCAACGCCTTGGCAGAAGTCATGCGCTTCGGCGACCGCGAGTTCTACGGCGACTGGTGGAACGTGCACAGTATTCGCACGTACTGGACAACATGGAACAAGCCCGTTACAAACTTCATGCGCCGCCACATCTACAGCCCCCTCGTAGGCCGTGGCGTCCCTCCCGCGCTTGCGCAAATCATCGTGTTCCTGTTCTCCGGCGTCCTGCACGAGCTCCTTGTCGGCGTGCCCACGCACAATATCATCGGCGTCGCGTTTGCGGGTATGGTGGTGCAGATTCCGCTTATTGTGGTGACGGATCAGGTGCAGAAGATTAAATTCGTGTCTGGTAAGGTGGCGGGTAATATGATTTTCTGGATGAGTTTTTGTCTGGTGGGACAGCCGCTTGCGGCGTTGTTGTATTTTTTCGCCTGGCAGGCGAAGTATGGGAGTGTGAGTAGGCAGATGCAGATGCAGCAGAGTCCGGCGCTGAATATGTTTTTGAGGCGGTAGGAGGGCTTCAATGGGGTTTGGTATGGGGGGTTTTATTCGGCGGGCGCCCTGTTGGGTTAGGTGTTCGTTTGACGAGTGAGGGATATAGTTACATATATTTCACTGTCGTACTTGGTGA
>Ga0265797_10003033_pt1 | contig 27369 bp, 31 predicted proteins | sample P2T30metagenome_FD_192433 | JGI IMG/M metagenome (GOLD analysis project Ga0265797, IMG submission 192433) | Plant litter microbial communities from East Loma Ridge, Irvine, California - P2 T30 | ecosystem: Environmental > Terrestrial > Plant litter > Unclassified | place: USA: California... | reverse complement strand
CCTCTGCAGGTCTTGGCACGGCGGAGCGTCCATAAGTAATTTCGAAGTTGATGCTCGCGTCTTCCTTTGCTCTCGACCATACTTGTCACCTGCCATAACTGCCTGGGCTGCCCACACAGTATCTGGTCTTTTTCGGGCAGCCCGCGATCGCTTTTTAGATCGCACCCACTTTTTGGAAACCCAAGGGCATGCAGCCAGTATTGCACTACAGCTGGTTTGTGTGCTCCTCAATCAATCTTTTCATCAGTTCATCGTGTTGCTTGCAACGGGTGGTTGGAGAAGAGAGAAGAGAGAAGAATATAGGCACATGCCGACGCAGCTGTGCTCGCTACTAGCGGAAGCCCCAGGACTTAACAAATGCTCCTCGCCGCCGCTTGATCTTAGACTTGACCAACCTCTTTCGCAGCGTCAACGACCAACTGGGGCATTAGGCTCTGGGTAGTCGCGCGGCGACATCATGACAGTTTGGCGTTGCGGAAGAGGAGCAGAGTACTCGCTACGGCGAGATGTCTTCTCTGTGGACACAGTTTTTGGAACCATGGGTTTCATGCGACCAGTATTGCACTACCGCTGGCGCGCGTGGCCCTCAAATTTTTCATCAGTCCTACTCGCTGCCAGCAACGAGAGGTTGGAGAAGAAGCTGTTGAGGTCACTGCCATGCTGGGTAGCATGTGATGGGGGCTGTGAGCCCCGTTGGTCGCGTAGTGAGGGTGTTTGTGTGCCTTTGTGTTTACGTTGCGGCATGTTTGCTTTGCACAGCGTTCCTCTCTGCGAGAAGGTGGACGTAAGGCATAACCATAATACCAATAGCAGATGCCAGAGATACTGTAGGGAACATCATGCTCGCCTTGTCGTTGCTCTACCATGCCGGCGTGCGTAGCTATTGCCGTTCACCTCGAGGGCAGGGGCTGCTCCTCGGTCGCTCCAAGCTCGTGGGCTTCAGTTCAGCGCGTCCTTCAGACTTTGGACTTTGCTTCCCACGACTCTCACTCGCAACCACGCCAACGACAACACCATCGCTTCCGGCCATGGTGCACTCCTCTCCTTGTCGTTCGCACTTGCAAGTACACCCTCGCCCGCAAGCTCCTCGCCGGCTCGCCACCATGGGCCAGTGCTTCTGCCGCCTCCGCCGTCGAAACACCGCAGACAGCTCTTCGCCGTGCACACAGCCGGCGGTGAGAATACCTCGCCACCACAACCTTCGGCACCTGCAAGAAACCCGCCGCCACCACCCACCGACACCGAGCGCCTCTCGTGGGCATCACGGCGCGGCATTGGCGCCAGATTCACGCAGCAGCCTGGCCACGGCCAGCGTGGCGGCTACGGCGGCCAGCAAGGCGGTGGTCAGTGGTAGAGATCTCCAGCATCTACCTTCGAGCTGGTCAACAACTTTGACAGCAGCAACCTTCATGTTTACATTCAGACAACTCTCGATGGCAGCAGCCAGAGGCGCCTCATCACCGCCGATGGCACCTCCGTACCAGCCGGTGGCGAACACCAAGTATGCTCCGGCGCCTGTCCCTCAGGGCGCCAACTGCAGAATCCCGCTTGGCGCAAAAGGCTCTTCAGTCACCATCACCAGAGCGCAAACTGCGGCATCCGACGCTGGACGGCATTGGTTTTTGATTTTCCTGACAATCTGCTCACATCTCTCGGCGGAGGGATGCCTGGATGTTCTATTGGGCCAAGCAACCTTCTTCTACACGAGAGAATCTGCGTGTGCGATTGTTTTGGCTCCCACAGCACGAGCAGACACTCCTTTCGGCGAGCATCGACTACAACACTCCACTGGAGGGGTACGCAAACCTCCATTATAAAAACGGCTAGAGGCGTGGAAAGCGCCTCGAACAAAAATAAACCCGTGGCAGGAGCAAAGCCTCGTAGAATAAACTCCAGGGAGAAGAAAATATCCCTGTCTACCGCTGAGGACGCCATCGACCCGGAGGTACATCGCCTGCCGTTTCAAGAAGGCTACCACAGCAGCAATCTGCCGATGCCATTGGCGAGCATTCGGCTCCCACAGAAGCACACTCGGAAAGTGATGAGTTTTACTCGAGATACCCGAACTCCAGTTTGGTTCAGAAGCCGAGCATATCTCTCTTCGCCCGCTCCACCATGAAGACCGCCGCTCGCGCTGGCGTGAGCCTCCGGCCGTTGCTTCTTTCGGCACGTTCAAGACCACCGCCATCCGCAAGGACGAGTATCTTCGCCCGTTCCACCTTCAAGACCGCCGCTCGCGCTGGCGTGAGCTTCCGCGCCGCGACCGCCGTCGCTCCCGTCCGCACATTCAAGACCACGGCCGTCCGCAGAGACGAGGCCAGCAAGGAAGACTCCATCCACGTGGTCCACTATGAGAAGAGCCAGCGTCGCGAGCTTGACATCGAGGTCGACGAGGCCAAGCCCGTCAACCCGGCTGTCCAGGACGCCAAGATCATCGTGGCTCGGAAGGTAGATCTGGAGCTGGTCACGGACAAGGCTGCGCTTGTGATAAGCAGGCTACTGGGGAATGGACTGGAGGAGGTATGCTGGCAGTTGGCAGCCGAACAGCAGAAGGATGGATTTCTCTGGACTCGAGGCGGTATGCAGGCAGCTTGCAGCAGAACAGGCAAAGGACGGGTTTCCATGGGGTGAGTTGTGTCTGGATGATGGTAATGGCGCACCGATTCGCGTGCTCAGCCCAACACACGACCAGGACGAATTCAAAGCCTACTTCGACGATTACATCGACAAAGTCTGGCAGCGCATCGCGAGCAACGCTATTCAGTTCGACACGCAAGATGGCAACCCGCTGGTTTCTTGCCAAGTTCAAGGTGAGGCCATGACCTGTGATCGTACCAGCAGGCCCTTCCCAAAGCCGACCTCGACCGAGGACGTAATGGAGGGGCGTAACCTCCTAAAAAATAGCCAGGCTGTAGAGATGTGCCTGTGGTGTTGTCGATGCCTTATATTCGCAACACCAGAACTCCTCGAGTCGGCCACAGCGACTTGAGTATCGCCAGCATCCGGAGTCGATGAGACCAAGCCAGTCATCCCGGTTGTCCAGGACGACGAGATTATCGCGGCGACAATGGAGGAGCGTAACCTCCTTCCAAAAAAACAGCCAGGCTCCAGAGATGTGCCTGTGGTGTCGTCGATGCCTTATATTCGCGCACCAGAACTCCTTGAGTCGGCCACAACGACTTGAGAACCGCCAGCAATCGAGGTCGCGAGACGTCGAGATTATTCTGCTTGGCAACAGTGGAGGAGCGTAACCTCCCTTCAAAAAACAGCCAGGCTGTAGAGATGTGCCTGTGGTGTCGTCGATGCCTTATATTCGCGCACCAGAACTCCTTGAGTCGGCTACAACGACTTAAGCAAAGGACTCTTCGTCCACGGCCATACCTGAAGAGCCCAAGATCAAGGCTGCTACTGATGGTCCTGCGAGCCAGTAGACGTTTGCATGCCAGGACAACTTGCTTTTGTCGATTTTGGGCTCCATTGCCGGCGGAGACCGGTCTTCAGGACTATCGGCTCGTCGAACGCGGAGGCTACGGCGGGCCCGGCGACTTTGTCTGGGCAGCTGGATGTCAATGATCCGTCTACGGCGAACGAAGAGAACGATCCTTCGGGTTTTTTGGGCGTTGGGTGTTTACGGATTTGGGCGTTGGGTGTCTACCACGCGGTGTGCAACGAATGGTACTCGGAGCGGTACACCGCAACTTACCTTCGACCAAGTTGGACATCACTGATGCTCCTGCTATTGATGCAAACCCTGGTGGCCCTACTCCGACCGACGACGCCTCATCGGGAATTGCACCAATTCCTGGGTTCATCCCCAAAGATGCTCCCAACCTCTCTCACTCCACGCCTCCGCCAGAGCCTTTAGCCTCTGGTGAAGCCGACGTGGATACAGAGATGCGCGATCAACCTGCCGAGGAGTCAAAGCCCGCCGATCAAGTTGCATCTGTGGAGGCCGTGCAACCGCAGGACGAATCAATTCCTGCAGACGCCAAACCGGAGGAGTCTCTGCTCAACGAAGTCGCAAAGTCAACTGAGCCCCTCCCGCAGCGCGAGAGTGAGCTAACGATCGACAACGACTGAACGAATGTCATGAAGATGGTTCCAAAGCCGCTGACGCTGGCAGGAGGCGGATTGTGCTCAGAGGCTAGTGGCGAGACCGCGAGCGTGAAAGGAGAGATAACAAAGGCCATTGTTGATGGCGACGAACGATTGAGCCTTCTGAGTTCATCGCCGGTCGCGACTCGAGCTGTGATTGTGGAGGAGCGTAACCTCCTTATCAAAAAAAACAGCAACCAATCCTTCAGGTGCAGTGCGCAACGGCTGGTACTCGCGACGGTACGACCCTGAGTTCATCACCGGATGGTACTCGCAGCGTTACGATCCTGAGTTCATCGCCGGACAGTACTCGCAGCGTTACGATCCTGAGTTCAGCACCGGCTGCGACTCGAGCTGTGATTGTGGAGGAGCGTAACCTCCTTATCAAAAAAACAGCCGGGGCAGGCGAAGCAACCTCGTAACAACTCGCGGAGGGGCGTTAACCTCCTGAAAAACGGCCGGGCTGTAGAGATGTGCCCGTGGTGCTGTTCGACGTCGAACCTCGCGATAGTGGATGCGTTTCCATGCAGGGCTCTTCATTTATCGGCAGCACCAGAGCTCCTCGAGTCGGCTACAACGACTTGAGTACGACGGAGCGGCTCTTTTGCCCAATTCCCCGAGGACGAGTCGGCCACAACGACTTGATTACAGCGGAGTACTTCTTTCGCGCAGTATGCTGGGGACGAGCCGGCGTTTGGTGGTGCTTCCCACACCACCCAAAATGCAGCGCATCACGCTTTTTGGCCTCCTCGGCGATGGAAGGCCTCGACGTAAACAAGGAGAAGAGCGGCGCGAACAGAAAGCAAGCTCGAAAGCAGGAAGGCGAGTCATCAGGAACATCAGCAAAGGACGCGAAGGGCACTTCAAATGGGCGAAGCTCGCGATTGAGGGCATCATTGTCAGATACGACGAGCATGAATGGCTGGGAGCTTCTCCTGGAAGTGCTAAACCATGGAGACACGAAGAAACTTCGAGATCGGCTGTTCCAGAAACCAGAGTGGATCGAAGCGGACAAGGCGCGCAAACTGAGGTACGAAGAAGCCATGCGTATCAATCCGACGACCGAATACCTCGCCGCTCGGAAGGTCCAAAGGAGAGGACATCAACATTATGCGCAATGCAATGCGTGTTGGATGTTGGGCGTTGGGTATTGGGCGGTTTGCCTTGGTTTTCTCCGGACCCCTGTGGCCTGGTTCTTTTGCACCGTCCATCGCATCATGGCGCCACGGAGCGACTCTTTTGCGCAGTATCCCGGGGACTACCATAAGAACGTCCCAATATGCCGCAATGCCGCCCTGGTTTCGCGACATCACTCCCGACAACCCCGAGGAGGACAGCGATTGCAAGCTCCCAGAGCTGCACGAGAACGAACCGCTCCCTCTCGCCTACTGGGAAGGCCTTCTCTATGCCCTGACCGCTGAGATTAGGTACCTTTACCAAGACCTCAAGCTACACTTCGGCGTACGACGATTCGAGCGAGCAACAAGTCTTCATTTGACGACGGCCCGCAGGCAGAATGACCCATTCTCCGCCGTGGATTTTGCGCGACTCCTCGAAACCTGCTGGGAAAAGATCATGAGCCCTCAACTGAGGACAGCCCTCGACTACGCCATCCATTGGCATGTCGGGTGGCTTTTGAAGATTGTAGCGTCCTTCGTCGCTGATGGCGAAACGCCTGCTTTCTACAGCATGATAAGATTCCAGGGTCTCCACGACGTCACCTCGATGGACCCGGTATAGGTCGTAAGATGGCTCGCCGACAAGCGTGCTGCTCAGTGCTCTCGGTATTGTCGATGGATACGATTACACCAGGGAAACCCCTTCCCAGGACGACCTGACCCTTCGCGCTCTCGAAAGCGGGTCAATGAGAGATAATTCGGAAGAGACATTCCAGCAGCTGTCAGAGGAAGTGCAGTAGCACATGGGCGCGGAGATATCAACCTTGGCTTCTGGCGTGCCCACCAGCGACCGCACGTACGGTGATACCGGTCAGCTACTTGGCCTTACGCCAAAACAGCCAAACCAAGGCGTTCCACCGACCACGATGCCTTACACTGGACTGGACACTCGTGTGAGGGCCGGTGCCAGCAGTGATTGTAGCCTCACCTTCGTTCTGGTATTTCACTTTGCCGGACGTTGTGTTACGCCTTTTGCTTCCTCTGAATGGCCGGGTTTGAACGTGGTTGCGGGTACTCGAGACACCCGATATTTGTGGGTGGCGGTGGTGGGCTTGTTACACCCGGGAGGATGGTGGCGGTTCTTTGGGATCCTCGGAAAGTGATGACTTTTAGCTGTGGGTTCCGAGATACCCGATGGCTGCAGGAGGCGGTGGTGTTCTCACTGGAGTCAAAACCGCCGGACAGTGATGAGTTTTAGCTGTGGTTTTTCGAGATACCCGACAGTTGCAGCCGGCGGTGCTCCTTGAGAACGACATCCAGAAAGAAAAGCTCCTGACAGTCACGGTTCGGTTTATTCCTGGTATACAATTTTGACCCTCGCTGGGTGTTGTTCTTCTCCTGACATGTTTTCGATCTCGTGATCTCGGTGGCGGTCTGTCAGAGCTGAATACGACTGTGCAGAATGCGAATGCCGTGTGTTCAGAGTGCCGGCGCTCACAATGGAGCGAGTCCGCGTCGAGATATTTGTGTGGATGCACCATGCCGGAGTGTCATTGTTGACCAGCACCTCATCACGCCTTCATGTGTTGTGGCATCATCTGCGTCAATACCTTGTCGTCGCGTTGAGGATTTTCATCGTGACTGGCGATGTTGGTGGTCTTGTGGCGTGTAGTCGCTGATTGCCCGGCGGAGGCGCGCAACGCTGGCTGGCGTCTGTTGACTTCGGTCACTTGTGTTGGAGGATGCTGCAGCCTTGCAGTGTCTTCTCCGACTTGCGGATGTCGTTGGCGAGTTGCGAACGAAGGCTGAGAGCGTCGAAGGTTGTCGCCAGTGCCGTGTCTGCTCGGTGTTGGCAAGGTGGTGGTGCTAATGGCGGTAAGTCCGCAGCCTCGACTGCCAAGCAAGCTGTATGGATTCACAACACCTCGCACGTGGACCGACACGCTCGAAGTCGACATGCGGTGGTGCTGGTGATCCCTTGCATGCAGAGGTGGTGGTGTGGTGGGAGAAGGACGTTCCGTCAAGTCAAGCTTTGCAGCAAGGGAGCCGGTACTTCAACCTCGAAGCGAAGGTGCAGCTCAGCCTTGCAACGAGCACTTGCTCAAGACCAACAACTCATGCTCGCACTGCAGTGCATGCCCATTGGCCATAACATGTGCAGACGGACTCTTGCGCAGAGGAGGCAACCAAAGTTCAATCACTTCACAACAGCGCTGCAAGCCAAGCACGCGACGCTCTGACGGGTACTTCACGCATAGAAGCGCCCAAAGCGCGTGAAAAAGCCCAGCAACTTTCCCCAAGCAATGCTACATCTGCACCAACGCGCCGAAGAGCGGTTTTCAAGCCCCTCTACACGGCTGAGCCTCGACAGCTAGCTCACAAACCATACATGCAAACGCCCAAGCAACGCGAGCCAAGTTTCACGAAACAGTCCGCGACCATACGTCCTTCAAGGTCTTGGGCTTGGCATTTCTCCGGCACGTTCCCACCACGAAGACCACACACCGCCGTGATCACGGCTGCAAGAGAACAGTACCGGGACAGTGGAGAGGAGCCTACGGTGATACATAGCTGGCAGCCAGATCAGACATCGGGGGAGAGGAGGGAAAGACGGTAGACCGCCGGCGTGTCAGATCCAATACAAGAACAAAGCACCCTCGAGCGACAGCGCAGGTTCAGAGCACCGTGTCAACTTCAAGTCTCTATCGCTTTGTTTAGCTTCGAGTCCAGATCCAGCCTCCAGTCCAGCTCCGGATCCGTATCCATTTCCAGCTTCCAGCACCAGAGCCAGGTCCACATCCAGTCAAAGCCATACTCCAGATTCGGGCACATACCGGTGCACAAAGGCTGTCGACAACAGACACGGAAAGACTTGACAGGAGGTACTCGGGTACCTCGGTCTTGGGTAACGGGATGCATACAAGCACTATGGACTGGTACATGACGAAGCACAAAGAAGACTGAGGCCCTGATTCATGCCTGGATGGCGCCCGACGCGTACGCAAGCTCTTGACCGGTATACCCGTCGCGTCGTGGTCTACTCACAACCAGGCACACCGCCAAGGCTCAAGGGACAAACAACGTGCCACCGCAGCACCGGAGACCAAGACTCAGATGGTTTTTATGACAGAAGTCAAGATGGGAATGCAGGCATGGCAGCATGGACACAAAAGGGTAGCAAGTGAGGCATGGAGAGAACGGTATCCTCGCAACGGGACTTTGGATTTCTGCGGAGATGGAGCATGCTCAAAGTGGGCTGGGCGCTTATGTAAGGGGCAACAACGACGTTTTATTGGACTATGCAGCAGTATGGATTACAACTCTGATTTTGTTGCTTTACTGTTTCTTGTGCGTGCAGTATGACAGATAGAGATATCAAGAGAGAGAGTCTTCACGCTTGCAAGTGATGATAACTTCGCACAGGTATACCTATCATCAGTTGATGCAGTCTACGATGGCAACAGCGACGTTGGGGATCACAGAACAAATTTATTACAAGACTGAAGAGTTCAATGTGATATCGATAGTTAGTCTTTCAACGGTTTATTTCGATTCAACAGAAAGAAGTGCGATATCGTTGTGCAGTGCCGGGGTCTAGTCTAGAAAGTATCGGACTTGGTCAAAAAAGCTGGTGCAGAAAGCGGGCTTCGGTCAAATACAATGAAGTGCGGACGGAATACCTGGGAATCTGGAGCTTCCCGAGAAGCCGGTTGTCGTACAGTTTGATAATGAGAACGCACCGTGATTGGCCTGCGATAGCCCACCTACCATAAGAGGTTAGCTACCGCGATGCCCGTATTGCCCCGCGGATCTGGTCAAAAACTGATGCCTTGCGCATCCAGATGCTGCCTGATATGCACAGCCAATCACAACCCAGTTGTGGGGAGAGATTCCCAGTAACGAACAAGCCAAGGTTCTTCCAATTCTGCCTACTAGCTACCTACACACTCTTCAGACTCTTCAGACTCCTCGATAGTCAGTCTTCTTCCTCGGAATCTCCGCTAGTGTCTTCCTTGGACTCCTCACTCGTCTCATCCTCGTTCGCCTCATCTTCATTCGCGTCCATCCTGCTCTCGAGCTTATGAGGCGGATGATCAGGAGCTCTAGCCGTTCCGCGCCCAATGTACCGACTGCCAGTGCCAGCCGCGCTTGTGCTGGCGTTCACGTACGACAATTTTGATCGAAAAGCCATAGAAGGGCGGGCGTACGGCGATGCAAAGGCAAAATTGTTCGCAGGCGGTAGAGATTGCGTGCCGATAGTAGCGAACGGCAGCTGCATGGCTGCGGCTGCGACCGATGAAGAAGCAGGCGGTCCAGACGCTGCTATTCGAGCCTGAGACATAGACATCGCGTATTGTGCTCGCTCCACCCAACTCGAGGCCTCTGCGCCACTCATGGGTGCTCGAGGGGCGCAGACGCCCAGACTTGCGATGGGGCCGTAGTCGGTCATTTCCACCAGCGCCCGCTCCACTTTCAGGTAGTTCCCATCCTCCGCGGAGCCGAATTTGCACATTGTGGTGTGAGAGACGTTGTCCAGGGTCTCTGTTTTGAACCATTCGTAGTCTTCTCCTGGGTATCGCAGGTCTGCGTCACCGGGGCGGACAATCTTAGCATCGTGTCCCATGGAAGCGGTCTCGATGAAGCTGCGGATGATGAATTCATTGACATTGACGCGAGCAGCTGTTCTTGATGATGTGCTACTCTTGCCTTTGCTCGCGTGGAACAGCTTCAGGAAATGGTAGTTGAGCTGAACCAACTCGTGCTTGCGCTTGTCGATTTGCGCTTTCAGAGCGTGATGTTCTGCCCTTTGTCGTTCGTTCACGGGGTCGTCGTTGAGCTTGTAGAAAGATAGCTCATCCACGTCTTCGGAAGCTAGCAGAGCGACCCTATCGCTACCAGGTAGGACTTTGGCGTAGTGCAGCATGGGAATCGAGGAGCCTCTGTGTGGTGTACCCATGAAGACGATGCCGCGAAGCGCAGACGTCAGATGCTGGACGTATTCGTCGTATTCAGACCGCGTGCCGTTTTCTTCTGCAGTTGTAGTAGAGCTACCAGATGAGGGCGAGTCGAAAAGGTCGTTGACCAAAGCCTGGACGAACGAGTCAGCTCGTCTTCCCGCCGGAGCTCTCGGAGTATTCGTACTCCTTTAAGTAGCAATCCACCCTGGCTGTGGCAGATGAAGATGATAGGGCGAGTCGACTTGAGCCATCTGTCAGTAATGCTTTCGCCGGTGCACGGGTGCGTGCACTTACCGCCTCATCCGGGCGTTTCTCATGCAAGGCATCGAGCAACTGTCTCGCAGGCCCTCTGAGTCCGTTGAAACCATCAGCGGCTCGACCTCGCAAGGCGGCATCATAATAAAAGCTCATGATTCTTGCTCGTGGCATCCCTTGCGGTAGGAAGTCGCGCAACCACAGCTTGTCGCCAGAGGTCCAGGTGCCATCGAAGCGGCCCGTGAGTCCATGAATTGCGACAATGCTAGCACACAAGTCAGCTCAAGCAAGATGAGACGCGGAGCGTTCCACGTCAGAATATTTCCTTCGGGCTAACTCGACGAGCGGCGTGAAGGTCTGCGCTTGTGCGCCGACAGGGTATAGCGTTTGCAGTTGGGGTTGTTTGGGCATTCTGTGGAGTTGTTCAGACCGTGCGTTCAGCCAACAGTGTGCAATACGACGTAAGCAAGGAGGTCATAGGGATAGAGGTGATGGGAATTCGCGAGATCCAGATGGTGGGCGTTATCTATATCGAGTTATGTGCCGCTGTCGCTTACGCACGCAGCCACACAGGTGCCAGCGCAGCAGTACCAAAGTACCTGACTTTGGTATGTATCAAGTCTCTCGTGAAGAAAACAAGTGCAGCTGGAAATCATCGTGCCTCTCTCTGATAGCTGTTGGCTTCGCGACCGAACAAAGGTCGACGATCCGGTTTCGAAGCGCGTACGGTGACTTTGCGATGGTTGTCAAAACGGTCGCTTGAAAATCCACAATCTAAGTCCCGCAAGTTGTGCACTGTGATGACGGGTAAAGTGATAAATTCTCCACTCCTCTATTAGTTCGGTAATGTATTTTGATGCGTGGGTATCATGGGAATACATGCAACAGACCGATGATGATCTCCATCTCCTTTAAAATTTTGTGCCTCCTCTCATGCCTGCATGTCCTCTAGCAAAGGTGCTCCTCCGTCTTCCTGGGCCCATCACCAACGGAAGTGATGATCACACGGCTGATGCCCTTCTTCAGCGCCTCGACAGCAACCTCATTGCCCTCAGGGACTTGCACATCGTTCTTGACCGCCTTGTTCTCCCAGCCCGTCTTGTCGCCCAAGAAAGTCTTGAAAGTGCCGGCCACGCGCTCCTCGTTCTCAGCGAGGTAGTAGATGACAGCGTTAGGACCGGCATCAAAAGTGTAGCCGCAGACGACCTTGCCCGCAGCGTCGTTGATAGCGTCGCACAGCCTCACCGCCGCGCGGGAAGTGTCGTTCATGTAGAAGATTGGCGGCGCGGTGTCGAGGCAGGTGGCGTGGAAGTTGTTCGAATCTTTCATGGAGAGGGTGGCGAAGGCCTCGAAGTCGCGGTTGTGGATCGCCTTCTCCATGGCGACCATGCGCTTGGGCACGACGTTGTTGGCGCGCTCTTGGAAGAGCGCGGAGGTGGCGACGGTGGCTTGCATGCCGCTGGTGGACGAGACGTCTTTCTTCTCGGCGCTGGCGACGAGGATGCAGGCGCGCATGTCGGGCCAGTGGCTGGCGGGGGCGACTTCGTAGGCCAGGCTGTCGCTGCCGTCTTCTTGCTCACCCTTTTGCCAGCCGGCGTAGCCGCCGAACAGACTCCTGCAGGCTGAGCCGGAGCCCTGGCGAGCGATCTTGGAGAGGTCGGTGGGAGTAGCGGGGAGCTGGTAGAGATTGGCAATGGCGCGGACGAGAGCAGCGAAGCCTGCTGCGCTGGAGGCCAGACCGGCGGCGGTGGGGAAGTTGTTCTCGGAGACGACCTTGAGCTTCAGGTCGGCGAGCTTGGGCAGGCTGTCGTCGTTGGCCTCGACATCCTTTCGTAGCTGGCGAAGTTCGCGGAAGCAGGCTTGGGTGCGGGCGCCGGAGATGTCCTGGTCCTTGCCGTTGAGGGTAAGGGAGTCTTGGGTGAAGGCGGAGCTGGTAGAGGCGGTGGTGTGGGTGCGGAGGTCGTCTTGGGAGAGGGTGACGGAGAGGGAGGAGTTGGTGGGCAGGTTGAGTTTGGTGTCACGCTTGCCCCAGTATCTGTAGATGGAGGGGTTAGAGACGGTGGGGAGGTAAGTGAATGGGATTGTGGTTGTTTCCCAATGGAGACGTACTTGATGACGGCAATGTTGACGGGGGCGAAGGTGCTCGCGCGGTAGATCTGGTCGGTGGCCATTGTTGTGGTGTTGTGTGAGAGGAGTACGTTGGTATATGGGGATGAGGGGGATATCAACAATGACTCTCGTACGTTGTTGGAGGGAAAGTTCCCATCCCACATCTTCAACCCCTGCTCGGTCCACAATTATTCGCGTGCTTCAATGCAGGGAGCCGTTGCTCGGGCCGTACCTTAACCAAGATGTCTGTGCAGCCTTACGAGATTCGCTTATGCATCACATCATCGTCTGTTTCCATCCGAACATCACTTTTTCTCAGTATACAAATTATTGACAGTCACCACAACAAAAACAAAAACAACAACAACAACAATGCGCACCGCTGACATGGACCCTGAGGCCAAGTGCCCCGTCGACGACAAGACCCGCCAAAAATGGCTCGAAGCAGCCAAAGCCAAAAAACAACAAGAACAAGCGCAAACACCCCAACAATCTCCCATCGCATCCTCCTCACCACCACGCATGCGTCTCCGCCTCCCTCCCACCGCCCGCTTCTCCCTCGACTCCGGCCTCTGGGAACTCCCTCCACCAACATCCTCCTCACCCTCCCAACCACCACCCAACGCCTCCGGCCTCGACTCTCAGCGCGAAATCTCCACCATCCCACGCTCCCTCTCCACAGCAGGCAAACCCCTCAACGCCGCCGAGCGCGCCGCCCTGCCCTCCAACGCCGAAGCCGACACCGGCCACGACGCCGCCTCCGGAAACTGGATCTACCCGTCGCAAGAAATGTTCTTCAACGCCATGAAGCGCAAAGGCCACGACGCGCAAGCCGGCGACATGTCCTCCGTCGTGCCCATCCACAACGCTGTCAATGAGCGCGCCTGGCACGAGATCAAAAAGTGGGAAGAGGGACAAGGGTCTGAGGCTTGTGGGGGCCCGAAGTTGGTCAGTTTTGCGGGCGATAGTAAGGCGATTACGCCCAAGGCGAGGTGGAATAATTTCATTGGGTATGCGTTGCCGTTTGATAGGCATGATTGGGTGGTGGATCGGTGTGGCAAGCATGTGGATTACGTGATTGATTTCTACTCCGGGAAGGGAGAGGGGTTGATGGGCAAGGGCTTGAATTTTTATCTGGATGTTAGGCCGAAGCTGAATAGCTGGGAGGGTGTCAGAATGAGGGCGAGCAAGATCTTTGGCATGTGAGGATGGACTTTTTGAAAAGAGACGGGAGATTGGACAGTCAATTGAGGAAGCGTGCGAGGGCAGAACAGGATCAGTCGGTGACGCTGTTCGTGCCACGACCTCGTCTTGACCATGTTGGTACGACGCCACAATGCTCAGTCTCTGCATGGATCACAAGAGACGGCAATGCCGGATTCGCATCTGCAGTGGCAGCGCAAAGACCAAATCCAAAGGCTCCCAGTCAACATCCTGGACTCCGTGCCTTACCCAGGCTTCCAACCCTATCGCTCTTTCGGTCAAGACCCGAAACTACAACACCTTGCATTCTTAGATGACTTCGATCAAGTCGCTTTCGGGTGTCTCTCAAGGCTGCCGAGCACTGGATCTCTCTCTCGCGCGCTATTCAAAATACCCTTCGGACAGGCCGACATTTTGTAAAAATACTCCAGAACTCTTGTATGATAATTGTATTGTATTCCTATTATTTGTACTCAATCAATTTTACAAAATCTTCCAGAAAATGAAGTCCATGGAAATCTTGTTTTGACTACACTAGTGCAATGCCACAATGCTCGACTTCTGCCTGGAGCATCGATGACGAATTTGGCCAAATTGCATCTAGAATTACACTGCACAGCCTAACGCCAAAGGCTCTCCGCCCCAACAGGCACAAAGGACATAACATGCTGGATTTCAAGACGCCGACTTGTTGAAGCCAGAAGCAACATCCATGAAATTGACATGAAGACTCCGCAAAGGCAAATGAGTATTTCGACTGGTCCAGCCAGTACAATTATCTATAGCTTTAAGGCAATGCCACATGTGGCACAAAAAAGGAGCTCCCGTCACCCCCCTCATGTGCTAGGAAGCTTGAAACCTCCCTGTCTGGTGGTGAAGAAACCCTCCGGATCGTACGCTTGCTTGATAGCTTTCAGCCTCGCGAGGTTCTCGCTGCCGTAGCTGGTGTACGGGTCTTGGTATGGCGCGATGTCGTTCATGAAGAGGGGGTTGTAGCTAAATATCCGTCAGTTCTGCGCCACCATAAGATCTTGACGCTGGGTGTTTCACTTACTTCACATAGTCAAGATCCCCCGACTCGTAGTTCGTCGGCGTGGAATTCGCATAATGCGTCTTGTGGTACGCTTTGATATCATCGCTGACTTCTCTGCTGTACTCAGGACATTTCTCCTGACATCCAGGCGTCGCCCAAAGAAAGTTGTTCTCGATCCAGATTCGATCGCCGTGCTTGGGGTTTAGGCCCAGCGCATTGCCGCCTTGAGCTTGGCTGGCTTCGGCAATGCGCTTCGACAGCGGCTGTGGAACAAAGCCCATGATGTGCGTTTCAAAGAGTCTTAAACTGATTTTGAACGATTCTTTGGAAACTTTGTTCCAGACTGTTTCGAGAAACTCGCTCATCGGGCCGGGTTCGAGGTTCGGGTACGTGTCTTCGCGGAAGCTGTTGCCGAAGCCTCTCAGTTTGGCGCCGCCGCCTAGGTGCGTTAAATCGTAGTAGGATCGCGTCTGGGTGTTGTTGGAGATGGATTTTATGGCGTCGAAGTCATCAAACACTCCCTTCGGGGGTTCCGGACCATCATAAAAGAAGAACAGGACCGGGCCGGTGACGGTATTGAGCAGGTTGAGCGGCAGGCCGAACTCGAAGGTTGGGATGATCGCGGCCTTCTTGTCGGGGTAGTCGCGCACGAACCTCGCGATGGCTGTGAACAGTTCCTTTCGTTTGCCAGGGGAGTATGCGCGGATACCGCCCCAGATTTTGCCATCGATGCCGGCGGGGTGGGACTGGAGTTTCATGTTTGTGACGATGGCGAATTGGTTTCCACCGCCGCGTAGCGCGAACCATAGGTCTGGGTTCTCTGTTGCTGAAGCACTGACGACGGTTCCGTTGTGGAGCACTGCTTCGAACTCGTCGACGTTGTCGCATGCGAGGCCCTGAGGAAATTAGTAGAAGATCTTGAAGGCGCGAGGAATTGGTGGGAGGACGAACGTATTGTGCGGAGTGGTATGATAGCCCTCCGCCGAGAATGAAACCTCCCACTCCGATGTTGGCCAAGCGGCCGCCGACAACAACCTGGTTGGTTTCGCCGGTGACATTGTAAACGTCTCCCCAGCGTGCACCGGGTCCCACCCAAAAGTGTTTGCCGTCTTCGGTACGAGTAGTCGCGGCCATATTGGGCTCGAAAGAGATCAACACTCCATGGTCTGTCGCTGAGAAACCAGGAGCGGGCTGGTGACCTCCAGATTTGAGCCCGTACGGCGCAGCGGGATACTTGTTCAGTTGCTTGACCGCATCGGCAACTTGGTCTGCGTTGCCTGGGAAGAATGTACAAGCAGCTCGCAGTTTTGAGTTGGCGTTGTTCCAGTAGTCCTTGTTGATCTCGTTGTATACGGAGGCGTTCCCGGCGCCTTTGTCGTCGTCGATGGGCATGGAAGCATTGGAAGCGGCTGTGGGATGTTTGGACTTGGGATCCCACGCAAAGTACGCCGGGTACTGAGCCTCGAGGTATTGACAGACAGCTGTGACATCAGCCGCTGGCGATGCGAGTGCGACACTTGCCAGAAGTGCCGCCGGGAGAAGTTTTCGCAACATGATCGCCGCTGAGGTGTGAGTGATTGAACATGAATTCTATACAACAGCAAGATCCGGTCTTTGTATCGAGGAGACTTGCATTGCCCTCTTCATCATTTAGGGCCTCCAGCCCACTGAAACAGGAGGGTTCAGAACTAGAGTAACGTCTGGTGGTATACGAATGTGATACGAACGGGATCTGCGCGCGAATCACAGCCATTCGAAACCAGGACGGAACTCCGTCAATTCGGAACAAAGGATGCATACCGGGTCGAAGGAGCAGCCCTAATGTTTGACATGTTTTCCGGGGAGCCGTTCATGCATTGCGGTCAAACACATTCTTGGTGGACGTTCGTGCACTGCAGCCAAAGATGGCTGCTTGTGGTTGTCTGGTTACATCCGGAGTGTTGATGTGGTTATTGATCGACACCTAGTGAAAACACCTTTTTGCCAGACATGAGATTGCAGTCTGCCGCGGAATCCACGACGAGTGTAAAGGTTAGCTTGTCTCGAGCGTGTTTGGCAAACGGCGAGATGCATGAGGGCGTGGAGCTAAAGGTGCCTCGGCATGCTAGGGCCAACGGTTCGTTTCGACTATTGCGAATGGCCCTACCTTGGCCCAGATTGCGTCGATCGTATTCATCGATACAACAGGCAAATATTCTTGAGGTTGTCGTTCCTGAGCAGATGCAAAGAGAAGTCTGTCAATTGGGTTGGCAGAGGCTAGGGCTTACAGCGGCGTTGTCGGAGGAGGGCATTTGCCCCCCTGCCAAGACCAATCATTTTGCTGTGAAGATCCTCCGCATTAGCTGACATACATAAACCCTAAACCGACGTTGTGCTGAACTCTGGCGATAAGACTGCAGAATCTGTCTTGATGGGGCAATGTGCTTCTGTTGAGCTATTGACTACACTTCGAGAACTTGACCAACTTTCGGCTGCTACTTGGTGCTCTCCTGTCTTTTGGAGATCGACAAACATTTTAACCCAAGTACAGCCATATCGCGACTGCCCACGCTTTCGACCAACTTTTGATCGTACGGGATGCACGATGAACGTATTTTCACAGTAATCAGAACTTCACCTTGCCGGCAGCCAGGGCTTGCATGCATACGGCGCTGGACGAGACAAAAGTACAATCGCACTGCGTTTGCTAAAAAATCTCTATGCTGCAATTTATTTCATCATCTCCTTGATGGTCGCCTCGAGCGACTGCGGAGTTCTGCCCGCTTTTTCCAGGAAATCCTCAAGCGTGGAATCGGTATTAACGCATTCACCATCCTCCATTGCTTCATAAGCGCCAACCCACCACTCGATTCCTTCCCTTGGGACGCCTCGTTCAACGTAATGATCGACAAATTGTTCCTTGCTCACAATTTTAAGCTGAAGTTCGTGTCCCTTGATCTTGCTGACAATGTCTGCGATCTGTTTCAAGGTCAAGGTCTGCTTCGAACTCATGGTAAGAGTCTTGCCAGCGTAACGCTCGCTTGGTGCAGCAAGTACATTCGCTGTTCCGAAGGTCAAGTTCGCGATGCTTGCCCAGCTCATGGGACCGTCGCCCGCGACAGCTATCTCGCTCCTTGTGTCGTTCTTCGTATCGAAGTAGTAACCGAATGCAAGCGGCCACCCTTCATTGTACAATCCTTCCCTGATGATGGTAATGGTAAGACGGCCCTCCACCTCCAAATCATGCAAGTAGTCTTCTGTCAGGGAATGGCAGCGCATGACAGGAGCTTTGCTGGGGTTGGCGAAGGCAAGAGATGTGTAGTAGATATGCTTCACTCCCGCATCAAGCGCAGCGCCGATAGCAGCACGATGGTGTTTCTCCCGGCCCTGCCAGGCTAGCAGATTATCTTGGTGTTAAAGACATTGCAGGATCGTCATATTGCTTCCCAATCTGATCGTGCCAAGGATGCCCTGAAAGCACGACGTTAGACCGTAGGGCATGGAACCTTAACAAGGCGCAGATTTCGATCTTGACTTGGTAAGCTACAGTCAAATTTTAATCAATCTTCGGAAAGCGTGACCGTAGCGCGCAAGGTGAAGCCCATCTAGGGAACCGAGGATGTTCGTGATCAGATTAGCTAAGTGTCGTTTTACTAGAGGACCGCGGATGTTGGTGATCAGATTAGCTAAGTATTGTTCTACCATGACACCTGGTACGAGATCTCGGGGACTGAGTGTGGTTGTAAAGAGCTACCCTGCAAGAAATATCGTACCTGCATCCATCACATAGTTTAATGATCCCTTCTATCTGCATCTCAAGAAATCCGTGACACTACACCTGATCGAAACTTATCCGGCAGCCAACACCAGCACAAAACTTTACCAAAATGGCTTCGACCAGATATGAGTCCGACAGCAATGATACTTCACTCCTCAGTCAGCCCCTGGCGTTCGAGTTCTCCGGGCAGACAGCGCCCAACCGCTTCTTGAAAGCAGCTATGACCGAGCGCATGGCTAGTTGGGATGCTGAAAATCTGGAGGCTCGCGGTGTCCCGTCAAGAGAACTTATCAACCTGTGCAAGAGATGGGGCGAAGGCAACATCGGCCTGATGATCACCGGTAACATCATGATCGATTGCGATCATATCGAGGCGGCCGGTAATTGTGTCATTCCTCGCAAGTCTTCCTTCTCCGGCGAACGTTTCGAGAGGTTCAAGGCTATGGCAGCGGCGGGCAAGAGGCACGGCTCCTTGCTAGTTGGCCAAGTCAACCATCCGGGGCGACAAGTTTCATCCAACTTCCAGAAATTCCCCATTTTCGCTAGCAGCGTCCAGCTCGAAGGCACAATCATGGGTGCCACTTTCGAGAAGCCCCGTGCCGCTACCCAAGACGATATCGACAACATCGTTGATGGCTTCGCCCACGCGGCGGAGTTCCTGGAGAAGGCCGGCTACGATGGCATTGAACTCAACGCAGCTCACGGATACCTTACCGCTCAATTGCTCTCATGCACGACCAACCATCGGACCGACAAATACGGCGGCTCAGTCAAGAACCGCACTCAGATCATCGTTGAGATTGCTGAGGCCATCCGCAGGCGCGTATCGAGCCGTTTCATCATAGGCATCAAGCTCAATTCAGTTGAGTTCCAAGAGAAAGGCCTGAATCCGGAAGAGGCTAGGGAAATCTGCAGGATCCTTGAGGAGAAAAGGTTCGACTTTGTCGAACTCACAGGCGGTACATACGAGAAGCTCGCATTTGGACACCAACGCGATTCAACTAAAAAGCGCGAGGGTTTCTTCCTCGAGTTTGCAGAGCTGATCGCTCCTGTCTTCTCTAAAACGAAGACGTACATCACTGGCGGCTTCAAGACGGTTGGAGCAATGAATAAGGCTCTCGAAGCTATGGATGGCGTGGGTCTTGCCCGCACTCTTGCGCAGGAACCCCGTCTGTGCAAGGACATACTCAATGGAAGAATCACTGGCGCGAGGAGGCAAACGACCGATGATAACGACTTTGGCGTCACAAATATCGCTGCTGGTGCGCAGCTAGTCCAGATTGGCAAAGATCAAGAGCCTATTGATCTTAGTAGCCAGGCGAATTTGGATGCGCTCATGAGCGACTTGGGCGTGTGGATTGAGCAGACGACAAACGACAGCGGAATGAAACTTCACGGGTATGCGAACATCACAAGTGTAGAGGCTGTACCATATGGAACCTCTTTGGTATAGTTCATAGACATATGCTTTGAGTTAACGTACGACATCTTACTCTTACTCTTACTCTTACTCTTTGATCGCCACAAGCGTATAAGAATGCGGAAGCCGCTGAGGTCGATCCCTGAGCCTGTATTCGCCTATTCCACCCACCCACAGTCAAAACATCTCTCTCTCTCTCTCTCGCAAACAGCCATCGAAGACTTCACTCACCTCTATGATCAACATCCATCTGCCCCGGCAACGCCTCCCATGGCACAGGATCATGCTCCGTCAAACCCACAATCCGCAAACCCTCGTTCAACAGCGCAGTCACAATCTCCCCCATGCCATGGTTGAACTCCGCTCCCAGCGTTGCGACCAATTGATGTCCGCCGGCTTCCACGTATGTCCCCGGTTTGTCTGCGAGAATCGGCTCCGGCTGCTCGAAATATGGCAGCTCCAGTCTCACATTGTGCTGCACCGTTTGATCCAGCGCCCATAACACCGGGTGCCCTTCGCGTATGAACAACCGACCACCAGGTTTCAGTAAACCAGAGACAACCCTCGCCCATTCCGCGATACTAGGGATCCAGCACAATGCCCCGATCCCCGTGAACACCAGATCATAACTCCCAAGCTGCAAGTACTCAAGAGCATCGTAGACGCTTGCTTCGACGAAGTCCAATTTCTCGCCACCAATAGAAGCAGTCTGACTAGCAAGCTTGCGCGCTTTATGGAGAGACTTTGACGAGAAGTCCAAGCCGGTGACGCTGCGAGCTCCTAGGCGGGCGAGGCTGAGCGTGTCGGTGCCGATGTGGCATTGCAGATGCACGCATTTCAAGCCGGTGATGGAGCCAAGGAGGGGCAGGTCAAATTTCACGGTTTCGCTGATGTACTTAGGGTCGGAGAGGAATTGCTGGAGGTTGTAGTCTTTGGACGCGGCGTGTTTGTGGTTTATGTGTGGTCAGTTTTGGGATGGAGAGAAGAGAAGAGGAGGGACGGGATACGCACGACTGCTGCTCTTTCGTCCCACTTCGCTTTGTTGAAGGTTTCGTAATCTGTAGGTTCAGCCATCGTTGTTATTCTCTCGATTGTTGTTCTGCGTTCCTTTTGGTTATTCTTCCTCGATCGCTCTCAAGTCATTTAGCTGGGACACCGGCGAAGACTCCGTGGACGACTCATCCTAATGAAATGAGTCAACCAATCGATGATTACATATCGAACAGGGCTACCTGTGCCGAGCTTTGGCTGCGGATCGCGTGATTTTCCTGGCATTAGATCTGGTACCTAATATCCTTGAACCTTGATAGAGCCCGTATATCGATTCACTAGTCGACGGACGCTGTGCCCGTAGCCGAACACCTCATGTGTGACAGACAGTATCTGCATGGAAGACGTGGGGTATGCTTGATCATGCAATTCCCGCTTCAAGGCCTCCCTCCGGGAATGATTAAGAGCAGGCTATCATTCATTCGTTATCATTGCCCAGCGAGAACGATATCTCGTCCTCCGAGAAAAAGCATACAGGAATGCTTTCCCATCCACAATCATGCCTCCCGTTGACCCAGAGTCTACTCGTAAACTTGTTCCTCGAACCTCTCCCCCAGCACACAAGCAACGCAATCCCTCAATAACTCCCCTGATCGTTCCTGCAAGGCAACAAGTCAGCTCAGCTCAGTCCCCATCGTGTCAAATTCAATCCAACAGCACCCATTGTCCCGAAATTCCCAAGAACGCAAATCAACCAAGAACCAACAGAGCAAAACAAGAAACTCACCAATAAAGCGTCTCATGCTGCACCTCCGGCCCCGTCTGCCTAAACTCCCACCCAAACACCAACTTCACATACTGCATCAGATGACTCGCCAGTTTAATCTGTCCCACGTCCGTCGGATGGTACTGCGGCCCAATATCATTCTTCTGCAGAATCCCCGTCGTATTGAAGTAGTACACTTTGCAAGTCGCACACTCTCCCCTAGAATTCAAAGAGCCGTTGTTGACGTGTCTAACGACTTGTTCAATCTCCGGCACGAAAGCGCTGTTCTGCGTGTACGTTGCTCCCTCGGCGCCGAAGCCGCCCCAGAGACTCAAGACGATGATTTGTGTGGCTGGCCAGGTGGCGTGGATGGTAGTGATGAGGTCGATGTAGCTCTGGGTGAATTGCGCGGAGGTGATGTTGTTGACAGGGTTGGCGTCGTTGGTGCCGATGTTGATGAGAGTGATCTCGGCGGCAGGATGGGCGGAGAAGTTCCAGAGCGGTGGGTTGTCGCCGTAGAGGTCGAGGGCCCGGCCGCCTGTGTCGGAGGTGCGGAGCCATTGGTAGGTTTGGCCGTGCATGTTGTCTGTTGGAAGTCAGTCTGCATTTTCTTTGTTTCTCCTTCGCGATTGGCAAGCTTCGTTCTTGAACTCACCGTAGCATCGACTGTCGTGCAAACAAATCCCCGGGTACGCCGAGATCGTAAACTCGACATCTCCCAAGCCATACATCAGCCCCCAAGGCGCGCTGCTAATCCCCTCAAGAGTCCCATACTGCCCAGCCGAAAGCGAATCGCCAATAAACTCCATAGTCCTTGCATAATCCGGGATCTTCACAATCCTCGCACCACTACCACTGACATGCACGCCACTAATCTGCACGCCGTAAGCCCAATTCGTAACCCTCACCTCCAGCGTCTTCACCTCCTCCGCAGAAGTCAGATTATACCCCGGCGTGCTGGGCTTGACGAGCAACTGCGTCGAATTAGCAGTAACATTTGTCAACGCCCAATCCTGCCCGTCGAGTCGGTACGCGAGCAAGACGCCTTCGGACGTGTGCTTGCCGAAGCTCAGCGCGACGCTCTCTGCTTGGAAGCCGAATTTGAGGCCTGGTGCGGACCACCACGAGATGTGCTGGTCATCCCAGCGGCCTTTGTAGGAAAGCTCCGGAGCGGAGGGAGGGTATGTTCGCCAGGTGGTGTCGTTGGTGGTTATGGTGGGGATAGCGGTGGAGGTGTAGTTGTTGGGGCGGACTTGGCCGTTTTGCAGGATAGTGGCGGAGACTGCTGTGCTCAAGAGGATTGGGGCTAGGAGGGAGGACCACATGATGGGCAAGACTCGAAATGGTGGTGATCGTTGAAATGACGGCGAGGTGGGATCTTTATACTCATGAAGAAAGCCATAGTTTCCAACTCACATGCCGGATAAATACCCCGATGGTAGCTCCCACCGACGAGCACTAGAGAGTAAAGGAGCATTGGCGGAATATTGATGACGAGATGCCGATGCAGTATCTATACTATTAGAGGGGTCAATTGTTGGATTGAGGGCATCGTTGCAGATTACTGCGGAGGTGTAGACATTGGATCGACCAGATTCGGAGCCGGAGAAACTTCTCCACTGCTGCATTAGGTCATGATGCGCGTCGTTCTTGGTGAGAGATATCTGCGATATTTTTTGGAAGATGGACGCGTCGAATTTGCTGGCAGTGTGTTGTACGTGCAATGCACGAAGTGGATCTTCATGTTGTAGAAAGACGTATCTCGACACTCGACCGGAAAGCAAGTAACGTACCTGATTCATGCATTTAGCCCATATCCCGCAAGCGTTTGTGTTTTGTGCGTGTATAATTCGAAAAGTCGTAATATTCATCGTTGCCGAATTGCCGCTCTACATTGTAAGTGATGAACCTTTCTTTTTAGTCCCTCATCGTCGTCAAAACACTATCCGAAGTTCATCCCACCCTACCCCATACCATGCATGCATGCCAAACCCATCCCATCCCGACCCAATCCATTCAATCATATAAAATCAAAATCAATCCCCCTCACACTCAAAGCTGCACATCATTATTCACCAACCTAACCTCCTCGCCCGGCTTAAACGCCGGCAGTCCAATGTAGGGACACCCGTCGCACCTAAACGCGTCTCCCAGCGCGCAGTTGCCACACGAGCCCACTTTACCCTGCACCGTGAAGTCCACTTCCGCCAGGTCTTCGGCCTGCAGTTTGGCCAGGTTGGAATCTGCTTGCGCGCGTTTGGCGGCGTCTTCGGCGTTCAGGCGCTCGGCGAGACCGCAGCTGCAGTCCTTGCAGGCGCGGCGGCGCTTGGTGTTGGGGAGACATGCTTCGGCTGTTGTAAAGATTGGTTAGCTTATACAAGAATGAAGTGGGAGGGGTTTTTCCACGTTAGGAGAGAAGGGATATCGGGAAGACATACGAATGTTCAACGGCTTCATCCTATCCTCCTCCGTCAACAACGAATCCGGATCAATCCTCTCCGCGCGCGCCAGCTCCTCGTTGCTCGGAATCTCCATGTCCTCATCCTCATCGTAATCCATGCCAAACTCATCCCCAAGCTCCACAAAACCAACACCCGCAGGCGTAGCCTTCACAGGGCCACTAGTAGAGATATCCACGCTCTTCCGCTTCGCAGTGTTGATCGCCTCGACAGCGTTCGCAGGAACGGCCGCCGCGTCCGCCTTCTTATTCTTGCGCCCGAAACTAAGCTTGACAGTCTGCTCAGCGGCTTGCTTGGGCTTGAGCAAAGCGCCATTGCCATCTGCCACAAGTCCCGCCAATACACCCTCTGTGATCTCAGCGCCTTGCAGCGACCCACTCTGTGCGCTCAACCGCCCGTCCGCCTTGAGCGAAGGAACCACTTTCTCTACAACGCTGCGGTCGAGTGTGTGTGAGCGCGCGCCGTCAACGTCGGTGAGGAGCATGACTACATCGTAGGTTTCGGTAGGGAGCGAGACGAGGCCTAGGGCCAGGCGGTCGAGCATTTGGATGTCGGTGGCGGAGCGGTGATGGGCGGCGAGGATGGTGTTGAGGGCTTCGGGGTGGGCGGATAGGGAGGGCGGGGCGAGGAGGAGGGTTCGTTGTTGTTGGGTTTGCTGTTGCTGTTGTGAGGTTGTGGAAGAGGGCATTTCGAAGTCGGAGGTGGTGTCTATTGTGAATGAGGGCGCCATGGTTGCTTGCTGTGACTGATCGTTTCTCTGAGTGTGTGGTGGTTGGTCGTCCGCTTTGTGCTATGCTGCGAGTAAGCGAGCAGGCGAGTCGGCGAGCAGTGAGGTAGTGAGTAAGTAAGAAGCAAGTTCAAGAAAATAGAATAATATGAGGAAGGAGGTATGAGTCGGCGAATGTTTTGGGCAGCAGCGAGCAATGATTGATATCTAACAATGCGATCAGATTACGGATTACTCTGCGCGGGCTATCATAGGATGACGAAACTTTGCAAGACCCCTCACTTTGCGCAGGGGCCGTCCTCGGAGATGGAACTTCTCTCCTTTGACCCAGAAATGGATTGGAAATCCAGAAGAGCTATAGGCCAGGCCCCGCCGAGATAGCGCCTCGCGTGCAGTACATGAGACAAGCATGCGGATTAAGTGTACTGTATTATTAATCAATAATGAAGCAATGAGTTTTTGTGACTTCGTTCAATACTGCAATTGAGATGTTAGACTTCCCTTTTTAACACATGTATTGACTGTCACAATTGCTGTTAATAATGCGAGATGGTTTGCAAAAAAAAGTGATCTATAAGTATTTCGGAAAGTCTATATGTAGCTTGGTACGCCATGCCTCTCTCTAATAACTGCCCTCATCTGCTAATGACAGACGGACGGGGTATAACTCCTGGCCGACACCAGAAAAGTTCACTCAAACATGCAAAAAATCCAAGACTGCCGTTCTCGCAGCCTAGACGCCACTTCATGGTGGCAGCAAACATGGTATCCTTTTATTCCTCCTCATCTTACAAAAACACCTTCATCTTCCCACAAGGCATGCAATTGAGAAATCTACTCAGTCCTCTTGAGAGCAATGCGGGCATCCTCGCCAGTGGCGAAAGGCACACCGAGCTCGAACAGCTGCGTGCACACCCTCGAGAAGTCGGCGAAGAAAGCGTCCTGGTCCTTGGCGTAGCGCTCGACGACCGGGCGGAAGACCTTGTCCTTGACGAGCGCCATGTCGGTCGGCAGCATCATGATGCTCTTGGTCTTGTTGTCCTCGAACTGCACGGGGCCGGCCCACTTGCGGTGCTGCCAGCGCTCGCTTAGGAGGAGCTTGTAGTAGTCGTTTGTGAGGGTGATGGGCGAGAAAGTCCAGGGGCCCTCGAAGCCGGAGCGGTCGGTGTGGCAGCGGCCGAGAGCGTGGGCGCCGGAGAGAGTCACGATGTCCTGGTCGTTGAAGCCCATGCGGTGGAAGATGGCGCGCAGGTGGTCGTTGCCTTGCGAGGCGTCGGGCAGGCGGCCGTCGGGGGTGCAGTAGCTGATGTCGCGATCAGCGCGGCCAGGGCGCCAGTGGATGTCGGGGCCGCCCATCTCCTGGATGGCGCAGGCGGCGGCCAGAGTCCAGAGGTCGGAGTAGGAGATCCAGGGGAACGCCTGCTTCACGGGCTCGAGGAAGTCGCGGGCAGCGACCAGACCGGCGTTGGCGCCGTGGTCACCCTCAGGAGGGAAACGCATAGTGGCACCGTTGGAGCCGCCGGTGCCGGTCTCCTTGTCGTAGGTGCCAGAGGCGTGCCATCCGAGACGGAGGAGGACAGGGCCGTAGGAGCCATCGTCGTAGTCGTCCTCGTCGATGAGCTTCTTGGCGATGAAGTCGTAGACCTTCTGGTAGTCCTGGTTGGAGGGAGAGAAAGTGGCGGCGCCCTTCTGGCCCTGTGCGGTGCTGTTCTGCTTGAGAGACTCGTTGCCGCCGAGAGTGTAGTAGCCAAGGCCGGCGAGGGCGACAGCGGCAATACCACCGATCAAGGCGGTGTTGCTGCCACCAGAGGGCTTGGGAGCCTCACTGGCGTAGCCACGACGAGCCTGGCGCTGGAAAGCCTGGCGAGGGACAGCGACACGACGGGCGGCGGGCCTCATGGTGGAGGCCAGGGGAGTGGCGCGAAGGGCGCGAGTGGCCATCTTAGCGGTAGCAGCCATTGTGTGTGTATGTGCTGTGTTGAGTAGAGATTACTGAAAGAAAGAAACTGGTATTGGAAGAGAAGAGATAGTGGGTAAAGTCAAGACGAAGGAGAGTGATAAGGCAGACGTGGTCAGCAAAATAAAGGACGCTCTTCGGCAATGGAGCAGCGAGGCACGTTTGGCAAACGGCGACTCTTACTAGGAACTAAATCTGCACGGTCCCGAGATAGAGAGGCAATGGCGCGACGAGATTCGTGTTTTCGCCGTCCGGACACCAAAATGGGCTGGCGATGAGGATGGCGAAAGCGTTTGAGGGAACGGGACCCACTACACTTATCGCACAATCGCCGTCAGCGATCGAAGGACCCGGCCGAGGCATTCTCTTGATCGGTGCTGTTGCTGCAAGTTAGCTGATGGACTATTGTAAGGATCCCGGGATCATGCAATGCATCAGGAGAGATGGCTGTGTTTGTACAGCGCATATTCATGAGCTGATGTCGCTCAAGGAGCAGCTGCATAGATATCATCATCCCACGCT
>Ga0265797_10003032_pt1 | contig 27371 bp, 22 predicted proteins | sample P2T30metagenome_FD_192433 | JGI IMG/M metagenome (GOLD analysis project Ga0265797, IMG submission 192433) | Plant litter microbial communities from East Loma Ridge, Irvine, California - P2 T30 | ecosystem: Environmental > Terrestrial > Plant litter > Unclassified | place: USA: California... | reverse complement strand
ATTCCTGCACTGTCCTGATCTTCAAACACGAAGTAACCCTGTTTCCAGGCGAGTGCACTTTCTACATCCACTTCCTGCACAAGCAGCGTGCTACCTGAGCCGCTTACTGACTGCTGCCCCGGACGTAATGTTTTTTGCTGATTATTGAACGAGACAACCACCTGTCCCTCAGCAAGTGTTGCCGTCACATGGTTATCATCCTGATAAGCTGAAACGTTGAAATGCGTACCTGTTACCTTTATTTCAGTACCATTTGAAATGACTTTGAAGGGTCTTTTTTTGTCCGGACTTACTTCAAAATAAGCTTCTCCATGCAGTTCTACCAGTCGTTCGGATCCCACATTAGCGGCTGGATAAGTCATTGTGGTGGCTGAGTTCAGCCAAACCTTTGTTCCGTCAGGAAGGTTAACCTGAAAACTTCCGCCCCTTGGTACGTGAAGCGTGTTTCGTCCGCCTGGTTTTTCTGCCTTTTCGGAAGATGCATATTCCAGTTCGCCACGCTGGTTTTTAATTACTTCTGTGCTTCCGTCCTTTGCCAGCAAACCTTTGGACGTTTCTTTTACAACAACGGATGACCCATCACTCAGGGTTAACATTGCCTGATTGCTACCCGGAGCTACGGCGGTTTGCTGATAACTTATTTGTTTTGCCTGTCCGGTTTTATTTGATGTATAAAAATACCAGCCCGAAAAGAGCAAGAGGAAGATAGAAGCTGCTGCACCGATGTAACGCCAGATTGGGACCGAATGCGGCTCAGCGCTTTTTATGGCTCCTTGTATACCATGGAGCATCTTTTGTTTTAACTGTTGCTTTTGCTGGTAACTTTCCCAATTCCACTCAGCCTCGCCGGACGAAAGGTCAAACCAAAGCTCGAGAGACTCTTTTTCTTCCGCTGTACACCTGCCTTCCCGATAGCGCGTTAAAAGGTCTCTGAATTCCGCTTCGTTCATATAATATCTTAATTTCTGCTCTTTTGATGGCAGGACATCAAAAACGACTCCTGATGGCCCTTTGTTTATAAGAGTCAAAAAGAAAAGGCTGGTAGTATGCCGCCTTCAAAAAAACAGGAAAATTTTTAGTGATCAGATTTCTAACAGGGAGCAAAGCAGAATCGTCGTCCACATATGCTGTTCATCCAGAGTCGAACGCAGGTATTTGAGCGCGTTGTGAATTTGCTTTTTGACCGTTTTGTCAGAGATATTAAGTTTTTCGGCGATTTGGGCGTAGGAGAGATGCTCCTTTCTGCTGAGCAGAAATACTTCCCGCATGCGTTCCGGCAGGCGCTGTATGTGCGCCTCCAGGAATGTTTCCATTTCCGACGCGATCAGGTTAAGCTCAGCAGACTGATCCAAATCCTTAAAGAAATACAGATAGGATTCTTTATAGCGTTCCTGGGAAATACTCAAACTGATGCTGCGAAGGGATTTATATCTTGCGATGGCGAAAAGATATGCTTTTAAAGACTGGACGTTGGTTAGTTCTCCTTTTTTTTGCCAGAGGGCAATGAAAGTTTCCTGCACAATATCGCTCGCTTCTTCCTGATCTTTTAAAACTTTTACAACATATACAAACAGCGATTCCCAGTATCTGTTGTACAGTTCTGTCAATGCGGATTCGTTGCCTGTATTGATCAGATCAAGAAGGTTTGAATCCGGTGTGTCGATTATCCGTTGTTTGTCGTCAAGAAAATCTTTCACTACCATGCAAATAAGTGGCCGGTTCTTTAAATCAACAGTTAATTTTTCTATACCAGAAACATTCTTCGCCGCAATTTATCACTAAATTTTTCATAATGCAGATTAAGCTAATGTTAAATTTGGTTTAGGCGGCCGCTCACAAATGGAAATATTAACACGTAACCATTTTGTAAAATTAAAATAACCTCCATTAGTAATCCGAAAATACATTCAGCCATTTTTTTTCCTAAGTATCTACTACTGCCGGCCGTTTTTTGACATTTATATATAATGCGAAGGAATTCTGCCCAATGCAATAATCCGTTTTTAATAATCATCTAAACCCAGGCTCAAATATGATTTATTTCAACGTTCGGCCTTTTGCCGGCCGGTTTTCCCGAAAAAACCTGATTCTCTTTTTGTGCACAATTGTACTATGTACGGAGGCAGCAATCTGTCAGCCTGTTAAGAAGGCAGCGAAACAAAACGGATTTACCATATCGAAGCAGATGCTGGCCGATAAAATCAAAGGAGGCTGGGCGGGGCAAACGATTGGTGTGACTTTCGGATGGCCTACCGAATTCGTTTACTTAGGCACGTTCATGCAGGATTACCAGAAAATCAAATGGCATGACGACTACGTCAATGAAGCAATGCGCGTTTTTCCCGGATTGTTTGATGACGTTTATATGGACCTGACCTTTGTAAATACCTTCGAGCGGCTTGGGCTGAATGCGCCTGCGGATTCTTTCGCGCATGATTATGCACACAAAGGATATGAACTTTGGCATGCCAACCAGGCAGGTCGCTATAATATTCTCCAGGGGATTCGTCCGCCGGCATCGGGTCACTGGCTGAATAATCCGCATGCAGATGATATTGATTTCCAGATTGAGGCTGACTTCGCCGGTCTGATGAGTCCGGGTATGCCAAATGCGGCTTCTGGCATAGCTGACCGGATCGGACATATTATGAACTACGGAGATGGATGGTATGGCGGAGTATTTGTTGCGAATTTGTATGCACAGGCGTTTAAGAGTAACAAAATTGAAGCTGTCGTAAGCGAAGCACTGAAAGCAATTCCGTATCAAAGTAAATTTTATCAATGTATAGCCGATGTGATTAAATGGCATAAGATGTATCCTTCGGACTGGAAGCAAACCTGGTTTGAAATTCAGAAAAAATGGGCAGAAGACAATGGATGTCCTGACGGTGTTTTCCATCCACTCGATATCGATGCCAAATTAAATGCAGCCTATGTGGTTTTGGGCCTCTTATACGGAAAAGAAGATTTTAGCAAAACCATGGAAATCAGTACCCGCGCCGGACAGGACTCAGACTGTAATCCTTCTACCGCTGGGGGCGTGTTAGGTACCATGATCGGATACAGTAATATTCCGGAATACTGGCTTGCACCGGTAAAGAAAGCAGAAAACAAGAATTTTAGTTACACTGAACTGTCACTGAACAAAGTGTATGATCTGAGCTTAAAGCATGCCTTACTCAATGTAGAGGCGCAGGGTGGAAGTATTCGGGGAAACCAGGTTTCTATTCCGGACCAGCAGGTAAAGACCGTTGCTTTTGAAGAGAGTTTTGCAGGACATTATCCCAAAGCAAAAGTTGCTGTTCATCAAGCAAGCAGTGACAATATGCAGCTGATTACGGAAGGTATCGGATTTGTACTGCGCGGGCACGTCCGCAAAAAAAAGCCGGGTGTACCCGATGCTTCGGTCCGTGCGGCCCTGTACGTGGATGGTGTAAAGATGGAGGAAGCCACTTTTCCAACAGTTGCCCGGCAGCGCCGCACCGAACTTTTCTGGCGTTATAACATGGATCCCGGAAAGCATATGGTTGATATAAAAATAATAAATCCGAACCCGGATTATGAGCTGGTTTTAACAGAAGCTCTCGAATATGATTTGAAAAAATAAGGTTTGATCAGAGCCTTAAAGTATAAGGTTTAAATAGAGAAATTAAATAAAATTCATGATGAAAAGAAGAGCATTTGTACAGAAAACCGCTTTAACCGCCGCCGGTTTAGTGGCTGCACACTGGACAGTGGGAAGAAAGTTGCAGGTAGCCGACGGCAAACGGATTGGTATTATCGGACTGGATACCAGCCATAGTGAAGTATTTACCCGGATGATCAATCAAAACGTAATCGACAGTCGTGGATTTAAGGTGGTGGCAGCTTATGCAGATGGGAGCCGTGATATTCCTTCTGCACTTAAAATGAAACCGGAAATCGTGAAAGCGGTAAAGGAAATGGGTGTGGAAATTGTTAATTCGATCGATGACCTGCTGCAAAAAGTGGATGTGGTTCTTTTGGAAAGTAATGATGGCAGGGTACACCTTCAGCAGGCAATCCCGGTATTCAAGGCAGGAAAGCATGTTTTTATAGACAAGCCGATTGCCGCAAACCTAAAAGATGCAGAAGAAATTTTTAGAATTGCGGCTGCATCCCAAACGCCGGTGTTTACATCATCTGCCCTAAGATTTGAACAGAATGTACAAAGTGTGGCCCAGGGTGCGATAGGAGAGGTTACAGGTGCAGATATCTATGTTCCGGCAGAGATTGATCCGGGGCATCTGGATCTTGCCTGGTACGCCATCCATGGTGTGGAAATGTTGTTTACCGTAATGGGTAGCGGGTGCAAATCAGTTTCAAGAGTGTATACTGCCGGTACCGACCTGGTGACCGGTGTTTGGGAAAATGGTTCAATAGGAACCATAAGAGGAATAAGAAAAGGAGTGTCAGGCATTGCCGGGACAGCTTTTGGAACAAAAGGTATTGCCAAACTCGGACCGTTTGAAAAATATAATCCTTTGGTTGAACAGATCATTCAGTTTTTTGAGACAGGTAAACCGCCTGTTTCAGCACAGGAAACAATTGAGCTTTTCCGTTTTATGGAAGCTGCTGATTTGAGCAAAAGAAAAGGCGGCCGGTCCATAGAACTAAAGAACTGATGTTGTTCTCAAACTGACAATAATATTTTAACCGTTTTTTTAGAAATTTATTCTAGATATAATCAGCTAAAATCTACTTTGTTTGTAGTCTTTATTCTAGTCCGAAATTGGTGAATAATCAAGTAAATAACTGTTTTCATTGCAAAAATACACTCAGGTCTTATCCGGTTATTATACTACTTTTCAAAAATCTGTTTTAGAAAGTAATTGATGATTTTAGTCTATATACGAAATGAGTACAAATTTGCTTCTGACGTAGTAACGCAATATTTGTAAAGATATCGAGTTATGTGGAAGTGTATTTTCCAAATCAGGATGTTCCGTGGTAAAATGCAACAAATACTTTCAGTTATATGCTAATAACTGGGGGTATACCGGTGGAATGATTTTTGCTTTATGGGTTTTATAATTAACTACAACTTCTTCTAGAAAATGATTGACGATTGGAAGACCAGATCACGCACGACTAAGACTGAAAATTTACTGAACCGCAGGCGCTTCCTCCATCAGTCGGGAGCTGCCATTTTAACAACAGCGTTACTGTCTTCCTGCAAAGGAGTGCTTGACGATATATTCCCTGGTAAAAATTCCAAAGATCAAACACTGGCTTTTTTTGGTGACAGCCTTACAGTTGGCGCCGGAGGTACCCGTCCTTACGGAAGTGTTGTGGCGGAAGCACTCGGCAACAGACCGGTACTGAGTGATGGCATTGTTGGGCAGGTTGCGTCAAGCATTGCTGTCAGGCAGGGTGGTACCCCATTGAAAATAACCATTGAAGGTAATAAACTGAATGGCATTCAACCTGTCAAGATAACGAAGTTAAGCAACGCATTTTTATCGACGCCTATAAACAACAACGATTACAGCCGGACAGGTTATGTTGGCGGAGTACGTTGTACGATCAGGAGAACATTTGTTGCCAATCAGGGTGATACCTATAGCATTACCCCGGCAGCAATCAGTGTGATCAGTGTTCCGGCAGATTCAGATTTTTTACTGGAAGATGCTGACCGGCTGAAAACGGCTACACAGATACTTTGGTATGGTCGCAATGACATCGGGAACGGAAATGCGGAGACTGAAATTATTACTGCGCTGGACAAATCAATTGCCTATATTACTTCAAACAGATATGTCGTACTTGGGGTCCTGCTCGCCACTAAAGAGATTAAAGGAACGGCAAACTATACGCAGGTAACTGCAATCAATGCGAAGCTGGCAACCAAGTATGGTAAATCTTTTGTGGAAATGACTCCTCCGACGGACGAAGAAATGACCGCGATCAACTATACCCCATCAGCTGAGGACCGCACCGACCTGGCTAATCTTAACTTCCCACGGGGATTAAGAGCCAGTGCAAGTGATGAGATACACCTGAATGATAAAGGATACCAAATTATTGCAAACAGGGTAACCAAGAAACTTAAAGAGCTAAAATACTGACAGAATATAAAAGGAGGATTCACCAATACTGAATCCTCCTTTTATGCTTACGTACAATGTAGATCGTTTTAAATCCGCAGCGTTCCCCGAAATCCTCTTGCTGCGTAATAAGAATCGGCGCCGTTGTGATAAATGAAAACCCTTCCGAACCGGTGGTCACCAAAAATGGCACCGCCCAGTTTTCGGATGTCCGAAGGAGTTTTTAGCCAGCTGGATGTTTTTAAATCAAAATTTCCAAGCTGCTGTAAGCGCTGATATTCCTCTTCGGTCAGGATCTCAATACCCATTTCTTCGGCTTTATTTATAGCGCTGTCAGCCGGTTTATTTGCTTTTCTGGATTCGAGGGCAATGTGATCATAGCAAAAACTCCTGCGTTCCTTCGGACTTTCCGCAGCGCAGTCACAGAAAATGTATTCGCCGTTTTTTTCGTCAAAGCCGATTACATCCGGCTCGCCACCCGTTATTTCCATTTCGTCAAGTGACCACAGTTTTTCCGGATTCGCTTCCAGCTTTTTCTGAACCTGATCCCAGTCAATACCCTTGTGCAGGGCCATGTTTTGCACGAAACGGGTTTTTAATATATGTATTAATTCTTCACTTCGGTCGGGTGAGAGTTGTTTTTTGCTCATAGTGGCTGGGTTTTGAAATTTTTTAGAAGGTAAATGTTAACTCTATTTTGAATGGGGAATGAAACGGATGCTTTGCAGTTTACATGACTACTTCGCCGTGCGGCTTGCTCTAAAATACCATGATATAACGGTTAAAATAAGTAAAAGTACGGGCCCGAAAAATTCTTTGCCGTTATCGCCAACTGCAAAATGAGAAAAGATTGCTCCTGACATTACAAAGAAGAAACCGGCATAGGCCCATTCTTTCAACAAAGCAAACCTGGGAATCAGGACCGCGGCGACTCCCAGCAGTTTCCATATACCGATTATAGTCAGAAAATACAGCGGATAACCCAGCCGGGTCATTACGTCGGCTTCTTCCTTTAATTTGATTATTTGCACGATCCCGGTAGATATCATTCCCAGCGACAGCCAGGCCGTTGCAATCCAATAAATAATTTTGTTCCTTTCGACATGATCTGTTATTAATTGAGATTAGAACTTAAAATTTCCTGTAACCGGTCATGGGCCATGTTAAGTCCCTGTGCAAAAGGTAATTTCAGCATCTGATCCCGCATTGCAATCGATTTGTATACGATCTGCATCGTTAATTTACTGGTCGCCGCAGAGCATTTTTCAAATTCCAGAAATTCAAGCTGAACGGCAAAGTTTAAAGCTGAACCAGGCATATTTTCCATTTCAAACGTCCTGGTTATTTTCTGGTCCTGAACAAATTCTGCATAGGCTCCATTTGCGCGGAAGACTACATTTCCATGCGGATCGGATGTTTCGAACTGGTAACTGCCATGTTTTTTATTTTCCAGTTTTAGTACTTTGGTACCCATCCATTGCTCGACGATTCCCGGCTCGGTATACGCTTTGAAAAGTAAATCCAAGGGCAGATCAAATTCCCTGGTGATGACAATCTCCTGTTTGCCGTCCTCGGCATGCAACTTTGTTCTTCTTTCCATATCAGCCTGTTATTCAGATTTATAATTTTTCATGATCGCTTCCAGTTTGTTAAACCTGTCATCCCACATATTGCGAAACGGCTCAATAAAATCGGCCACTTCTTTCATTTTTTTTGCATTGAGGTGATAGTAAATTTCCCTTCCGTTCTGCGCCTGTTTTAGCAGTTCACACTCCATAAGAATTTGTAAGTGCTTGGAAATGGTGGGCCTGGCCGTATCAAAATTTGCGGCTATGGTGCCGGCTGTGAGTGATTGCGAAGCTACAAGCATCAGTATAGCCCTGCGCGTCGGATCTGCTATTGCCTGAAATACGTCCCGTCTTAAATTCATTGCGTAGTTATTTGGCTACAAATATATGTGTAGCTATTTGACTACGCAAAATTTTGCTGCTTTTATTTATAAAATTTAAGATTTATGCCGGCGAAATGAATTAAAAAAAGCCCGGAAAAATCAGTTTGGTACTGTTTTTGTAGGTTAGTTGATTAGAGAATTATTTCAAACAATCATAAAGCAAGAAATATGGGAACTTTCAAAAAATTAGTCGGAGTAGGTGTAGTGACAGGCGTCGTATTGTACGCATATCTCAGAAAATTCAGTGCTAAAATGAACCAGAACAGCCTGCCTGAGCCAGCAAATGAAATGCCACAGTTGGGGTAAGGAACGCGAGGATTAATAATATTTAGTAACAACCAATGACTTTTGTAAGTCGTTGGCTGTTTTTTTGGTCGGTTTATCGTTAATATTCTTTTAAACTATGATTATGGCCAATTTAAATATTAAAAAAGGGTTCAGAATTGACCTGAACCCTTTTTTAATGGCCAGATAGTCCCATTTCAGGACTATCTGACTACAACATTTACGGCATGTTATACCATTATGGCTGCACAATAATTTTTTGCGTTTCCATAGAGCCATCCCTCTTCTCTACTTGCAAAATATATATACCCGGTATTAAATTCTTGCCGGATATTTCGTATTCAGCTTCCTTTTCTGTTAACGAGATATCCAGTTTTTTACCCGCCAAATTGAAAAGGGATACTTTTCCTATTTTACCATTGTCGGTCAAATCAATTGTAAATCTCCCTGAAGTCGGGTTAGGATATACATTCAGTCGCTTTGCTGTCTGGTTCAGATTTGTTACAGAGCGGATCGAAGATAACATCGATGTTCCATCAAGGTCATATTGCCGTAAGCGATAATAAGATACACCTGCAAGCGGATTCTTGTCTGTAAATTCATAAGGATTTTTCCCGGTGGAATTTCCAATACCATTCACCCGGCCAAGAGGTTGCCAGTCTTTGGAATTACTGCTTCTTAAAATTTCGAAGTACGCATTATTCTTTTCGCTGTATGTCTCCCAGTACAGGTGTGCAGCATTTGCTTCGAACTTCGCAGTGAATATTCCAAGCGTTACGGGAAGCGGTGTATTTACACTTCCAACACCCAGCGCGGTGATCGCGGAACCGGAAGATACGTTCCCGCTCAGAAGACTTCCTTCGGTATTGCCCGTAGCACTGGTTCCCAGAATGATCCACGCTGTTCCGTTCCATCCGACAAGACGTAAATCCCCGGAGACCGCAAATGAAGTCATGTTCGGAATAGAAACAGAAACCGCTCCATTGACAGCTCCGGCTACCTGCCAGCTACCGGCCGGACTGACCGCAGCTAAACCCGATGCAAGACTTGATGTTCCCTGTGGCGGAGTGCCACTCAGATAAGCTAGCGAAACGTAGGTTGCTGATGCAGCCGGCGTATAAGTTGCAGGTCTGTACTTTCCTTCATCACCGACGGGGAATAGATAACTCCCGGCTGCGTTCATTTTTCTTGAAACATAACCATCAACATGTCTCGTATTGGTAAATGTACCATTCAGACTGGTCGCTCCGGAGTTATTGATCCGGATACTGTTATCCAGCGCACTGCCCCGCTGCGTAACGGTGATTCCATTTTCTAATGTCAGGGCACTGTTAACTGTGATTCCTTTGGCATTGGTAACGGTCATCTGGCCATTGCGGAGTATAAGATTATTGAAAACAGGGGCATTGGTCCCTGCTATTTCCATATTCTGTGTCGCAGCGCTTTTTCCAAAGTAATCCGTAGCTGCCGATCCGGCCGTATAGGTTCCGTCAACTGTAAATGTTTCGGTTGTATTCGTATTCAGCCAATAAATAGTTCCACCGTTTGTGTAAGTTGCTCCGGCGTTTAAATGGAAACGGGCAGAGAAATCAGCCACGGGATTAACGGTTCCGTTTGCTGTTTGCCTTATTTCATTTCCAAATGCTTCCTGTCCGATCTGAGCACTTGCAGGTATATAAGCGAGTAGTGCCAATAGCACCCCCGGGATTTGCTTTCTCATAGTCAACATTGAGGGTGAAAATTAGTTAACTGCTGTAATGTGCCATCTTGATCCATCAGAAATGATGGTGATTAAGCCACTGTTTGCTGTATGGTCCAGTGAGAAAGTTGCCGTACCGAGTGCCCCCTTAACAAATGATCCCCCGCCCGTCGTACTTAATACAGCCGTTATAGTTGCATTATTGTTTCTAATAATGAGCATTAAACCCGGATTCGCAGCAGCACTGGGGACAAGGTATGCATTGTTTGTGGCAGTGGGTGCCAAACTGATATAGGATGAGGTAAGATTGCTTAATTCCGTAGGAGTACCAGTTACACCACCAGCTACCGAATTGATAATTGCTACACGTGTCACCCTTGTTCTCAGTGTTCCCTGAACAATAACCTCCCCTGCGCTGTTGATAACTAACTTGTCAGCCGCGCCATCTCCGGGACTATATGGCTCGGGACCTGTACCGAAGCTCAATGTTCCGTTGCTGCGGTAAGAAATCCCTGCGGAGATCTTGCCTGCAACCACCTCTTCGTATGCTGAATTTGCAAATCCGTAGACTCCCTGAAGACTGTTACCGGCAGCATTTCCAACGACAATATTTGCAGATGTAGCCGAACCAAATCCAGTTGACGTTTCTACATATAAGCCCGGAGTAATTCCTCCCGGGGCAGGACGTGCAATGTAAACACGGGGAACAGTCATATTGGCACCACCAAACAAAGTTTGTCCGGTTTCTGCATTGATACTAATACGATTTGATCCTCCTGCTCGTATATTTAAGGGCTGGTCGTTGTTTGTACCCAATACCTGTGTAGAAGTAATGTTATTACCAACTAAGGACCAGTCTGTAACCGGGTTCCAACGTGAACTGTACCAGATATACGCGCCTACACCATTTGCTGTTGTACCAATAATATCAGCATTAGTGTTGTAAATCGTCATCCCGTTAGCGGCCGCTCCAGCCATGGGTGCCCACACATTGGTTGCCGTAAGTGCCACCTTCGGAAGCTGCATTCCCTTCTGATTATTGCCCTCTGCTGTTTCGTTTTCCAGTTCAAGTAAAGAGCTGTTTTGAATGGTCGTTGGATTAGCCCCGATCTTAATCTGAGCATGAGTCATTGTAATAGCTGCTGAAAACAGGCATCCTAAAAGTATTCTTTTTTTCATAACCAATGGAAATAAATTAAATATTGTGATGTTACAGATACAAACTTACACAATGGATATACCGGTATCATCTGTACAAATATTTAATTGAAGTAGAAATATATCTACCTAATTCGACATTGTATTTTTCTGTAAAGCTTATAGAAATTATGTATGGCAGCTTTGTATGAGCTGTCGCATCTATTAAATATTTGATGGTTTAGAACCAGATGCAGTACTAAATCCTACATAGAAAGTTGTATATTTTTTTATGTAATATTTTGATTTTACAAAGAATCTGAGTTGAATTGTTATTACCTGAAGAAGCAGAAAGAAAGACAATTCACCGTGCCATGATTTATAACAGAGACAGCATGAGCTGAGTTAGTGATTTGTGTAAGAGGATAAATATATATGCAAATAGAAGCTTGTTCACAATAACCAATTCCGGTTATCTAAAGTAGTTAAGGGTTTGATTTAGTACAAGTGCCAGAGTTGCAAAAGAGATTACTTTTAATAAAAAATCAACAAATAAAACCAGGTTTGATTTTATTAACTTTGCTGTATGATCACAAATAATGAATGCACCGCTACGAACTTCCGAACGGCCGACATTAAGCTAAAAGGTTTTAAAATTCATGAGATAACCGGACCTGCCTATCCTGCACTATTTTACGGCAGACGCGATTTTTATAAAATTGTTTTGGCAACCGGTCATTTTAAGATTTGTTACGGTGACAAGACTTTTGATATCGATGATACCTTCCTTTTTTTTGGTAATCCGCACATCGCTTATTCCAATGAACATCTCTCTGCCGAACAGGAAGGATTTGCCTGTGTATTTACCGAAGAATTCATTAGCAGCAGAGACCGGACAGACAGTTTGCTGAATGCTCCGTTATTCCGTTTTGAAGGTACGCCGGTAGTTCCTCTTAACCGAGAACAAGCCCTGTTTATCGCTTCGCTTTTTGAAAGAATGCAGACTGTATATCAAGGTTATTATGACCAAAAAGCCGAAATGCTCCGCAACTGCATCGATCTGATCATTCATGAAGCATTGCGGATTCAGCCGCAAAACGGGCTCAGGCAAAAGAACGCTGCAACGAGAATTACTAATTTATTTATGGAATTACTCGAACAGCAATTCCCCATTGAAACGGTAGCAGATCCGATCAGATTAAGAACAGCGCAGGACTTTGCTGAAAGCCTTTCGGTGCATACAAATTATCTCAATCGTTCGGTAAAAGAAGTTACAGGTAAACCCATATCAGTACACATCGCGGAACGAATCGCCGCAGAAGCAAAAGCACTTTTACAACATACCAGCTGGAGTGTGGCTGATATTGCTTACAGTTTGGGTTTTGAGTATCCCAGCTACTTCAACAACTACTTTAAAAGAGTTGCTGGTCTGGCGCCAAATGTTTACAGGAAAAATAAATCGGGAGTATGATAATCATAAGTTTTGGTTTGATTCTCTTTAAAATTGATCAGTGGCTAACCGGAGCTTTGTAATACCAATCAGGTGAAGCTTTCCTAATGAAAGCTTCCTGAAAATTAGTATTACAAAATCATGGAAAACCAAAATTCAAATAAGTCAGTACTGCCGGCGGCTACTCCGGTATTCTCAGTTAGTCCGGTTTTACTTTTAGCACCGGGCCGTGGTGAAGATGTTCAGATACGCGTTTCAGCACCTATAACGGGTGAACAATTACCCGTCATTCTCTTTGCACACGGGTATGGCAATTCGCTGGACGGGTATGCGCCGCTTGCGAACTTCTGGGCTGCAAGAGGTTTCGTAGTAATTCAGCCTACTTTTCTCGATTCCAGAACACTTGGCCTGGCCCCGGATGATCCCAGAACATCTTCGATCTGGAGGTTTCGCGTAGAGGATATGAAGCAAATCCTGGATAGTCTGAGCTTGATTGAGAATACTGTTCCCGGACTTAAAGGCCGCATCGATACTACCCGGATCGCAGCCGTGGGACATTCTTTTGGAGCCCAGACAACCGGGATGCTTCTCGGCGCCAGAATTATTGGTCCGGATGGCATTTCCGGTGAGGATATGTCTGATCCAAGGATCAAAGCCGGCGTGCTGCTTACGCCGGCTGGCCGGGGTGGGGAAGACCTGAGTCCGTTTGCGGCGGAACACTATCCGTTTATGAATCCGGATTATACTGAGATGTCTACACAGACATTGGTGATTGCAGGTGATCAAGATATTTCTCCGCTGACCGTCCGGGGATGGGACTGGTTTACGGATGCATATACACTGAGCCCGGGCGCTGACTGGCTGGTTACATTACATGATGGAGAGCATTTGCTTGGCGGGATTTCCGGCTATTTGGTCACGGAAACCTCCGATGAAAATCCTGAACGGGTTGCTGCTGTGCAGGAACTCACCTGGGCTTACCTGCGTAGTGCGCTTTATCCCGGTGACCCTGCATGGACAGTATTGCGTAAAAGTTTCATGGAGCGCACAGAGCGAATGGGAACTGTCCAAGGAAAGTTAGTGGACTAAAATGATGTGAGAGCTGGCTGATATCGTAAGCTCTTCGATATTAATTCTCTTTTTTATTATTCGTCCGACAGCGAAAAAAGTTGTCGGACGAATATTCCGGTCGGATGGCTTTTCGCCATCCGACCGGTAAAAAACAGTTATAATTCAGCAGTATGCGCCTGACCAGCCTAAGCCATATCAAAACGACCTAAATTGGTAATTTTAGTCCAGACCTTTACAAAGTCTTTCACGAACTTTTCCTGTGCGTCTGCGCTGGCATACACTTCCGAAATAGCCCTTAGTTCTGCATTGGAACCGAAAACAAGATCGGCACGGGTAGCCATCCATTTTGGCTGACCGGTTGAACGGTCACTTCCCAGGTAGGTTTCTTTATCATCGGCAATAGCTTTCCATGCGGTACGCATATCAAGCAGATTAACAAAGAAATCATTGGTTAGCTGCCCCGGACGACTAGTGAAAACACCGTTTTTCGAACCGTCATAATTGATGTCCAATACACGTAATCCGCCTAGCAATACGGTCAGTTCCGGTCCTGTCAGTGTAAGTAGTTGCGCACGGTCGATCAGTAATTCTTCTGTCGATGCCGAAAATTTCTCTTTCTTATAACTTCGGAAACCATCAGCAGCCGGTTCGAGGTAAGCCACCGAAACTACATCAGTCTGTTCCTGAGAAGCATCCATTCGGCCAGGTACAAAAGGAACGATTACGTATTGTCCGGCATCCTGTGCTGCTTTTTCAATACCCGCATTTCCGGCAAGCACGATCAGATCGGCCAGAGAAAGTTTTTTTCCTCCTGTCTGCGTGCTGTTAAATTCCTGCTGAATACTTTCCAGAATACCCAATACTTTTTGTAATTGTGCGGGATTGTTTACTTTCCAGTCTTTTTGCGGAGCCAGTCTGACGCGGGCACCATTAGCTCCACCGCGTTTGTCGGAACCACGGTAGGTACTTGCCGAAGCCCAGGCAGTAGAAACCAGTTCAGACACCGTCAGTCCGGATGCCAGAATATTAGCTTTTAATCCTGCAATATCATTTTCATCAACCAATGCATGATCAACTGCCGGGATCGGATCCTGCCAGATCAACTCTTCCTGCGGAACATCCGGTCCCAGGTATCTTTCGCGCGGCCCCATGTCACGGTGTGTCAGCTTAAACCATGCACGTGCAAAAGCATCCGCAAATTGGTCGGGATTTTCCAGGAAACGTCTTGATATTTTTTCATAAGCAGGATCAAGCCTCAACGCCAGGTCGCTTGTCAGCATCGTTGGCGCATGTTTCTTATTGCTGTTATATGCATCCGGAATGATTGCTTCGGCATTCTTAGCCACCCACTGATGTGCTCCTGCAGGGCTTTTTGTCAATTCCCATTCAAAAGCAAACAGGTTTTCGAAGAAATTGTTACTCCACTGCGTAGGCGTTTTGGTCCAAATTACTTCAAGACCGCTCGTTATAGTATCCGCGCCCTTGCCCGATCCATAACTATTACTCCATCCGAATCCCTGAGATTCAAGATCTGCCGCTTCGGGCTCTTTGCCAACGTGATCGGAAGGTGCAGCGCCATGGGTTTTACCAAAGCTGTGTCCGCCTGCGATCAGCGCAACTGTTTCTTCGTCATCCATAGCCATTCGGCCAAAAGTTTCCCGAATATCACGGGCGGATGCAATCGGATCAGGATTTCCGTCTGGGCCTTCCGGGTTAACATAGATTAATCCCATGTGCGCGGCTCCCAACGGCTTTTCCAGATCACGGGTATGTATGTTGCGTCCCGGATCTTCGTCTGATGAGACTACGCCATGTCCTTCTACACCCGGCGAGCCCTGACCATACCGCTTGTCATTTCCAAGCCACGTTGTTTCCGATCCCCAGTAAACGTCCTCGTCCGGCTCCCATACATCTGCACGGCCACCGGCAAAACCAAACGTTTTGAAACCCATCGATTCCAGCGCCACATTTCCGGTAAGAATCAGTAGGTCAGCCCAGGAAATACTGCGGCCATATTTTTGCTTGATCGGCCATAGCAACCTGCGGGCTTTGTCCAGACTCACATTATCCGGCCAGCTGTTTAACGGAGCGAAACGCTGCTGTCCGGCACCTGCGCCGCCGCGTCCATCTCCCACACGATATGTACCTGCGCTGTGCCATGCCATACGAATGAACAGCGGACCGTAATGTCCAAAATCTGCTGGCCACCAGTCCTGAGAGTCAGTCATAAGGGCATGAAGATCCTGCTTTACTGCTTCCAGATCCAGGTTTTTAAAAGCTTCGGCATAGTTAAAATCTTCACCCATCGGATTGGATAAAGAAGAGTGCTGACGCAGGATATTCAGTTTTAACTGATTGGGCCACCAGTCCGTATTTTTGGTACCGGCACCTCCAGCATTATACTTTACATTCTCACTTTGGTTCAGGGTGCCATTATGAAAAGGGCATTTACTGATGTCGTTTGATTCGTTCTCCATTTTTATAGGTTCATGATTAAATTAACTTTCGGCACTTATAGTCTTTGTACGCCGATAAAGTTATAATATCAAAAGAAATAATCACAATCGATTAATTCGATAGCATAATAGTTATAATCTATGTTGGAAGGAATCTGCAAAAATGAAAAGAAGATATCAGCAAAAATGTTCATAGACCCGCCGGGCCAAAGCGCTGAGTTGATTACGTAATTCGTCGGGCTCCACAATGGTGACAGCACTGGCAAAGGGTAGCAGCCAGTTTGTCAGATAGGGGAGTGAACCGATAAAAAAGGTCATCTCTGTACTCCCATCAAACCGTAATACATCTTTCGTCCAGCCATACTGATGTTTAGTGTCCTGCATATGCTGTGCCATTGCCGGCATCACTGCTTCGGCATTAAAATAAATGACAACCTTTTCCCTGTTGCGGTGCCTAGCTTCTTCGTCCCAGTATTGCTGTAATGTTTCAGACCGTGCAGTGAAGATCTCCTCACTCAGTGTGAGCTGCTGAATGCGGTCAAGACGAAAATCTCGGAATGCCTGTCGCAACCTGCAATAAGCGATCAAATGCCATTGCTGACTAAGATATAATCCGATCGGCTCAACTTCCCGTGTGGTAAATAAACCGGAGTCGGCACCGCGATAGGAAATTTTTACCACATGATGAGCCGAGACTGCAGTTACCAATTGCCGGTATGTATTTGGCTGATCGTCCGGCCCCGTTTTCTCCATGACCTGAATTTGAGGTGCAAGTGTTTCCAGATGATCACGGTCAGAATACCGCATGGCAGCACGCAGTTTGTTCATGGCAGCACCGGTAAGATTTGCTGTGTGTACATCTGTAAGCCTGGCTGCAAGCTTTTCCGCTGTAAGCAATGCAATGGCTTCATCGCGGGTAAACATCACCGGCGGCAGCCTGTATCCATCCATCATGGTATACCCTTTTCCATCCAGTGTCACCACAGGTATTCCTGCATTTTCTAGTGTTCTGATGTCGCGATAAATGGTCCGGGTACTTACGGAAAAATGTTTGGAAAGTTCAGTTGCCGTTGATAAACGTTTTGTCTGTAGCAGCGTGAGCAATGCAACCAGACGGGAGAGACGTGGAATTTCCGGATCAATCATCGGTTGTTTTTTTAGTCCACCGGATTGCTTTCGGTTTAATATGCTGAGCAGCCAGTTCAACAATTTCAGTAATACGTTTTTGCCTCGTATATTCTTTTTTGGCAAGAACCAGCCATTGTAAAATGTTTTTCCTGTCTGATCTGCTCAGGTTCAGAAAATAATTTTCCGCTTCCGGACTTTCCTGAAAAGCTTTTGCCAGGTCTGGCGGTATGATCAGAGACTCAATCGTATCCAAAATAATCCAGGACCCGTTTTGACGGGCAGTTTCTATGCAATCCAGACCTGCCTGCATCATTTGGCCATTTTTAATGAGTTTTTCTACCTTCTCTTTGTTGATTGCCGACCAGACACTATTCGGTTTTCTCCTGCTGAAAAAACGCATGTAACTTTTTTCATCTACCGGTTTGGCAATACTATCAATCCATCCAAAACAAAGCGCTTCGTCTACGGCTTCGCTCCAAGTTAATCTTGGAAGATCAGCTTTATTTTTGAAGAAAATCAGCCAGACGGATTTTTCCTTTTCATGATGCTCCTGCAGCCAGGCCCTCCATGCATGCCGGTCTATAGGACAAAAGGTTTCTATGTTGTTTCCCGTTATGATCATCGGCGGATTTTCTTCAAAAATAACTTTTATTAATCGTTATTATTTCATTGCCACCAAAATCAGACAGACGATCATAATTCCAACCAGGTGATAAGCGCCGCTGATCAGCCCATATAAAAGCGGACGCGGAATGTTTGGATTGATAGCAATATTGACCGTATTGGCTACCAGATATCCCAGTCCGGCAACAAGTGCAAAAATCAGCGCATTTTCGTATGAATCAATTTTCAGGGCGTTTATCAGTATAGCACTGGCGATGGTAATGACAAGACAGCATACAGCAGGACCGATAATAAAAATAGGAGCTGGTTTCCCTGGGATTTCATTTTCTCTGCCCAGTGAAAGCATATATGGTTTTGAAAAAAAGAGGGTAAACCACATCGCACCCAGCAGGAAGTAAGGAACAAATGCAGCGAGGATACTAAGCCAGGAAATGTCGGAAAATACTGAAAACATATGATTATCTATTTGTGGTGATTGATATGAACACTACAAAGAAAAGTGTCGCTTGTGACAGCAGTATGTCAGAGGTTTGGAAGGATAATAAAAAATATTATTTGTTTATGAAAATGCCCGATTTACCTCAGCTGCAAGGTATCATTACCGGATTGATTATATTCTTATGGTGACTTTCATAATATATTTGTCATATATATCAATTTGCCCTCTAAATGATTGTAAAAATAGCATACGATAAAATTTTGTATTAAAAATTAAGAAAAATATTGTTGAAAAGAATTTTTACATATATTTGCGTTTACGTACACGATAGCAATATGTTTCTTAATAGATTTCAAATGTAAAGCCAAAGAAGCGTTAAGCCCGAATTCCGCATTGAAACTAGACAGCATTGCCTAACAGTGCTTTTTTCTGATTCTAAATCCTTAATTATTATATACATGAATTCACACATCGACATACGTTAAATTACTTTCAGTTTCGTGTACGTACACTAATTCAATGAAACAGATTTTTATAAATTTTAAGCTACCATCCTTTCCGAAGAAACCCTTATGAAAAAGCGTCGATGTACCAGAAAAGTAGCCGTAATGCTGATTACCCTCTTTTTGTTAAAAAGTGGATTTCTTCTAGCCCAGGGATTAATTGAAGTGAAAGGTATTGTTTCAGATGAGCGTACCGGAGAAGCAATTCCAGGGACCAACGTACTGATTAAAGGAACCTCAAGAGGAACCTCATCCGACAGAGACGGAAAATTCAGTATCCCGGCGTCTGCGGCTGATGTGTTGGTATTTTCATTTGTAGGTTACGAATCGTATGAAGAAAAAATAGACAACCGTACAAGTTTAAGGATTTTGTTAAAATCCTCCGACTCGGGTTTGGATGAGGTTCTGGTGGTCGGTTATGGATCAGTACGAAAAACCGATTTGACCGGATCTGTCGGTCAGGTTAAGATAGAAGATCTGGTTAAAGCGCCGGTTACTTCCTTTTCGGATGCGCTTGCAGGCCGCGTTGCGGGTGTACGCGTTTCTTCCAATGATGGTCAGCCGGGTTCGGCACCGAACATCATCATTCGTGGTGCCAACTCACTTACACAGAACAATTCCCCGCTTTATGTTATTGACGGTTTTCCGGTTGAAAATCCAAACAATGCCGCGATTAATCCGGATGAGATTGAGTCGATGAACATTTTGAAGGATGCATCGGCGACTGCCATATATGGTTCCAGAGCAGCAAACGGAGTGATCGTGATTGTGACAAAAAGGGGAAAAAGCGGAAAACCGGTGATTACATTGAATTCCTCTTACGGTTATCAGGACGTGCGTAAAACAATTGACATGATGGATCCCTACGAATTTATCAAATACCAATACGAACGCAGGCCGGAAGTTACCGCGCAGAAATATTTCACCGATGGACGAAATCTTGAATCTTACCGGAACGAAAAAGCGGTTGACTGGCAGGATGAGGTACTTCGTAAAGGTGCGATGTCGATCAATAACATTGCCATCAGAGGAGGAACAGAGAAGACGCAATATGCTGTATCCGGTTCATTTGTAGACCAGAAAGGCGTTGTGACCAACACCAAGTATGGTCGTTACCAGGGACGTTTTACCATTGACCAGGAAATTAACAACAAGGTTAAAACAGGTGTAACAGTCAATTACAGTAAAATCAATACATTCGGGCAGCCGGTTGCTTCCAATCCCGGTTCGAATTCAGTGTCAACGTATTTATGGTTCAGGGTCTGGGCTTACCGGCCTTTATCAGGAAATGGTTATGACCTGGTAGAGGAAATTGCTGATCCGGATAACATTACAGCTTCGGATGTTCGCCTCAACCCGCTGATTACAGTCAAAAATGATTACACCAGGGACAATTCTACGGACTTAACGGCCAATGCCTATCTAAGTTTTAATATTACCAATAACCTGACGTTGAGACTTACCGGAATTGCAAACAATCGTCTCAGCCGCGCTGACCGCTACTACAATATAAATACCCCACAAGGTAGTCCGTTGAATCCTAATAACTTACGCGGTGTCAACGGATCCGTCAGTTATGGAGAAGCAAGTGTTTTGTCCAGTGAAAATACATTGACCTATACCAAAGATTTTTCATCCCAAAGCAACCTTAATGTTGTCGGCGGGCTTTCTTTTCAAAAGTCAAGAACGGAGGGTTATGGCTATGCGGCACAAAATCTGCCCAACGAATCGCTGGTCATGAGTGGATTGGATGAAGGAGTGCCATACTCAGGAAGTGCTTATTCAGGACAGAATACCCTGGCTTCTTTTTTCGGTCGTGCCAATTATAATTTTCAATCCAAATACCTGCTGACCGTTACGTTCCGTGGTGACGGTTCCTCGAAATTTGCACCGAAAAACCGCTGGGGATATTTCCCATCCGCAGCGGTCGCCTGGAATATGTCCAATGAAAATTTCATGAAATCGGTTACAGCACTTTCTAATTCTAAACTAAGGTTCAGTTATGGAATTACCGGAAACAACAGGGTAGGGGATTTTGACTGGACAGAGCGGCTGAGCCAGACGATTAATGGTTATTCTTATGACAATGCTACGCCAACGGCAGCCATCAATCCCGGAAATATTGCAAACGGAGATCTTCGCTGGGAAAAAACAACACAGACCGATCTTGGTTATGACGTTGGTATTTTCAGAAATCGCGTTGAGCTGACTGTCGATGTTTACAGAAAGGTTACAAAAGATCTGCTGCTGCGAGCCGATCTGCCACCGACGACCGGTTTTGGCTCTGCGTTCAAGAACATTGGAAAGCTAAAAAATGAAGGAATTGAATTCAGCGTCAGTACAGTTAATATCGCTGCAAAGAATTTCAGCTGGCGCAGCAGTTTTAACATCAGTTTTAATAAAAATCAGATACTTGAACTTACACAGGGGCAGCAGCTTTTGCAAAATGCCGTTTCATTTGAAGCCCAGTTTTCTTCTCCGCTTTATATTTCCGCAATCGGTCAGCCGGCAGGTATGTTTTATGGTTATGTTTTTGATGGCGTATATCAATATGCCGACTTCAATAATCCTGCGCCGGGTACCTATGTGTTAAAAAATGAACTGCCGACAAACGGGAACACACGAAATACGATTCAGCCAGGAGATATTAAATACCGGGATGTAAACGGCGACGGTGTTGTAAACAGCCAGGATATGATGGTGATAGGCCGTGGACAGCCCATTCATACAGGTGGATTTTCAAACAATTTTACTTACAAAGGATTTAGTTTGAATGCTTTTTTACAATGGTCATATGGAAATCAAATCTACAACGCAAACCGTCTGACATTTGAAGGAAACAGCAACGCCCGTCATGAGATGAACCAGTATGCGAGTTATATCAACCGTTGGTCGCCGGAAAACCAAACCAACGACAATTTCAGAAGCGGAGGGCACGGGCCGATCGGTTATCACTCTTCACGCGTGCTGGAAGACGGATCTTACCTGCGGCTGAAAACCCTTTCATTGGGTTACAGTATTCCTAAAAGACTGATCAGCGGACTTTCAATTTCTGATATTACGCTAAATCTTTCCGGCCAGAATCTGCTGACATGGACGAAGTATACAGGTTTGGATCCGGAAGTTTCTGCTAGAAATTCGGTACTGACTCCGGGGTTTGACTTTTCGGCTTATCCGCAGGCAAGGACGGTCATGTTCGGAATCAACGCTACTTTTTAATAACCTCATTATATGAAGATCATGAAAAAGATATATTATTTATTGGCGCTGACCCTGACGATCAATCTGAGTGCCTGTACCGAATTTCTCTCTACCACGCCGACGGATTTTCTGGCGCCGGCCAACTATTATCAATCTGAAGCAGAGCTGGAAGCGGCTATGGCAGGCGTGTATAACATTCTTTCGCATACCGGATTATATCGTAGCGGCATCGTGTACCTGAATGGACTTGAAGGAGACGAGGCCTACATCAACCGCGCAACGCTGATCAATTATCCTTTTACCTACGATTACACAGCAACCAACACCACCATCGAAACATTTTGGTCGGGCTGTTACAGCGGTATCTCAAGGGCGAACCTGCTTTTGAAAAATATCGATAACAACCAGAATATCAAGTTGGAAGTGAGAGATAAAATCCGCGGGCAGGTGCTGTTTCTGAGAGGATTTTATCACTTTTTGCTGGTGCAAAGTTTTGGCGGCGTGCCGGTGTTGACAGAACCTACTTCTTCCGTAGATGCAGTTGAAGTGCCACGTAATTCTGTAAAGGAAGTGTATGATCAGGTGATCAAAGACATGACGGAGGCGGAAGCGCTTGTTCCGGCAATTAACACAAGCCGTTCAGCGGGAAGAGTTAACAAATCGGCGGTGAGAGGATTGCTTGCAAGAGTTTGTCTGCACATGGCCGGAAACCCGTTAAAAGATTTGAGTAAATACGAAGAAGCCAGAAAGTGGAGCAAAATGGTGATCGACGATGCGGCTGCAGCACATCAGCTAAATCCGAAATACTCGGATATATTTATAAAAATGGCCAGGGATGAGTATGATTTAAAAGAAAGCATCTGGGAAGCGGAGTTCTGGGGAAACAGTTTTGACGCATATTCGATGGCAGGTAATAATGCACGTATCAATGGACCGGCATCTTCGAATCCAAATACCGGAACAAGCGTCGCCTACCTGAATATTACCGGTAAACTTTACAATGCTTTCGAATCAGGTGATCAGCGTAAATACTGGAGCATTCCTAACTTCACTTACAATGCAACGGGAGAAAGAGGTGCAAAAACGTTTGTGGCGGAACCAACCGCTGCGACCGTTTATGCCAGAAATACAGGGAAATATCGTCGTGAATACGAAACATTGTTGCCGCAAAATGTTAATTCAAGCCCTCATAACTTTCCGATCCTTCGTTTTTCCGATGTGCTTCTGATGTATGCGGAAGCCATTAATCAGATCAGCGGCCCTACCCGGGAGGCAGTTCAGGCAGTAAATCTGGTGAGACGCAGGGCATGGTCGAAAGGTATTAAATCAGTGTCGGTTTCCACCGGAGGTTCTGGTTATACAACCGCGCCTACAGTCACAATCAGCGGGGGAACAGACGCTCAGGCAACCGCAACGATCGCCGGTGGCAAAGTGACTGGCGTCGTGTTCGCACCTGATGCAGTTACGGGCGTGAAAAACGGAAGTTTTACTGCCGTACCAACAATCAGTTTCACCGGCGGCGGCGGAAGTGGTGCTGTGGCAACGGCTACGATTTTTATTGTTGCGGATGCGGATATGCCTGCTTCTGCAACGGCTTCAAAAGATAGTTTTCTGAAATTTATTCAGGATGAAAGATTGCGTGAATTCAACCTGGAAGGTCTTCGCAAACATGATCTGATTCGCTGGGGGATTTTTGTCGAGTCGATGAAACAAGTAGCCGACGACATCCTGCGTGATGTTGGTTCGCCAACCTATCTGGAACGTTTCCGCTCGGTGAGCGATCGCCATAATGTGTGGCCGATCCCTACCAAAGAACTGACGCTTAACCGTGCAATGGTTCAGAACGAAGGCTGGAATTAAATATAGTTTCAAAAAGAAATTAATTATGAAAAAGATACAATATAGCTTATTGCTGGCTTGCCTGATGTTGTCGGCCTGTAAAAATGACCTGATTGTCAATGGCGGTACTCCTGACTTCAACGTTGAGTCTTTGAATGCTGAATTTAAAAAAGGGTCACCGGTAACATTCAAACTCACCGGCGATGCGGGGCTGATTTCCTTTTATTCCGGTGAACCTTTAAGACAATATGAATTGAAAGATGGCCGGACTGAAAAAGCGATCGGCGGTACATTGGCTTTTACCTCAGCTGTTTCCGGTGGCACGCAAGCCAACCAGTTTGCCGTAATGGCATCAAGCGATTTTAACGGTAATTACAGCGATATCGCCGAGGTGAAAAAAGCAACCTGGACAAACATTACCTCACGGTTTACGCTCGGAACAACCACTGCTTTTACAGCTTCTACTGCAAAAGATATATCCGATCTGCTCGTACCGGGTAAGCCTTTTTATCTCGCATTTAAGTACACAACCAAACCACAGACAGCGAATGGGGAAGCCCGAACATGGATGGTGCAGGGAATTAATTATCAAAGTGTGACTGCAGTTGGCAATATCACCTCAGTGGACATGTTTACCGCGGGAATCAGGATTGTAGATGAAAATGCAAAAACGTCACCTGCCAGATCAATTGCTACGACAAGCAGAATTACGCTTCTTGGTAATGAATTCAGTTCTGCAAATGATCCCGCGTCCGAGCATTGGGCTATCAGCGCACCGATTAGTTGGGAAAGCATCAATTTAGGTCCTGACAGGCCGGTTGCTATCAAAGGAGTTACCAGTACAAAACTAGACAGCTACACTTATACTTACGCAAAATCGGGTAACTACAAAGCTTATTTCGTAGCGCAGAATGCCAATGTCAATACAAATAAAGTGGTCGTAAAACAGGTTGATGTCAAGATAGCTGAATAAGAAATTAATTGTCCAGATTCTTCATGAAAAATAACGAAAGCAAACAAGTATCCAGAAGGGATTTTATCAAACGAAATGCACTGGCTGGTCTTGGTACCGCCGTTGCGTCCGGTTTATCTGTGCCGCTCTTTGCGGGTCAGATCTCTAAACCAGCAACTCCGGCTGTACTCGGAGGTTCACCGGCATGGAATAAACTGAGCTGGCCAAAGTGGCCGCAGTGGAATCCCGAAACTGATGAAAAGCAGCTCATCGAAGTCGTCAGAAGCGGTATCTGGTCTTGTGGTGATGTCGTGCGTGATTTTGAAAAGCAGTGGGCAGATGCGGTAGGCACCAAACGCTGTCTGACGGTGGTAAATGGCACAAATGCTTTGGTGACAGCCATTTCACAGCTGGGTATTGAAGCTGGCGATGAAGTGCTTGTGCCACCTTATACATTCATCGCCACAGTTACCGCTGTACTGAGCAACGGCGCGCTCCCTGTATTTGTGGACGTAGATCCGAAGACTTTTCAGATGGATCCGGCCAAAATAGAAGCGAAGATCACTTCCCGTACCAAAGCGATTATACCCGTCCATATATTAGGTCTTCCGGCAGACATGGATCCGATCATGGCCATCGCTAAAAAACACAAGCTAATCGTGATCGAAGATGCCTGTCAGGCGCATCTGGCCGAGTACGGCGGAAAGAAAGTGGGCAGCATCGGAAACGCAGGTTGTTTCAGCTTTCAAAATTCGAAAAACCTGGCGATTGGTGAAGGCGGAGCCATTGTAAGTAATGATGATGCTTTTATGGACCGCTCCTTTTCTTACTCCAATTTCGGAAATCCATACGGAACGGCAGTGGGTGCAGTAAGTACCGGAGCTGTGATGCAGGGAACCAAGCTCCGGTGGACTGAATACCAGGCAGCGATCGGTCTGGCGCAGCTAAAACGTCTTGATGTACAAACCACAACCCGCAATGAAAACGCGGCTTATCTGAAATCGAAGATCAAGGATATTCCCGGCATCATGCCTTATGAGCTTTATGATAAAGTGACAAGAGGTGCATTTCACCTTTTCCCGTTCCGCTACAATCCCGAAGGCTTCAAGGGTTTATCAAGAGAAAATTTCCTGAAAGCACTGCGTGCGGAAGACATCCCGTGCTCATCAGGTTACGCAGTTCTGAATACGCAGGCTTTTCTAAACGATACTTTTCAAAGCAAAGCGTACCAGAAGGTTTATCCGAAGGAACTTCTGGACATCAAAAAATACAACGAACGTAACAGCTGTCCTCAAAATGACAAACTGTGCACGGAAGCGGTTTGGTTTACACAGAACATGCTTTTAGGATCCCGTCAGGATATGGACGCGATTGCCTCGGCGATAGAGAAAGTGCATAAAAGCGCAGAGCAGATCAAAAAGCAGGGTCAGAAATGAGGATACACAAAATGGTTTTCGGGTTGCTATGTCTGCTGATCGTAGCTATTCCTGTTCTTGGTCAAAACAATCAAAAGCGCTGGAAGGCTGGTGTTGCTAAAACGGTTATTACCCCCCAGCAGCCCATGTGGATGGGTGGTTTTGCTGCGCGTAATCATTCGTCTGAAGGGACTTTGCATGATTTGTGGGCGAAAGCGATTGCCCTGGAAGATGCTTCGGGAAAAAAAGCGCTGATGATTACGATGGATCTGGTAGGGATTCCCAAAGCCATGTCCGATCATGTGCGTGATCAGATTAAAACCAAATATGGTCTTGGCAGAGAGCAGGTGATGCTTAGTACATCACATACGCATTCAGGCCCGGTACTTGAAAATGCGCTTACAGATATTTATCCGCTGGACGAAGCGCAAACCGGCAGGATCAGCGATTACTCACGAATGCTGGAAAAACAGCTGATCCAACTCGCAGGGGATGCATTAAAAAATATGGAGACGGTAACGCTTCATGCCGAAAGCGGCGTTACCCGTTTTCAGGTCAACAGAAGGAACAATCCGGTCGCCACTTTAACCAAAGTGACCGATCTGAACGGTCCGAATGATTACGCAGTGCCGGTGATAAAACTGCTGAACGGAAAAGGAAAATTGAAGGCAGTCATTTTTAGTTATGCCTGTCACCCGGTCGTTTTGGACGGCTATCAGTTTTCTGGAGATTATGTCGGATTTGCGCAACTGGAACTTGAAAAAGCCAATCCCGGTGCGCAGGCGATGTTTTTCCAGGGAGCCGGAGCAGACCAAAATCCGCTTCCACGCGGCTCAGTGGCACTGGCCAGACAGTATGGGAAGGAACTCGCCGCCGCTGTACAGCGCGTTCTGGAAGAGAATATGAAACCTTTGGAAGCAAATCTTTCCATGGCCTATTCGGAAGCCGATCTTTTGCTGACAGCACTTCCTTCTGAGAAAGAACTCGAGACGATGGCAAACGAATCAAAAGTGCCCTACTACAAGCGCTGGGCAAGTCGTATGCTGGAAAAACAAAGACGTGGTGAAAATGCTCCTGCGAGTTATCCTTATCCGGTTCAGGTCTGGAATATGGGCGGTCAGCCGCTAGTGGCATTAGGTGGAGAACTTGTTGTGGA
>Ga0265797_10003030_pt1 | contig 27372 bp, 35 predicted proteins | sample P2T30metagenome_FD_192433 | JGI IMG/M metagenome (GOLD analysis project Ga0265797, IMG submission 192433) | Plant litter microbial communities from East Loma Ridge, Irvine, California - P2 T30 | ecosystem: Environmental > Terrestrial > Plant litter > Unclassified | place: USA: California... | reverse complement strand
TGTGCTGCCAATAGAGCTAATGTTGCAACTAATTGTTAGACAGAAATCATAACCGCTAGACCAGGCTTGCAGTAACGTGATAACTAATCGTTATTGATGAACGAGAGGCAGCTATGTTTTTTATGAAGCTTGTTTCTAACCCGTCAGACTGAAATTCGACCCTGACGAAATTCGAAGTTGATTCGGCAGGCGAATTCGTCGGTACAGATCAATAGGCGAGACGGGGATTCTCATGACTAGTCGAGATCAATGAAGAGGGTCAATGGTGAGACGATGGCCAGATCAAGCTTTGAAACGTCGGTTTTCAATGGTATGATGATTTTCTTCATTAGAGACGATGTGATGAACACCCAGCATCTGTGGGATCAAACAATAATGCTGTAGGTATTCCGTCGAATCACTTTTATCATCAGTTTTGATTACGTGGTTTACCACCGCCAACCGCTCTTCAACAGCCGATCTGATTTTCGCAGCCTGGGTGTTTTTAGAATTTTTATAGGACCTCTGCTCTGAGGTGAAGGTCCTTTGCATGGAATACGGTCGATGATCCTAGCATAATATTTGAAAAATGTGCGTGCTTGCATTGGCAATCTGAGGACAGACGTCGAATTCCCGAATTCTGTGCGGAACGGAAGCCACTTGCTCGCTTCGACTCTCTGCACACAATGATTCGAACTAATTTGTGAGAACAAGCGACTATCACAGGATGCCTGTGCAGAATGCATTCCATCTTCTAATGGTACCTAGTGTCTCGAGATACAAAATCTAGTAAACATACTCAAAGTTAGGATTCTCCTTATCAGTCAGATCGTTGAACGCGGTAGCATTCAGCTCATCAGCCGTGCCATCACCAGCATCACGAAGAGCTGCTCGCTGCTGCTCCTTGCGCTTGTTCTCCCACTTGAAGGAGTAACGCAGTACAAAGAATAGTGCAAGCTCGATGCAGTTGGCCACCAGGATGGATCCGATACCAAGCTGGTAGGTGGGAGCTTGCTCAGTGCGGTAGAAGAAGGGACTGGCGATGTTGCCTACGCATGCACCCAGCCAGATCATGCCGGAGACGATCATCTTCTTAGACTGGCCTCCAGTGTTGGAGGTGATGAGTGAGAGGCAGATGACGAACGAAGCTTGGTATGATCCGGTGAGGTAGCTAGGAAGAATGTCAGTGGTAGGAAGCACCAACTAAGGTTTACATTGAGACTCACAAGCAGATCAAGCGGCCAACATATGCATCGTCAGGTGCCAACAAGAATCCAAGAGCTCCAGCAATAGTTGGTATCATGAAAATGGCGCTGACAAGCGTACGGCTGTTCGGCGGCATGTACTTGTTCGCAAGAGCACCAAGTCCAATCCAAATGACCACAAGGACACCTTGTGGAATACCCAAAAGCGCGGTGTGCAGTGTGTCAAAGCCGAGACCTTTGATGACCAGAGTGGAGAAGTTGGAGATTCCGCCGTTAGGGACATTCGAGACGAATCCCAACAAGGTGAACAACCACGTCTTGTAGTCCAGATAGGCCTCTTTAATCTGTTTCCAACTGATACCACGGTTCTCGATACCGGTCTGGTTGCGGCGCATACGAGCGATCAAGATGAGTTTCTCTTCATGATTGAAGCCCCAGATAGTCCGAGGAGAATTGGGGACCAGGTATACCAGCGCGATAGCCCACGCGGCACAGAAGGCTCCAACGATGAGAAACTCGTATCGCCAGGACTGCAGTGCGCCATGGATGTTACCGATGCCGTAGCCTGGTTCGACAAGTCAGTCGCATATACATCAAAGTTCTGATAGAATGGCACATACCGATCAAGCCTCCTCCACCCACACCGATGCCATTGAAAGCATACCAGATAGAGATGCGAGTCGGCTGCTCCGCACGGGTAAAGTACATTGATGTAATGAGCATGAATGCTGGATCTGCGATGGCTTCAAATGCGCCAGACAAGATGCGAAGGGCGAGCAGGCCAGCAAAGTTCTTTGCCGCAGCTTGCGCCATCAAGAGAGCGCCCCACATGAAGATGTTGAAAGCCAAGTAGTATCCAGGCGGAGATCTCTGCATTAAAAGGTTCGATGGGATAGCCCAGATCAGCCAACCAAAGTAGAAACTGCTTGACAGCCATGAGTATTCCTGGCCTTGGAGCGCAAGATCCTCTCGTAGGCCGAAGATAGCAGCGTAAGATCTGCGCATCAAGTTAGCATAAAATGAGAATTTGTTACAAATGCGGCCGAGAGGCTACGAACAGTGTAGTCTTATCAACATAGTAGAAGAAATAGCAGACACCCAAAACAGGCAGTATGCGAAGATCTAGTTTCCTCAGGACTTTATTCTCTTCTCGTGCATCGATACATTCGTCGTTTGGGTAACGTGCCAAAGCTTCAGCGTAAATATCGTTGTGTGGCTCGTCAAGCGATGACTCTCCGGCGACGACGTTCTTGTATGGCTTCTGATCACCATCGACCACTTCGTAGCGACTCACATCGCTCTTGAGGGAGTATTTGTCTGACTGGTCGTTCGGTGGAGCATCAGTGTTCGCGGTAAGGCTACCCATGATCGAGCGAAAGAAAAAATCTTGCGTAAACAATTATTTCATCTGAATCTCGAAAGCAGTTCGACAGCGAAACCCAGCATTGTATTTGTTCACCGCGTGCGTCGAATTGAGTTTCTACTCCAAACGCCGATGTCCTCGTGTCGAGGACGCTGCAGGACGAGCTTCTGTTGATTGGCGGAATATGCTTGACTCAGCATGCCAAGTGTGATTATCCACGAATGATCCTTCGCTGTAAAGAGCATCCGAGACAATTCTTCGACGATTATCTTGAACGGCAATTGGATCACCAGAGGCAGACGGGATGATCGAACTGGGGAAGCCGACTTCGGACTCCATCTTTACAATAGTGGAGTCAGGAAACCCGGATTCGTCTCCGCATGCTCCGCAACGATCCCGTATGGAGATGGGCGCGAGAAAGTCGAAAGCACGATATTCTGACTGTCTGCAGAGACGCTTTCTGGCAAGGGACGAGTGTGATGAATACGATAAAGACCGAGAGTTTTAAAGTTCAGATTACTGGCATATCAGCCAAAAGGGGGCTCTGTGAGGTTTCGACTTGCTTCAAAGGCGTCTATTGGCATACCTCCGTAGCCCTCCAATAGAGTTGAAGCTGCAGAGTGAACAAGATCCATCCTTGCCGTCGACAATCTCATCCGCCCCTAATTTGTCTCGTCATTGGTCGCCGTACCAGGCATACCGATCAGAAAGCTGTCCTGGTTCTCAGTCAAGAAAATCAGAACCTCCTGCGAGAGCTGTTGCTCATTGGGCAAGAGACGGTGTTCAGGATGTGACAGAAGACCTGGCTGGAATATCGCCGCTAACTTCGCTGTAGTCATCTTGTTAAGATCACACTTGCTCGCAAAAACGGCCAGAAAGTCCAACATATAGAGCAAGAGCTGTCGATGCAGCGGCGGCATCTCTGTTATGAGACTCTGGTATGTCCGTATTGCGGTTTCGAGGTATGATGTTCCAGCCGACTTGTAATCTATGACTGGAGAGCGGAAACGATCGTAAAACTCTAGCGGGACTACAGGAACTGGTAGCTGCAACAAGTATCGAAGCAACAGATTCGCTGAGTCGTGCACAGTGTAGCCGGTGTAGTCGAAACCTTTGCCATAGCGGTCGGGAGTATCAAATGCAAGCTGCATCTCCCGAATCCGACGTAGCGAGCCACTCGTAGCGAAGATATTCTCAACCTCACTGGCTGTACGTTCATCAGCGGCTGGGCCTCGATTCCGTGGGCCTTGGCTCCTACTCACCGTCCTCTTTGAGAAGCGCACCGTTCCTGGCTACCACGATCGGGATGTAACCGTAAATGTAGGACTCGCCCTTATCGTTGAAAAGTGAGATGGCCACATTGGCATATGTGATAGATGTTTTGAGTGGCACTCCAAAAACTCCGGGTTGCACCTCAGCTCTTGGCTCGAACCTTTTGTTGATGGACCACTTCTGACCGGATCGGAGCTTGACGCGAAGATATGCGCTCAAGGACTTTTGTCTATCGTCTTCTTTGGACGTGGCATCATTAGTCGAACTAGTGCTGTGGCGAATCAGTAAAAGCCCGGGCAATTCAGAGAGCCTTGATCTCAGAAGCTGACGACATACCTTTGCTCAGGTGTGTTGATTTTGGCGGCTTCCGCAGACCGTGCGAAATTGTAAGCCGAGGCGTTGGAAAGCTCGACGGCAAAGACTGGTAGAGCAAAGACAGATATATTTGAGATTTCGCCGAGTGTCAAAGATGAGCAGATGGAGAGTGCGAGAGTGCTGCGGCCATCATCCACAAGGGAAGACTCCGAGTGGTTGGCGTGAGCATACCTATATACCCGTGATCGATGTAGTTGTTCTTCGAACGCCGAGACACGTGGTGGTTCGTGATTAGTGCCTGTCAACGCAACCGGCACCGTAGCTGAGGCAGCCTGGGGTCCATTTGAGCCAACGGACTGCACATGACTTGATCGCGAAGTTGTAGATTGCGCCGATGTATGGCTGTTGGCCTGTCCCAAGCTGGCCCTGGTAACGGAAGCAATTGAACGCCGAGATGATGCGCCACCAGCCAGATGCTCCAGATTCCTGAGACGGCCAGACAGCTCCTTGTTCTCTTTCAGTAGTAGTTCTACTTGATCACACAGACGATCCATGCTCCTCTCGGCCTCTCCAGCAGACTCGCTTCCAAAAGGTCAGCAGCGCTCGAAGAAACAAGGCACTTACTCACCATTGCAAGATGTTCAGCATACAGTTGAAAGACATCTTGTGGTTCTGTAGCCTCGTAACCAAGTTTTGCACACTCTCCCGCTTCATAAGCCAGACGGCACGATCCCGGGCTTTCAATCCAGAGTCCACATGGAGCGCTTTCAGAACGGCGTCAAGCTCAGAGTACGTGAAGACGCAGGCAGTCAGTGAAGCTGTGATGTGCTCCACAGTGATCAGTCGAAGGCGCTGAGGATTAGCTCTGGTTCTGCCAATGATGTACGTCTGTAGGCCCTGCAGCACAACACTCATACTGGCCACCTCCGTCGCAGCCGCTTGAGCATCGTTGTTAGCTTCCTTGACAGCAGAACCTAGGTTGTATAAGGCTGGTACGAGTTCGCCGGCTAGCGAGACGAGTCCGGCGACCGAAGCCGCCACTGATAAAGGATCCATGATGAAGCAATGCTGAACACACAATCAGAACTGCATATGTGAGGGTTGAACGTCCAAGTCTATACTGTTGTGCACAAGGCTGAGGCTGAGCATCTGGGCCCGCCAGATTGGCGCTAACAATGCAATGCAGCCACTTGGGCACAAGCGTGGGGTGTGTCTATTTCAAGGCCTATTACAATCGTTCGAGTGTATTCGAGACCTCAGGTGTGCAATATACACTGCACAATCAAGCTGGCTGGAATCTGATCTTCACAATGGATCTTCCTGGGCCTTCATCTGAACCACCAATTGACGGAACCATTTATGTCTTCGTCCAAGCCCTTGACACTATGCCACCAGCCCTTGGGTATGAACAAAGCATCGCCGGCTTCGAGCTCCGCCTGCCACGCACCACCAATCGTGCCCTTGCCACCGCTCCAAACTTCATTTTCCAGAAGCGCTTTCTCTTTACCCTGCATCATCTCTTCACCTCTCATGGTTGCGCTTGCACTCCCACCAATCGCCTCTTGTACTTTTGAGAACACCGCGTTCCCGGCACGTGGCTCATAGAGCCTCACAACCTTCCTGCCAGCCAGCTGGACGAACAGATTTGGATTTGGATCTCTATGCAGCGGAGTATAAGTAGGCGCCTGGCCGAGCCAAATGCTGCTGTCGTAGACATCTCCCTTGCCAGCTTTCAACACGAGCTCTGGTGTGGGTAGGTCCGCCCGCATTGCCGTCGGTAAGTCTGTCAAGCTTGCTTGCGCGATGTAGATCCTCGCAGTGGGAATGGTATGGGCACTGGAAGGAGAGTCAGGAGGTCCGGTTCCACTTGTGATCGATGATTTTTTGGCAAGATAAGGCTGCGAGGGTAGGATGTAGGTAGACTCGGAGGTGGCGACGAACTCTAAGAAGAAGCCTAGGGAATTTTGAATCCTGGCAAAGTCGCCATTGTTTGTGATTTCGAGCGGTACGCTCACGGAGCCGAAAACGGAGAGGTATTGAGTATCGAGTCGAGTCACGTTGCTCTTGCCCTTGCCCTTGCTACCAGACTGCTTAAACCACTTTGTCACCGCTGGTACATGCGCCTGGCATCCTTTGGGTAGTAAGGCCGGAACTGCTGGCTCAAAGGCATGCTGGCGGAATGTCTCGAGGCTTGCGTCCTGTAGAGTCGGGACTGTTCGTGTAGCCTTCGTAGAGTAACACCTAGCTTGGATCGAAGAGCCGCGGCATATTATGCTTAGGAGCATGTCAGGCTCCTGGAAGGTGTACTGAACACATACACGCGCGTAGTTGCGAATGGATGAGGCACGCGAACACGTACGATTTCAACGTCGCGTCTTTAGCAGCTGCCAGCAGCAGAACATGACCTCGGCTGAGAGATGATGTCATGCTGCCATCCGAGATCAGGGTTGGAGTTGGGGTTATCCAAAATATGTCATACTGCTTCTATATTCGTATTGAACCGGAATATTCACTCAACCATGGCTGTCTGTGGTTCTTGAGTTATAATGGTCTGGAATTACATATTGTTCTACCTGTGTGTCGCCTGTGATTTCAGGATCAGTGTTTCGGAAGGCACGGCACTGCAGATCGCAAGGCGGAGTCAAAACCGCCGCAAGCTTCCTGACACTTCACAGCCCAAAGCTTCTTTCGCATCAGGATCAATGGTCGACCTCATAAACCTTCACGGAAACTTGCCGATGCTCAGTATCACACGACTAATCATGCACATACCGTGATTTTGAGACGGCCTAGCGTTGTCCTGTGAGTTTCGCAGGATTCAAGTACCACGTCATGGCTCAGACACGCCTCGAAGTGCCTCAAGTATATAGGTAGACTATGTGTTAAGGTGTGTGAGAGGGCGCCAGTCATCACTTTTCATCGCAGACGAAACTATGTCGCGGGATACTCCACCACCATCTTATGCAGCAGCAACATTGAGCGATACTCCTACTCCTGAGTACCAGGACGTAACCGAGCGCACCCCGAACTTCTTGTATTTCCACCGCACGACCCAAGGAATCCAGGTCTTCAGTGCTGCCAACGAAAAAGAGCCTCGTTACTACGTGGGCAGATACCAACGGCTAGACCACCCAGACGTCATCCTCCATCGAGGCGGCGACAGAAGTCGACCAGCTGCCGGAAAAGCTACGTTCTCGCATCCAGAGAAGGATTTTGTCATCGCTGTTTATGGTCCTGCAAGTCCTCCCACGGCCGACCAGGAGGTCGTGAGATGTATCAGCAGTCACAGCATCTTTGGCGCCGACAGCTACCAATATATCGTGCCCGCAGATGCATCACCTGAAGGACATGGCGCCACATTCCAAAGTCTCACATGGAAACATACGCACAACTCCCATTTAGGCTCAGCGGCCTGGAAATCAAAAGACTTCAAACTGGTAGATGACGCCACAGAACAAGTCGTAGCTGTGTACATCAACCTGAGCGACACCAACAATGTGATGAGCCGGCTGGAATGGAAGACGACTTGCTCAGTCGAGGAAGAGATACGAGCGCTGACGGTGCTCATGGCATTTGTTGAGAGGATCCGGAGGTTCAAGAAGCAGGCCAGTAGGGCATCTGTAGTCGGTGCAGCGCAGGGGCCAAGGAGGGGCAAGGTTTACTGAGGAACAGACAGACGTGGTCTTCGTCAAACTTCAGGCAGACATGTCGTAGAGACAAGAGTAGGCTGAGATTCGGCGGCTGTGTATCTTATGCCGAATGAGCAGACTTTACCAACCGAATTTCAAGAATCATCTATTCTGATCCCTCGAAGGCAGTGAGAAGTAAGGTCGTACTTTTCTTACAAATGCCAGTAACTGAGTGCATTCATTATGCTGCTAGTCGAAGAAGATGATTCCGAGCAACCCTTGAAAGGTGATGCCAAACGTCTCCGACACCGGGCCGGGAGTCGCGACCTTGCCACATACGACCTACAGTGCACGTCAATTTACCTGACAGCGTGGTAAATAAGGCATCGTTCAGAAATCGCGCAACTGAAAAAATGATGGCTGCGCCCGCAATGCTAAGGCAGTCCTTGACGTGTAGGCGCAGCCTCACCTCGCAGGCTGCAGCCGCCACTACGTCTGCGCCTCTACAGCCCGGCGGCAAGCACCAAGATATTACCAGTACTACATCCGCCATAAATTCTTACAGCTGCCTACCAGAGTCTCAAGCTCACTACACTGGAAAGGTAGACTCCGCTCGCACTGGGTAGATACCAAGGGTACGCATCGCAAGACAGCGTCAAAAACGCGCCTCAGCAATGCGCCTCCTCCGTACAGGACCTTACGAGCCAGGATGCGAAAAGTTCGAGCTCATCGAGAGGTTTGGCTCGCAGATCCCAGAATACGCGATTCTGTCTCACACATGGGGGGACGATGAAGTGACCTACGAACACGTCCGCGCCCCAACCGCCTTCGAACGGAGACTGCTCAGCAATGATAGCGAGACGACGTACGAACACATCCGCGATCAAAACGTCCGCAAATGCAAAGCATACAGCAAAGTCGTGGGCGCCATGCGACAAGCAGCAAGCGAAGGACATGAACACATCTGGATTGATACGTGCTGCATAGACAAGTCAAGCAGTGCTGAGCTTTCTGAAGCCATCAACTCAATGTATGCATGGTATCAGAAAGCCGAGGTTTGCTACGCAGTTCTTGATGGTGTGCCGGGACCCGATGCTGCAGATTTTGAAGTCGAATTCAAGGCGAGTCGCTGGTTCACAAGAGGCTGGACGCTGCAAGAGCTTCTTGCGCCAAAGCGTGTGGTCTTCTTTGGGAGGCTAGCCACAGGCTCCTGGGTCATGCTCGGAGACCGGAGATCACTTCGATATCTGATTTCAAGATGCACCAGGATTTCTTCGCAGTGTCTTAGGGATCTCGAGGAGTTGGACGATGCTAGTGCTGATATTGCGCAAAAAATGTCATGGGCTGCTGGACGGGAAACCACAAGGGAGGAAGACCTCGCCTATTGTCTCCTCGGCCTGTTCTCGGTCAACATGCCATTATTGTATGGTGAAGGGCCTCGAGCATTCATGAGATTGCAAGAAGAAATAATGAAAATTTCCGACGATCGCAGCATTTTCGCATGGATGCATGAGCCATCGCAGGACGCTCTAGAATGTGGCTTTGAGCAACGTATCAGTTACGAACACCTTCGCGATTCCGAACTTCGCGAACTTAAATATATAGGACCGGCGTTCGAAGGACTGGATCCAAAAACGTTGCTTCTCTGGGTGGACACCAGCCACGGCCTACTTGCCGACAGCCCAAAGGCATTTCGGAATTCCGGTGGAGTCGGTCGCTGGCCAAACTCTTTCACAAAGCAGTTGCCATATCACATGACCAACCGGGGTCTCAGCATTAGTTTGCCTCTCAAGCCAATGTCAGAGGATGCTTCGCAAAAGTTGTACCTTGCAGACATAGGATGCCGCTTGCTGTCGCCCCTAAACGATGAAGAGGAGTCGGGGGAAGGGGCACCCATATGTGTCTACCTCAAAAGGAAAGGGTCTCCAGGCGTAGATCAGTTCGCTCGTATCCGATGCGAGAAGCTTGCCTGGATCCCGGAAGAAGACACATTCACCCGGGCATGGGGCGAATTGACAGGTATTTTTGTACGACAGAGCGACACATAATCTGCTTGGTTGCTCTTGGAAGCCGCAGATTCGGATCTCCTGGCTTTGCATCGCCTGCGCAATTTTCGAGAATGGCGAAAGCAACATTGTTGGAGACTCGGGGTCGATTAGCACTCAAAGCATGGATGCCATCGCGAGCGATCAAGACTTCGCGTGCAGGGCTCAATGCTCTATCCAGCGTTTATATTTTGTAACAGGCGCAATTCTCATATGGAACACAACCATTAGCGATAACCTCGCTACAATCCCCAATGGTCTAGTGGCTATGATTTCCGCTTGTCACTAACACCGACAAGTCGCGGGAGACCAGGGTTCGATTCCCTGTTGAGGAGCATCTCATCATATGACAGTTCTTCAATATCACCGTCTTCCGGTGCTGGCTCACCAGCACCGTCCATATTTTTTTGCTTTTTGCCCGTCGCGATGTGTGGTGCGTACCACTTGGTGGTGGGGCTGTACAATAACACGAAGCGAGCAGGTTTGAAAGAAGAAGCATCATTTTTTTGTTTTCGGGGCCTTCACACGCGCATGATCCAGGCGGGGAACAATTCAATGCATGTGCGATTCGCTGAACTATACTCTATCGAAACACAAAACAGCCGTGCAAGACTATCAACCATCGGTAAGGTTGTTCGCCTCACCCTTCTTGGCAATCTCAGGCTTAGGTATGGCGGTGCCATTCTCACGAGCAGCGATTCCTTCACGCACGCGAGGCAAGACATGCCTGCCGTAATCGATCATGTCCGTCAAGTTGTCGTAGCCTCGAATTGAAATCAGATCGCATCCCAGATCCACGTAGTCGAGGATTGACTCCGCCACGGTCTCCCAGCTACCAACAAGAGCCGTGCTAGCGCCTCTCGCGTTTGTTGCGGTCACAGTCGGGTACCACAGCGCACGATCTTGCACCTCTCCACGGCTGGCGATGTCAAGTAGACGCTGTGAGCCGGCGTTCTGTGGCGGGGCTCCAGCTTGTCCAGGCTTGCCTCTGCCTGCTCCGACGTTGGACTTCAGTGCGTCGAGAGTGCGATGAGCCTTGGCCCATGCAAGGTCATCTGTTTCCGATGTGATAGGACGGAAAGTCACCCAGATGCGTGGCCTGTCTTTGCGACCGGCCTTCTCAGCTTCTGCGTAAATGCGGTCGATTTGCTCCTTGGTTTCCTTCAGAGGCTCGCCCCATAGGCCGAAGATGTCTGCTAGCGAACCGCCAACGCGGTATGCCTCGTCTGAGCTGCCACCGACGGAGATGGGGATGGTGCCGTTGACGGGACGCACGCGACTTTGGAACTGCTTGAAGTAGTAGTGCTCGCCACTCCAGTCGAAAGGCTCGGTGGATTCCCAGGCACGTTTGAGGATGTGGATGTATTCTTCGAGACGGCTGTAGCGCTGGCCTTTGAGGAGGAAGTCGCCTTCCCTCGCTTGCTCGTCGTCATTACCACCAGCGATGAAGTGGACAACTGCGCGACCTTCGCTGAGTTGATCAAGAGTTGCAAGAGCCTTGGCGGCGACGGTCGGGTAGAGTGTGTTTGGGCGAAGAGCAACAATGACCTTCAAATTCTTGGTGTTGGCTGCAATGAAAGAGGCAGTGGTGAAAGGGTCGAATCCACCGCTGTCGTAAGGCTGAAGAGTGTAGTTGTAGCCATAGTCGTCCAAGTTGCGCGCATATCGCGCTAGGTAGTCCGGGTCGATGGGAGCTCCAGGAATGGGCTTGAGCTCGTTCGACTCGTTAGGAAACGCCAAGCTGATAAATTCTGTAGGCATCTTGTGTATACTTGTTGCAGAGAACTGAGACATCCAGATAAGTTACCAAGACAGGGGTGTGCTACTTTATGAGCGGTATCGCTGGGTGGGGCATGGCCAATGGCGACATAGCTGCGCGATCACGCCTTCACCTGAACGGTAGTATCGGCACTCGGGAACATAGATATGGTCTGCCAGATTAGAAATCGAAAAGTGTACTTGCGTGAAGATGCATGGGAATCTCAACAAATATTTAATGTCGCAATAATGCTATGTCGAGAACGTTGTGTGGCGGTATTGTGTAATAGGCACTTTGCTGTATGGGTGTCACCCTCGGCAGTTGCAACTCAGTATCATCGCTGAAGAAACTCCTTCCATTTGTACCTTTAAGCTTGTATTGGCAAACATGTTGACTGTGGCTTTAAGTCACAAAAAAAAGCAATCAAGATGTGGATGTTGTGCAGTTGAAGAAAGGTCAAGATGGTCTCAGGAGACACTGAGTGCCGGAGGCTGCAAGCGGACGTCAGCCAACATGTTGTACAGCCTCCTGCGCGTATGCTCAGCCTCTTCCATCGACGATACGTCGTAGAAGTGATATACAATGTTTCTACCGCTAGAGGCCACCCTCCATGTGCACGCATGTTTCATAATTTCCCTCGTCAAGCAACATGGTCACATGAACCGGGCGATACACAGCGCCCACCCAAAGGCACGTGAGAGACAGGTCACGACCGAGAAAAACACCCGTTCACCTTCAGCTACATCTCACGTTGAAGCCAGCCTCCGACTGAATTCAAGACGAGTTCCAATACCCCAGTGCACCATGGTATTATGCAGTCGATGTGCGAAGATCGACTTCGGTCTGCTCATAGAGCGTGCCTGCACCGAGCCAGCTGTACAGCGAATGAAAATTGGCTTCTTCCCATATCCTTCGATGATAGACACGGTGTCTTACGCTGTCATCAGAGATGCTGCCATCTGGGGATGCGACCTATGCTCTCTGATCCAGCGCGGACTGCTTGATAGGATGATCACATGGCTTGCACCTGCCGATTTAACGGACGACACCATAGTTGTCATGTCAGTCGTGCTCGAGCGCTGTTACTCGGATCTTGCGCCAATTCAAGTACAGTGTGGTGGGCTGGAAATACAGTGTTTCTACGGGAATGAAGATCTCGACAAGACATGGAATAGGATCGGGTTGACCCGCATCGTAAACTTACAGTCAGTTGAGAGCCATTCCGGGACGATCATACCCAGTGAACAAATAGACAACAATCCTTTGGTTTGTCCAATGATGGCAGTGATATGCAAATGAGGCTTGTCTGTCGTCAAGCTCAGACTTCGAAACATGTCTGTGATCTGAACCTAATCACTGCGGAAATTTTGTCGGATGATACAAGCTGAACATTTACTCATGTTGGTGATACCTCAGTTCAAGACTGATTGCCATCTATTAGTATGTCAGTATGTATTTTGTGGAATTGGACAAGTCTCCCTGCTTACCTTTGATGCCGATATCGTCGCTCGTCGTACCTGCCTAATCGGGAACCTTGCCCTGTGACGTTCTCTAACACATGTAAACGCGCGAACGAGCTGGCTTGAGCAGCAGCAACACCAACACAACATCCTTGCAAAACTCTGTCAATATACCGAACACGCCCGAAACCAACATACATTGTGACCAGCCCTACCGTACGAGCCCTCGAGACTGGACGCGCTCGAGTCTGCAAAGATGGCAGCACAACAAATCCAAATCGCGGAAACCATTCGTGCCATGAAATTGGCGCTGAAGAGACGACCAGACGGTATGTCGCGTTCTATAACTTCTATGCGACCTCAAAAACCTGACAGTACGCTCAATAGATGCCGATGACGACGACTCCGCTCCAGCCTACACAAACCGCGGCAACAAGCTCAAGCGCCGTTCGCATTTCGCCAGAGAGGGTCGCCTCGACACTTCTGGCGGCACGTCCTACCGCAGACAGGTCAACCACGCCGGCTACATACGTACGACTATCCACACAAACCCAGCGCTCCTCGACTCCGACGGCGAGCCTGTGTCTCCCACTTCTTCCGACAACGAGCACGAGCGACACCTGGAGCCCGTCGAAGATGACCCGTTCGGCGAAGTCCAGCTCGAGCAGTTGCTGCGACCACTCACTGCGGCGCACGAGCTCGTCGATCACCCGAGTCTGAGTGCAGCCTACAAGAGCAAAGCAATAACACAAATGGCCGACGAAACATTGGAGATGCTGCGTCGCGAGCGGGAAACGCTGTGGAAGGCAAAAAGGCTGTTGAGAAGATTCCGCGGCGAGGCCGATTGGGCGCCTTGCGAGGCTTTTGAAACCGAAGGGGACGAATTGCTGCTGCACGATCATACCGCAGACCCTCATGTCAATGGGAACATGAGCGCTGTGCCCAGCATCACCATGTCGCTTGACGAGGCACCATTGGCTGCGCAAGAACCTCTAGGCGAAGAGCCTACGACGAACGGCCTGAACGAAGCACCCATGCAGCCAGAACAACACGCAGAAAACGGCGTCCACGCGGCAGACATGGTTCCCGAGCCTACCATGGAAAACGATGAACCAGCTCAGCAAAACGACCAACCTACAACCGCCGCTTCACCAACAGAACCCCAACCCGCCGACCCAGACACCACAATGGAAGACCCCGCGCCCCAAAACCCAACACCACAACCCTCCTCCCTCGCCGAAAACCCCGCCCTCACATCCCTCCGCGGCTCCCCAGGAACAGGAAGCGACTCCGCCTCCACAGCCGGCCACATAATGACCACCCGCGCCCGCGCCCGCTCTCCCCAAGACGAACCAGGCAGCGTCCCACCCTCCCCCTCACCCTCATCCAGCGCCTCAATCCCCCCAATCCACCCCTGGTTCACCGCACCCACAACCTCTCTCCCCTCCACAGACCTCTCGCTCCCCCTCGCCGAAGCCGAAGACACGCGCAAACTTCTCCTGCTCTACTGCCAAAAGCAAGAGCAGACGATCCGCTCGCTCGAGACGCTTGCATTTGGCTTGCAGAAAGCCGATCGTCTGAGGAAGTTCGTGTACGAGAGCGCGAAAGCTAGCGAACATCTTGTTGAGGATGGCAAGGGCAATTTGGTGACGGAGATGAGCGATGGAGAGGATTGGTATGATCCTGCGGAGTGGGGACTTAGTGAGCTTGGTGGATTGGGAGGAGTAGGCTGGGATGGAGCGCTGGAGAAGGGCAAGGATGAGGTTGAGGAGCCGGAGGAGGAGGGACGGAAGGGCATTCGTAGGAGGAGAGTTACGAGAGTTGTCTAATGCTGTGAGAGGGGTTGATTCTCCTGGAATGAACAAGTTTGTTCATACCAGAGAAATGTACATGTAACACACATATTGAGGATAAAGCAGTTCCATATACTTTGCATATCTCGAGGTTGTTTGCCACGCCGCAAATCATACTGCCAGAGCAGACTTGCCTCTCGCGAACCTACAATTTTCAAAATCCCCATCCTCATTTCCTTGTTTCCCAATCACCCCGCATGCATGCATGCATTTACTCCTTCTTCGCCGCCGCCCCCGCCAACAACTCCTCCGCCTCCTTATTTTTCGTCCCACTAACCTCACTCTCCCCCAACTTCGCCTTCTCCCCACTCTCCCCAGCACTAATGCTCGCCCTCGCAGCGCCCTTCAAGCGCTCAGTATCATCTTTCCTCAAATCCTCCGACTTCCTGGCCGCAGGCTCGTCGTCGTCGTCGCCCAGCGCGAAAGGATCGTTGTCTTCTTCCGGGTTGGGAGCGACGGATGTCAGCGGCTGCCACTTCTTGCCGTTGGCGGAGCGGTCGGAGGCGTCGACTTCGTCGACGGGGCCGGATTGAGGGGGTTTGGGCTGCGGTTTGAAGAGGTCGGGGTTGGTGGGTTTGCGGGAGCTGGTGCGCGGGGGTTGGGCAGGAGCTAGAGTTTGGTCAGTATGAGGCAATTGCGTGAAACTGAAGGTAGACGATGGACACTTACGAGCTTCGTCGTCGCGCAGCTCTAGACGGCTGAATTCGGCGTCGTCGAGAACGTGTGGATCGGAGTCGTAGCGTTGCTGCTCGACGCTGCGGCGCTGTTGTTGGTGCTCTGCAGACTTGCGGATGCCGTACATCTGCTCACTCTGGCTGGAGCCGAAGTTCTGTCTTGCTGAACGAGCGTTGGAGCTGCTTGAGCCGGAGTATAGGTCATCATCATCATCGTTGTCGTCGCCGTCAATGCGCTTCTTGAAAGTCGTGATCCAGCTGTTGACCTGCTTCTGCGTTTCGGCAAAGCCACGCTGGATGTTGCGTCCGATCTCAGGCAAATCGTCATCGAAGAAACTGTGCTCGCGGTCTTCCTCCTGGTAGCGTGGGCGCTGCTGGTTGGGACCCTGGCGCTCGCGCTGGTTGTAGCGGGTCTGCTGGCCACGGCCTAGATCCGGGCCCTGGTTGTTGTATTGTTCTGCGAGCTGCCGGGCGTACATCTCGTCGGCCTCAAGCTGGCTCTGCGGCTGGCGTTGCTGCTGCTGGCGCTGGGCCGGGCGAGGCGGCTGAGGAGGAGCAACTTCTTCCGGCTGGAAATCGGGGTCGGTCATGCCTAGGAGAGCATTGAAGGCTGGCTCGACTTTGCCACCGCTGGCCATGAGAACAGCTCTGACCACTTTGGCGTCAATGGAAGGGAATGCCTCGATCAGAGTGTGCTCGGCTTGTTGCTGCGGGCTCTGCGGGCGAGGAGGCTTGGTGGGTGGGATCTCATCGTTCACGTCCTGGAAAGACACACGTGGCTTGGGCGAGGGCGATGTCTTGACGGGCTTGGAGGAGGTTGTTGTCTCGTGACCGAGAGGACTCACTCTGCCCGTCTCTTGCTCGTGCTCGTTGTCTTCAAAGTCCATCTCCTCGCGGGTGGTCATGGACTCCCGCTTATTGTTGATGGGTGACACCGGCTGTGTTTGTTCGGCCATGGTGGGTGATGTAATGATTCCAGACCAGGAGAGTTTTGTTGTTGAATTTTTGGAGTTTCCAGTGGTGGTGTGGCTTATCAATTGCCAGGTGTATAGTAAGTTGTTATTAGTGTTTAATGTTGCGCTTTGATGAAGCTGCCGCCTTGACCATGGCGGGCGCAGTAGGGAGCCGTGCGTCATCGCCAAGCTGGGCGAGGCAGGGTTCAAACGACTGCCCGTTTCGGAGCTGTCGCGGAAATGTGAAGTGAAGTGAAGACTTGCCCTTTGAGGAGAAAACATTAAATTGTGCACGGAGCGTGAACCCCATCAAAACAACAACGGGGCTCACTCTTCTTATGGCAATTTTTGATATGTGGCAAATAGTCGCTGTCCAAACATATACTCCCTAGCAGAACGCGCCAACAGCCACCTCATCTGCTACTTCGCTACACCGCAATAGACTTTTGCTCCACGAGATCACAATCGACAGGGCAACAATATGGCGGATGCAGACACTTTCATTCCGGCTCTCCATAGGCCCAGCTCGCTACTGCCAATAGCTAGTCACAAAGATGCTCTTCTCTATACCATCGAGAATAATGCCGTGACCATCGTGGTCGGCCAGACAGGAAGTGGCAAGACCACTCAGCTCCCGCAATATCTCGAACGAGCAGGATACTGCAACGACAACAAAGTCGTCGCAATCACGCAGGCATGTACAACCACCTATCAACACACCGCGGTCTATCAAGTTGACGATGGCTCACAGATTCCGGTAGCCCAGACGAGTGGCAGCAACAACCGTCGCAAAGCGAGTGGCTGAAGAAGTGGGATGTGAGATCGGCCAGAAGGTCGGCTACAGTATTAGATTCGAAGATGTCACTTCGGCTGCCACGAAGATCAAATTTTTGACCGATGGACTCTTGTTGAGGGAAGCACTGGTGGACCCTCTACTCTCTCGCTACAGTGTCATCATGGTCGATGAAGCACATGAAAGATCTCTGTCATCCGACGTACTGCTTGGCGTTTTGAAGAAGATCCGCAAGCGACGACCAGAGCTTAGGATCATTGTCAGCTCCGCCACCTTGCAAGCGGAAGATTTCCTCAATTTCTTCGCTGATGAAGAGGCACCTGAAGAGTCACAGACGAAAGAAGATGGAGCCGCTTCGAATGGTCAGATCATCAGCATTGAGGGCCGTGCATTCCCTGTGGACATACACTACCTCACTGAGCCATGCGAAGAATACCTCGAACGAGCAGTAAAGACTGTCTTCGAAATTCACACTTTCGAACCCGAAGGAGATATCCTCGTCTTCCTCACAGGACGCGATGAGATTGAAAAGGCAATCGAGATGGTGGCTGACCGACTTCCGTCATTACCGAAAGAGGCAGACCGTATACTGCCTCTCCCACTGTACGCTGGTCTGTCCACGGAACAGCAGATGTACGTCTTCGAGCCTGCACCCTCGCAGCATCGCAAAGTCATCTTCGCTACCAACATCGCCGAAGCTAGTGTCACAATCGACGGCATCGTCTACGTCGTCGACAGCGGTTTTGTAAAATTGCGCGCCTACGACCCTACCACAGGCATCGAAACCCTCACCCCAACACCTGTCTCGCAAGCTTCTGCAACCCAACGAGCAGGCCGTGCAGGCCGCACGAAACCAGGTAAATGCTACCGTCTCTACACCGAGTCTGCCTTCGACGGCCTATCCCCAGCCACCATACCAGAAATCCAACGCTCCAACCTGGCGCCAACAATCCTACAACTCAAAGCCCTAGGCATAGACAACATCGCGCGCTTCGACTTCCTCACCTCTCCACCCGCCGAACTCATCATCCGCGCCCTCGAACTCCTCTACTCCCTCGGCGCCCTCGACGACTACGCCAAACTCACCAAACCCCTCGGCACCCGCATGGCCGAACTCGCCCTAGAACCCATGCTCGCCACCAGCCTCCTCAACTCCTCCCTCCCAGCCTTCGCCTGCCAGAGCGAAATGCTCTCCATCGCCGCCATGACCAGCCTCCAAGGCGCCGTATGGTTCTCGCACGACAACAAAAAAGCCGAAGAATCCGCCCGCCGCAAGTTCGCCGTCGAGCAGGGCGACCACCTCACTCTGCTCAACGTCTACCAGGCTTTCGTCACTACCGGCCGCAAAGACCCCAAGTGGTGCCAGCAGCACTATCTCAACTACAAATTCATGACACGCGCCGTCAGCATCCGCAACCAGCTCAAACGCAGTCTCGAGCGCTTCGGTATTCCCGTGGAAGAGTCCCTCTCCGCGAACTCCTCAGACCCCATTCTACGAGCCGGCGGACGGCCAAAAGAAGAGTCTATCAGACGCTGTCTGACGAGCGGGTATTTCGCTCACGCTGCTCGTATGGCGCCGGACGGGACGTTCAGGACTGTGGACGGCGGCACGGTTTTGCACGCGCATCCGAGCAGTTTGATGTTCAATCGGAAAGCGGACTGGGTTGTTTTCACGGAGGTTATGGAGACGGGGAGCAAGACATTTGTGAGGGACGTGACGAAGATTGAGAAGGGGTGGTTGATGGAGTATGGGAGGGAGTTTTATAGGGTTAAGGGGACGTGAAAGGGGGTATGGTATGTTTACGAGGCAGAGGCGATAACTCAAGCAGAACAATTACAGCCGGCATTCATGGACCAAGGCATTGTATGGCACCAGCAGCGAAACGCAACACAGCCACGAGTCATGTCGTGGAGATGTAGTGGGTTCGAAGGATTGCTAGTCAGACGTTCTGCAGTTTCGACGAAAAGGCGCCGCTCTCCCAGACCCTGCAACCCTGCAAGTCCACATTCTTCCAAAGGCCATCTGTTTCTCTGACTCTACGCCCGGCTCTCTCAGTTGCCGTTCTGCCTGATCCAGTGGGTGAGCATCGATGTATGAAGTTATGAACTCTTTGTCGAAGCCGATGATACGCAACTGGGAGTCAAATGTTTCACACACCTTTCTCTCCACGTACTCTTGGTTTCGCCACCGTTATTCCTCGCTTCAAAGACTTTGTTATTGTGTCTACTCAGCCAGCCAGCCAGTGATGTTTCTCATCGCCCTCATACTGACAGGCTTCGCCGTGGGCGGCCTCTGCGCGGATGAGCCACATCAAGTAAAATCTCTCGAAGAGCCTGTATTTGGCATCGAATTCTCTATGGAAAACATCATGATATCTTTCGCGCCTCCGGGCGGCCACGCGAAAGGTTTAGCCACCGTCAAAGGCGACATCGCATACCAAAATCTCATTGGGAGCTACTTCGAAATCTGCAGCGAGACACGTCACACTCAAACTCCGCCGTGGACCTACAAAGAATACCGCGCGATAATGGCACGGGAATACCAGACCCGGACAATTCTTAGACCGGATCTACTAGACTGGTACGACTGGTCTCAATTCCAAGTCCAACTCGATATCGATGCACCGCAAACGCTACCAGAGCTCGACGAGCACAGCAATTATACAGATATCGCCATTTAGCAAATGGCGTCGAGGGCGTCAAGAGAGCAGCAGCAGACCTTCTGGCGAGCCAGTATAACATTACCATGCCTGACCAACCGCTTGTCTCCATCGCTGCCCCGAGCTTCATGTGGACAGCCATTGAACCAGAGGCTTGCACGAATGAGTCTCTTCTAGAGTGTGAATCTCTGCTCAGTCAATACCCAAGCATCTGGCACCATGTCTTTACACTGAAGATGTCAGATGCTGTTCACCGAGCAGGGTTCCGGCGGGGAGTCATTGACGACACCAATACAACCACGCAAGCCGATGAATGTCAAAACCAAACCAGTCCAATCGCGCCAGCAGGTCACGCAGCATTTTGGAATCCCAGGTTACAGGTCGGCGCAAATGCCACTCCCCACCTCCCAGCGGCAAACACTATGATCAACTATGAAGGGCAGCCAGCTATTGTAGTAGAACTAAGCAACATGACTCTTTCCATGTGGGCTCAACAAGAAGGTCCAATTTACTCTCCGTGGTCTACCAGACCCCAATTAGGCGTGGAGGCGAATCAAGATCCCCCGGCCTACATGCGATTCCCGGAAGATCCTGTCTGGGGCTATGTCGTGTCCATGATCAGGCGGCTGCGTAGCTCTATGATGCATCCCGATGGCGATGTGCTGGATGTGTATCTCATTGGCGATGCGTGGGAGGACGAGATGGTGGATGCTTTCAAAGCATACTTGCACAGTCACAAATATACTGACTTGAACATGGAGTTTCGGGGCATGTTCGCTGCTAGTGATGGTGCTGCGTCTGTTGCGAGGGAGATGCTTGATGCTTGCGGTACATAGATCAACCATGGCTGAGTTGCATATAATTCTACGATTCATCGATCTCGAGACCTACAAAGTGATATGATTCATTTTCATACTGTACAGACAAGTGATACGAAAAACAAAAGTCAAGAATAGAAGCTCAGTGTCAAAGCCATCTGGTTCTTCGCCTGCCCAACGACACAGCTCGTCGCACATTTCGTTGTGCTTGATCCATCTAGCAAACAGCGCTGATCTTGTGAGTCCCAGACACCGCCGCTGAGAAACTCGGAGTCATCGTCTGCTTCGACTTCCCCATCATTCTACAGCCAAACAAATCATACTGACGCTGACTTCTCGGCCGTATGCACTGCCCGCGTAGATGTTCAAGTCTATGACTAGGTGTTTTACATGGCTCTCACTTTCCAGTAGTATTGACGGGTACTTATATTCAAGAGGCAGGGATACATCCAAGTCCGCAGGTATCCTAATGATACAGCGTTTGAGTAGCGCTGTCTCCGCTGTTTGCTGTAGTAACCTGCGTGTGGCGTCGGTGACACCATCAGGCCATGCGAAGAGGCTCGCCGCAAGAGCATCGAGCTTATGAGAGTATGTGACTTTCCAGTGACCAACTTGCAATATGACAGCAGTTTCGACGACTTGCAACAGCAACTCTGGAGGAAAATCGGGGCTCGCCAACCGATTCATCGTGTCTGCGATGCGCGTTTCCTCATTTGTAGCCGAGGGATCTTCCTGTTGCAAGCGCTGTGCAGCCCGCAGTGGCGACTCGGTCTTCTCTTGAATACGCATAGTAAGGGTGGCGGCGTGCGATTGAGGGATGTTAGGATTGGTTTGGTTGGTGACTTCCTTGACAAGCGACTGCTGTTGATGCTGTTGATGAGTTGCGGTCCGGTATGATTTTCTAGAGAGTGGGAGGAAGAAAGCGAACTGTTCATGGAAACAGTCGGATGTTGTTGCCTAACCGCATTGTTGCGTCATTCTACATCAAGTGAATTCATGTTATACTCTCGCTTCACTTCTGCGCCAGTGCGAGTTCAGCATTGAATCATGAATGAAGATTTGGACAGCGACACCTCACATCTATCTGTCTATTCTTTCCATCTCATCATGAGCCTCTTTCGCTACTGTCTTCACCTCCTCAGAAACCCCCGATTCCCGAGACACAGACAGAAACCTCTCCTTCCACAGCCTCCACCTACCCTCACAAAACCCATGCTTGCCCTCCCAAAGCGGACCACCTTCAGCGGGTCTCCCCGTGAGCTCACCAGGCGGATACTCATCATCGAATACTCGAAACTGCTCACCAGCAATCATTATGCAAGCAGCAGCCGCAGGAACGTACACTTCCGGGTCGTCTCTCTCATGCCGCTGTTCGGGCGAGTACTCGAGGGCTGTTCGCATTGTCCATATCATGAACAGCTTGTATCTACCCGTGCCAGCGCGGAGCAGGTTGGCAACGAACTTGTTGGCTGCCAGGAATCGAGTGATGGCTTTAGAGTATGCACTCTCATCTTTGTACAACTTGGGGTCGGTGACGAAGCCTATGTGGGCGTTAGTGAGCAGAGCATATCATGTAAAGGCGATCGGACTCACCGTTCCAGCCGGAGTTCAAGGCCCATCCCAAAGACATCCAAGACCGAGTTTCGAACAGGTTACTTTTGATACCAGCTTCTTCTGCTGTAGGAGCCAAGGATGCAAAAGCAATAAGAATCTCGACAACTTTGGCAATGTCCTCGTCGGAGCCGAAGACGTTGATCGCGGTATTGATGATGCTCCAAGTGGAGATTATGCTGTCCTTCAAGTTGTCATCCGACGAGACAGCAGCAGCGAGCTCTGCGCCAGTGGTCCGCGGGCTTGAGCCATCGCATAAACACTGTTCGAGGATGTCGACTTTGTGTCGATTCGCTGCGGTATTGAGTGCGAAATCTGGCCAGGACGATGCTCTTGACATTGTCAAACAGATGAGGTTATGGCGATGAGATATGTGTTGAGTATGTTGAAGACCTCAGATGCCTAACAAGATGCATGAGTAAAACATCCAGATGTCAAATTTGCAATTGCTGAACGATCTGCCACCAGTCATCCTTTGATCCTTCGACTCGGTGATCAAGAACGTGACGCCGCTATACTTTTGGGGACCGTGATGACGGCGAACTTTCAGTATCGATCGTCCAACCGGCTACTACAAGTAGTTGACCGCATTTTTCTCGGTGTTCATGTCTGTTTGAGTGAGATGCCACTATAGCTGGGAATCCGAAGCTGGAGATCTAACACCAAGGAAGTCGACGGCTGCATTGTACGAATGCGTATGGCCCACAGGAACAAAACTTTGAGGCTCAATCTCACTTGAACGCGCCAGACAGCCAACGAACATCCATCGGCCGTGTGACCAAGTACCCATTTCCATAATGCCATTACATTGAGTATGCATTCCTTCAAAGTAGACCCAAAAGTTTACTGCCCACTGTGAACATCATGCGAAGCTCTATGATCTTAGCTCCACGTTGTCTCCAGCATCCACCCTGCCGCCGGCCATCTTGCAGCTTTCTGGCTCCGAAGAGCGTGATGCGCTCCATAGCGCTACCTCCGTGCTGTACCCTTTTTTGAAGGAAGCGCATCATGCTTCCCCCCGGCCGTAGGGACTGGAATAAGCCTCTTGGAAGATGCGTTCTGCATAAGCAGCCAGCCCATGCTCCACCATTGCGATAGCTCCTGAAGGTGGCACAGTGCCAGCAGGTTTTCTGCTGCTGACAGGAACCAATTTACCAATCTGCTTGTAGGTTACCCCGTTGAAACTGCTGTGAGCGAAACGGATGAATTTGCGCATTCCCGGTCCTCGTTCGAGGAAAGCTTCGATGAACTCGACGAGAGTTTTCCTCAACGTGATAATTTTGCTGATTTTCTTGACGTTGCGATAGCTCAGGGCTCTAGTGGCTGAACCCATCACGGTTGTCCCACCCTGCACGATGTGGGCGAGGTGCACTTCAAAAGTGCAAGATTTGAGGTTCGGAAAGAGTGAGCTCAACGATGCCATGCTTTGTGAGCCTCTATTGAGCTCACTGTTGTAAGTGCCGTCCCGAGGTATAGTTTCCAGGTCGAGTACCAGGTGGCGGATGAGATGTTCACTTCCCTGTGCATCCGGCGGTGTCACAAGGCTGAACTGTAAGGTGAATGTCGCAGGCATGATGATCAAACTATGCTGGAGGATAGCGCGAGCTGAGGTCTGCTGTATCAAATTCCGCATGTCGCTGCCGAAGCTCTTTGGCCATGTGCGAAAGGCCTTGTCGGCAACTCTTGCAAGAGAAGTGGATTGGTCGATACGCCAATGTGGGACTCTGGACTTGATGGTGGTTTCAACGACAAGATCCAGCAGCTCTCTAGGGAAGGAGACCTTTGAAATGCGCTCAAGGCAGTCGTTCCATGATGTCAGCGCGTGGGCGTGTCTTTGTGCCCTGAACTTGGAGACGAGTTTGAAAGCTTCCGTGCCGCGCAGACTCTTGTGTGCTAACTCAGCTTGCCATGCCGCCAGCTTCCTATCCCTCCATCCCTGATGCTGTGTGGCTTTTGTTTGCTCAATGCCTAGAAAGATCCGAAAGAAGTCAATGGCTTGTACAGTTTAGATGGCATAGTCGTATATGTACCTTTTCCTCACGCAACTCCTCCTCGAGACGCACAAGCCATGACCACCACCAGGATCTGTTCCGCCTCAGGACTTGAGAACGCTTCGTGGGATCTTCAGCTAGAGCTTCTTCAGTCTTGCTCTCGAGTAGGAACCCAAGAAGGAGCTGTGCAGACTTCTTGCGAGCCTCGATGCGATTGCCGAGCATCAACTCGACTGGGATGAGGGGTTCTGGTATTTCCTAAACCGGCGATAGTTGGTCTGATGGATGTTAGTCATGTTTTTAGTCGAGGCGCGTAAAGCTTTTTACCAGATGGCTTCGGTTATCACCCAAGAGCTGATGAAGTCGGCCGAGCATAATCTCGATCTCAGAGCACGACATGGCGTGTTTATGTAGTCGTGAATGACGCAATTTTCGATGTTTTGGAGCGAGCGAGTCCAGCAACTGGTTTATTGCCACCGATGCTAGTTTAGGTATGCCGAAAGCGATAGAGCGTGCGGTGTGGGCAGTGTTAGTTGACGAGATGCTGTGGTGGATAAGGGCAGATGCGTGTGTAGTGTCGAGTGAATTGGAGGCCAGCAATTTGGAGGTGGTTCGAAGCGCAGCTCTACGGTGCGTGCGTGCAAACGCCGCGACCTCAAATGGCGTGCGTGACTGACCAAACACCAAGTGAAAGAGTGAGGCTAGAATGAACAAGCTGTTGATCAAAAGTCTGCTCCACCAAAGAATGAGCTCAGATCATCACAAGCCGCGATGCTTCACTACGAGTCTTACTGACCCAACAACCTCAGACGCGAGCAATACATAGTAGCATACGTTTACAGTGATTGAGAGCCGCAATTATGCTGTGCTGGTGAGTAAATTTCCAGTCCGAGCGTACAGAGCCGCAGCTAGTGAAGTCGAACTTTGACTCGAAGAGCAATGACCTCTCGACGGGGAAGTGAGGAGTTGAACGATCTGCAATGAAGTGACGAAGGTGACCAGTGCTTTAAATCAGTGTACTCGCCTGAGAATGGTTCAACCTATCATCTTCTTTGACACTTTCCTACTTTCCATACGGGCCCGTCATCTTCTCAACACCAGCCTTGATCCCCTGCACGCCAGCATGCACGTAGCTCCCCTTCGCAGCCTCGAACGCCTGTCCAAAAGCCTTCGGTACCGCAACCATATCCGTCATTGCGCTCACCATGTTGAAACCTTGATCCGCATACTTCCTCGCCTCCTCGCCGCTGTTGCAGTATATCCCACTCTTCTTGCCCGCCTCTTCCGCAGCCTTATTCACAGACGTAATCGCCTCCACGAGCTCCGGGTCGCGCTCGCTGGCGATGATCGGGTGGCCGATGTTGTTACCCAAGTCGAAAGGTCCGACGAAGAGCACGTCTATTCCAGGCACAGCGGCGATCTCGCGTACGTTCTGAAGAGCGGTCTTGGTCTCGATCTGCACCGCAATCACAATGTTGTCGTTGGCTTGTTGCAGGTATTCCACGCTCGAGAGCTCTTTCACCGAGCTGCCGTGCGCGCTCTGCTCGACAAACTTCTCCATGCTGAATGGGCTGCCGAAACCTCTGTTGCCGGTAGGCGGGAACTTGGAGTAGCGCACGATGTTTTTTGCGTCTTCTACTGTTTCGAGGAGAGGGACTAGGATGCCGTGGGCGCCAGCGTCGAGTGCGCGCTTGATCATCCAGTGCTGGCCATCGGGCACACGGACAATGGGTGAGACTCCGCATGCGGCGACGGAAGCGACGAGCTCGTGCATGGAGTCATCTGAGATGTTGCCATGTTCTTGGTCTATAAGGACCCAGTCGACATTGGGCGATGAGCGGCAGATGGCACGGCTGAGGTTGGTGCCGGGCAGCATTTGCCAGGCGCCGAAAGTGGCGCCGCCTTTCTTGAGGGCTTTCTGGAGACGGTTGGCGGCTTGCATGTTTAGTTGTGAGCTATGAGTAAGAGAGAATTGCTGGCAGGCGTATCAGATGTTTATGTAGCCATCAATGCCCCGCATAAGTCACCCCTCACATCGGAGAGACGATGGCCGAGATGTGGAGCGTTCAATGTGGCCCGAACAGGTCATTGGGGGGAGAAAAAAGACCATGATGGAGCAGAGCGCCACACGCGATCAATGGCCGTAGGAGTCTGGCTCCTTCATGATCTCGTCGTCCATGAGCTTCTCGAGCTGCTTCTCGGTGAAGCGGTGCATCAGCTTGCCCGCTTGGTGAGTTGTCTCGAAGTGCTGGCTGTTCTCGCGTACTTTGTCGACATGCACCTAATTGGCATTAGTGTTGCTGAGCCAATCAGATAGGTACGCAAATGCCTCACCACAGGCGTGTCGAACTCATATAAGTTCTTCCATTTCGTCTGGCCTGGGGCCATCACATCGATCTCGGTATACTCGAATGGCCTGCGATCCCACACTTTGGACATGACATCTTTCGCGTCAGTACAGAGGGAGCAGTTCTGGCGAATGAACAAAGTCATCCGTAGGCTCCATTGCTGACGTAGAATAGCTGATGCTCTCATCTTGAAAGTCGGTTGTGTAAGGTAGCGACGGTAACGATTCTTCTAGTACAATCCATCGCAAGGAGACGCCTCTTTCACGCGTTCTGCCGTTCGACACCGCCCTGCTGACGTAGTTTGCTGTCAGTTTTATCCCCGCCAATTGATTGATCGATGATTGATTGCGACCAAACACCGAAGAAACAGAGCTACAGTATATCAAGTCTAGCATCGGCTACAAAAATACCATTATGGCCTCCAAGTGTGTGCACCGCGGCTGCGGCAAGACCTTCTCCGACCCTGAAGAGCAATGCAACTACCACCGTCCGTCCTGACCCCTACACCTTAAAAGAAGTCCACCGCAAACAATCTCACTGACGCACCAACAGCTGGCGTTCCCGTCTTCCACGAGGGCCAAAAGGGCTACCGCTGCTGCAAGCCGCGCGTTCTGACCTTCGATGAGTTCCTGACCATCACTCCT
>Ga0265797_10003029_pt1 | contig 27392 bp, 29 predicted proteins | sample P2T30metagenome_FD_192433 | JGI IMG/M metagenome (GOLD analysis project Ga0265797, IMG submission 192433) | Plant litter microbial communities from East Loma Ridge, Irvine, California - P2 T30 | ecosystem: Environmental > Terrestrial > Plant litter > Unclassified | place: USA: California... | reverse complement strand
TGAAGCCGGACAAAGAGGCATACCAAGCACTGCATGGCCTTCGACGAGAAGTCGCAGGCGCTCGCTTTGACGATCGACCGTGAAAGTAGCAATCCTTCGGCTAGCGTCCGAATAGCCGTTGAATCGCAGGTATGGGTGCTCTTCTGAGGGCAGTTCCCCTCCAGACTTCGCCAGCTTTGGTTCAATGTACGGGAGCCAATGAATGTTGCGCTCAAATTGATAGGGCGGAAGGTCGAGTATGTTATACCTTCCATTGTCGGAAGAATGAAAGGGCCAAAACGCCGCAGGTTGGCCGCGCTCAGCAAATGACTTGGCAATGTTCGCAAGCTCCAAGCCTTGATTGTCACATCGGAGGGGACGAAAGACATGGTCTGCGATCGCGCCTTTGCTCAAGGAACGACGCACCAAGTCAACGACAGGAGATCCATGGCCTGCTTCCAACCAAGTGCAGGGACCGAATTGCACTTCAAGCCGTCTAATGGCCTGGTGAAAGAAGACAGATGATCGGGTGTGTTGAGCCAGGATTGCGGGTGTAATCTCAGAATTGGATGGACTTTCGAAGCATAACTCTATCTGGATTTGGGGCGGTCGATAATGTAATTTCCTAGCCAGAGCAGTCAAGCCAGGAAGGATGGGAGCTGTGAGCGAAGAATGGAAGGCATAAGGTACGTCCAGCTTTTTGTTCCTGAGCGGAAGTGGCCATTTTGAAGCAACCATTGCGACAGAACCCATGGCAGAGGTTGTTCCAGCGAGGACGTAGCTCGTCGGTCCGTTGTGACACGCCACGTCGACTTCGTGATGCGGATTCAGTGACTTCACGGTTTCCACGAGCTGTGTAACTGTGTCCAAATCTGCTTCAACAGCAACCATGGCTCCAGGATCGCCATGCCAGTGTTGTTGGATCAATGCTGCTCGTCCCAGCACAAACTCCAGGGCATCCTCAAGCGATAGCACTCCGCCGATGCACAAGGCAGTAAGCTGCCCAAAGCTGTGACCAATCAAGGCGGCGACTTGTAAGCCGCACTCCAACCAGCATTTGGCCGTGGCATACTATCAGGGTAGATGTACAATGTCAGTGGTTGTCTCATATATACTTCGAATATAGACACACGTACCTGGACGGCGAACAGCGCGCTGTGGGCGCTGACAAGATCATGGTCATCACCTACTACTCCTGAGCAGATAGACGGGACGATGCTTTTGTATCCCAGTTGCTGCAGGGTTCTGTCGCACTCAGTGAGATGAGAGCGAAGCAGGCTGCTCGACGCGTAGATATTCGCGCTCAAGCGTGCGCAGCGACCGGTCTGACCACCAAAGACCAATACGACTGGGTCTGTCTTCGTCTTGGACAGTGGCTTAGGTATTGACTCTGTCGCCATACACGATGTGAGCTTCTCGCAAAGCTGCGGTAAAGTTGTCGCGACAAAGGTGATGCAATATTCAAGTTTGTGGTTCTGCGTTCGAAACAGACTGAAGGCAACGTCCGAAATCAGGCGTGCCTCGCTCAGGTGTGGTTGCCGCGACTCCAGCCACTGCTTCAATAAGTGACAAAAGGTTCTGAGACTTGCGATTGACTTGGCAGAGATGGAAAAGGGATAAGAGGTTGTGCACGATGCCCGCAAGGATTCGCGTTGGCGTCCTCGCGCAGGCCCACTGCAGACGACGAGAGCGCCGTTACACCCACCGGCGCCATAATTGTTGACGCACGCAACGCGATCGGATTCGGTGCTCCAAGGCTGGACTTTGCGCGCGATGGCGATGTTGTTGTTCTCGAGCGGCGCAATCTTCGGATTCAGCTGTCCGAAACCCGGCTGTGGGGCGATCTGGCCCTGATTAATCATAAGCAAAACCTTTATTAGCCCAGCGACGCCTGCCGCTCCCTCCGTGTGTCCAATGTTGTCCTTCACCGAACCCAGGTACAGCCTCGACGTGCGGCGGTCTGATCCAAAGACCTGCCTGATGCTCTCAGCCTCTATGCAGTCTCCTACCTGTGTCCCTGTGCCATGAGCCTCGACGAATGTGACGTCATCAGCTTCGACTTGGGCGCGGTCAACCACCGCACGGAACAGCTTGACTTGAGAGACCACGCTAGGAACGTTGATAGGCCCGTCTTTCCGATTCTGCATGATGGCCGTGGCAGAGATGACACCGATAACGTTGTCTCCATCTTCCAGGGCGCGGTCCAGCCGCTTGAGCACAACCAAGCCAGCGCCTTCTCCTCGACAGTAACCATCAGCTCGAGCATCAAATGCTCGCGACGAACCTGTCTTGCCGAGGAAGCCTGCTGCATCGAGAGCATTGTAGTAGTTCGGACTTGTAATTACGTTCACACCACCCGCGACCGCGGCATCACACTCTCTCAGCTGTAGAGCTTGACACGCAGCGTGAATAGCAGCCATCGATGAAGCGCAGGCAGTATCGAAGGTGATGGAAGGCCCTTCCCATCCAAAGTGGTGACTGACACGACCGCTAAGAAGTCCACGAAGTGCACCAAGGATAGAGAATGCGCCAGGCGCATGTCCTGCCATGTTGTCGCCGTAGTCGGATGATCCACATCCGATAAAGCATCCAACGTCCTTATTGGTGGGAGAAGTTTCGGATCGAGCAAAGAAGCCTGCAGATGCGACAGCCTGGTATGCGACCTGGAGCAACAGCCGCTGCTGAGGATCCATCGCCGCGGCTTCTCGTGGTGATTTGCCGAAGAACTTGTGGTCGAAGACTCCGACGTCTTGCACAAAGTTTCCCCAGAGATCAGATGCAAATCGATCAGACGGCACTTTCGATACCATCATTTGCCCACGCATAAGCAATTCCCAGAACTCGTTGGTAGAAGAGGCGCCGGGAAATTTGCATGCCATACCGATGACGGCGACTGCGTGCTCAGGGTACGTCAAGGAAGGTGTATTCTCCCCGTGACTCTGAAAATTATCACAAGCTTGTGAGACGCTCATGGAATAGAGCCTGGCCGTCGAATCCGGCACTGCGCTTTCCCGCCCAACTGAGAGTATCCTCCCATTTTTGCGCTGCACGCGTTGCATGGCCCCGGAGAGGGTGTCGTGCCACGGAGATGGCGAAAGAAGGATGTCGGCCAAAATGTGTAAAATGGAAGGCGCTGATGTACCTGAGACTGAATTGAATTGCAGCTCGGGGCGTGCTTCACAGAGTTCAACAAGGTCGGTAACCGCCTGGCGATGTACAGTCGCATGAAACCTTCCATGAAGCTCGAGCTCTCTCACCACCACCCCACTAGACTTCAGCTTTGCTGTGAGATCCGCAACGTCATGTTTCAATAGAGTGAGCGTGCTTGTGAACGGGCCACCGTGCACTGATATGAAAGCCTGCTGTCGTCAGACACATGCGCTCGGAGAATCAGAATCGCAAGTACTCACGTCTGGGTAATCGGACATTGCTTCGCTGACAGCATTCGGAGAAGCATCTATTCGGCGACGCGCTACAATACACGTCCATTTTTTCGCAGGTTCCGCATATCGACCATCAAGATCTACAGTCGCTCCGATGAGAACCGCAAGACGTAATACGACAGCGGCTTGTTCGATGAATTCCCGCTCGCTGCGAGCAGAAGCGCACGCCACGGCTGCGAGATGTCCAATACAGAGGCCCTGAAAACCTTTTGCCCCAGCGACTTCCCATATCTCCGCGTGCGTCGCGGGCTGACTCCGCAAGTACGAGAGATACTCTACTGCGTGAGATATGACAGTCAGGGGACCCAGAATGACGTTTGGCGCTGGCGTTTGCAGTTCAAATTGCGCTCCGCCGACGAGCCATTGCCGTAAACCGTCGAGGAGATCATGGCCCGGTAGCTTTTGTAGAACCTTGTGTGACTTTGAGACTTCGTCCCACCACTGCGGTAACCCATCGATGGCCTGCAGTAGCGGAGCGGTATTCTTATCTTGTCGGAGAAACGATGTGATTGACGAATGATATTCCCGGTCAGGAACACCGATCTGCGAACCAAAGACGGTCAAAGAAGGAAACACCATGGTACATTTGTAAGTCATGAAGGTGCAATCACGAAATACACACGGTTGATTGCGTGATATATAGGCCGTTCATTGTAGCCTTCTTGTATCGGCCGCCCGTCGGCGCGAAGCATGTCTTAGAGACATCTGGCCGCCTCCATCTCAAGACCGCCCCGACAACCCGAAAACCTCAGTTCGCTTTTGTGGCACCGGATGGCTATCATCGTACATCGCAACCTTATTCGGCCCAAAGATTTACATATCTAGCGCTCATTCAGAGCTGAGCGTAAGCGAAGTACGACGTACGAGATACCAGGAAAAGAGCTCAACGCCGAGACTTGTTCTCCACGGATAGCCCAATGAATCATGGGACTCACTCAGGTCATCGTAGGAAGTCATCTAATGCGCGCATTGTTTGGGTGTGTTGCCGCCAATATCATATAAAAACGATTTGGTTAGGGCGCTCGACCAGAGTGACGGATCCCGAGACATAAGAACCATGTCACACATCCGGTGTGTTGAGCCAATTCTGCCTTACCTGTAGCTATCATTCGGCAACCAAGCTGCGGACCGCGCCGCCTTGTCATCTTGGGTCGCCAGATGCGCGTTTGTGGCGTTTTGCCCATGTCCAGCGCTTCCAACGCATGCTGCGTATGCTCAAAGCTCAGGCCACTGTCAAACGGTCGCTTCATGTGGTCTCCGTGCTTGGCGAGTTGGATTTGCTGACGAGCGCCGTGAAGTGATCGGAATGCCCCACGATCGTTACGTATCGCAGCTGATAACTTTGATAGCTCGATCAAATCCGAATGTGTATCTTGAAGTGCAGGTGTCTACAGCCTAATCTCCTCACCGGTAGCTTTTGAAACTTCGAATGGGCGGCTAATCTCACGCCATTTCAATCATCCATGATTCGGGAACGCGAATGCTCTCATAACTTCTCAATAAGGGCCATCTACGCTGCCACTTAAGTTATTGATATCTGCTTTCCAATCCTACACTCCGCGTCTTCATTGAAGTTCTAATGAGCCTCCCCTCGATCTGGCCGCACCTCGGCCTTCGCAATGTCTTGCGAATCACTTGTGGTTATGACATTGCTTTCGCTGGTACCACTTGGTACGAGTTCGTTTTCGATGATCGGAAGCTCAAGGGACCGATCATCGGCTTCACTCTCATGTCGCAAATAGCGGGACTTACTCGCGGAGCTGCTCTCGCCGGACGGATGACCCGCGTATTTTCTGCTGCTGAATCTACTCCTAGTGAAGTACGATCGGAAGAAGGATGTCGCCTTGGATCCAATCTTGCTCAAGGTCGGAATGCAAGCAGCTATGATAATCACGTTGGTCTCCGTTGCGTTCCAAATCAAGAATGTGGTGGTATCCCCTGCTCTCGCATTAATACGCTTCCAATTGTGGATATAGAAGCCAAAGTGACATACATGTAAAGTCTATGCTTTTCAATGCGGGTAGGTACGTTGATTTGACAATTGCGCAGACGCCTGCACTGCACATCCCTTAGCTATGACTCAATTTTCACTTATAATGTAGCAACTTACAAGACACCAAGGCCAAGGAGGCAGCTCAAGGCAAACTTTCTTCCGGTTGAGATCTGAAGTCCCTGAAGGAGCAGAATCGGGAAGAGAGCCAAGACGAAGTCCATGAAGGCAAAGTAGCCTGCGGTGTGCATTAGCTCGAGCGCTACGTATGAAGCATCTACTCACTCCCAGCAAAGAGATTCCAATTGCCAACAAGATCAGCATTCCAGCATGTACCTGTCACATTACGGTCCCATAGCGAGCTCACTGGCCTACATTGGCACAAGATAACTATCACAACAAATGTTATAATAATGGCCAAGCTGGTTGAGATGAAGTATAATAACCATCGTTGATACCGTGCGCCAGGTGCCAGAAGACGTTGGATGAGCAAGGCTACTGAAATCTTGCCGGTACACAGAGGAATGACTATGAGGACATTCGCGATGTAGTTGTACTTGATCGCGAGCTCCGTCTCATGCGGGCTCAGATAAAATGTATGTCGCGAGCCTCCGTGGGCAGCGTATACCGTGAATAAGACAGTGAAGGCTAGCACGAATGCCTGGAAAGATGGTCAGTACAAGTATCGTAACGCAGGAGCCAACACACCAATGTTACACAAATCATCCAGTCGTCCCAGCCCGCATTGCGCTGAACGACGAGCCTCGCATACATCCGAGCGAGCACCAGACACGCCGATATTGCAAAAAGGCTCCATGACACGCCCAGAAGTTGATGGGCTCGGTTCTGGTCACCTCCAACAGGTTCGGTCGGTTTCGGTGGAGGCGCCATATGAACGGTGGGGTAAGACTGAGTTTGCGCAGATTCTCAGGTGGAAAAGGTGCGGGTGAAGATAAGCGGTGGCGCTGCTTTTCATAAGTTCGAGTGCCCCAATCATGTTGCGCGTGTGCCTGCGCTCCAATCTCCGCTCATGCAGAGTATAGAGTCCGAGAAAATGTGTGTGTTGACCGGCATGCGGTGGCCAACCAATTACATTCTCTGGGTATGTCGTACAAACGCGAGATACACTGTGGTCAACGACTTTGGCGTTTAGTGTGTCCTTAAGGTTAACACAATAAATACGAACACCTTTGTAGTTCGAAAAACTTCAGTGCGCGTCTCTGGCATGGTCTTGCTACATGCTACGGGGACTGGTACAAGGCTGCGTCCCTCCGAACACTGCAAAATGCGCGTTACAGAGCCACTACATGTTCTGTGGGGGTTTCGGCCACCGAAGCTCAGAGTGTGAATTCCAACGGTCAGGTACGTTGGTGGCCAATGGAAACGTTGAGATCTGCCGGCTGAATGTTCGTGCAGTTGTTGTGTTACACGGCACAGTCCGGCTCAAGTGCCTCTTTGAAAACCAAAAGTATGTACCAGCGAAAAAGAACAATATTTAAGCTGTCATTGGGCATTGTAAGCAGACACCCTTGAACACTCCCTACCAGCACTTCTTCTCATTCAACCTCTCTAGCTTCATCGTCGTGTCACCAGCCGCGCTCATGGATCCAGCTGTCGGACCTTTACTCACTCAGATCGAGCGAGTCGGGAACGAAGTAATCGCCGATTCTGGTGAGGGGAATAAGGCGCGTTGTATTGAGCTCCTCCAAGTGGCACAGAAACTCTGCATTGCCTTGCAAAATGAAGGCCAGCTTATTGATGATTTCCTCTTCGGAGTACGCAGACATGGTCGGGCTTCATGTCAAATGCTAACCCGTGCTCACAGTCGGCTGACAATTTGTTGTTGAAGATTGGAGTTGACCTCAACATCTTCGCTCGATTGACTGAGGCGAAGGAAGCCATGACTCTTGCACAGCTGGCAAAGGACACGAAATGCAATCCACTACTGATGAATCGCATATTGAAAGGTCTCGCTTCTTTCAATGCAGTCGAACAAGTGGATGAAGATAGCTACGGTCCAAGCAAGATCAGTCGCGCTTTTGCTTCGCCGAAAGGAGACGCCGGGGCTCGTCTATTGTGAGTCTGATAGTCTCTAAATATGAAGGCGAAGCACTTTCGAAGATCGATTGGCTAACACCATCGCCCTTATCAGCTACGATCTAGTCATCCCAGGAATGCAGCCCCTGCCGAAATACCTGATCAAAACCTCATACCAAAACCCAGCTTACTCAGAGCATCTCCCGTTCAACCTCGCGTTTGGACCTAAACCGTTCTTTCCGTGGGTACAAGAACATCCTGAAGTGCTCGGAAGTCTCCTCCAGTGGATGGCTGTTCAACGCGAAGGCCACACAGAGTGGTTGGACTTTTACCCGTTCGAAGGGCAGATTGTTGCAGGCTTTTCAGCGGAAGACCCTGACGCCGTGTTGGTGGTGGACGTGGGTGGAAACACGGGCCATGAGATCCAAGCGATCAGACAGAAGTTTCCGTCCTTACCTGGACGTATGGTCCTGCAGGACCTGCCAAATACCATTGCCCAAGTTACACCGAGCCAACAGATGGAGGCCATGGCACATAACTTTTTCACGAGCCAACCAATCAACGGTAAAATATTAGTTCTCGGGAAGCTACAACTCCGCTAATGTAGATTGACAGGAGCGCGCGCGTATTACCTTCGCAACATACTCCATGACTGGGATGATTCGAAGTGCATCACCATACTGCAACACCTTGCCGCTGCTATGAAGCCAGGATACTCCAAAGTACTCATCAACGACTTTGCTATCCCGAGTAAGGGTGCATCGGCGTATGCGATGCGATCTGACTTCATGGTCATGTCACATGCAGGCGCCGTAGAGCGGACTGAAAAGCAGTGGCACGCCCTGCTCGACGCTGCGGGACTGAACATTGAAAAGATATGGACAGCAGATCCAGAGTCTCAGAGCATCATTGAGGCTTGCCTGAAGTAATCGCCGAGTGGTAGAGTGGTGACATCGGTAGCAACCATAGCCTTGTACCAGCTGAATCAAGTTGGACACGAAATGTTCCCAACCATGCCGTGACCGCGCACTGTTTCGATGCGCCACACATGTGCATAATCTTGGAAGCCCAGAGCGTTGGCAGATATTACAAATGAACACGACACGTATCTGCGGAGAATGTGTATCTGCGGCGAACATCACCGTCTTCCGGACCCGACTGTTTGGAATACAAGCTACCCGCAGTTTGTACTCCCCGAGAAAAGCCCCACAGAACTTATACAGCCACAATCAGGGAAAACGGTACCGTGCCCCATTGGCGTGGGAGAGAGGGACGAAAGACGAAAAGGAAGCTAACCTTGTGAAGCCCGTATCTCGGGTGGAGTTCTATAATGTACCCTAAAGTCATACTACACACGTTGTGATGTTTTCGTCACAACTTCAACACTGAAGCAATGGTCGGAGACTATTGCGAGCAGAGTCCTCACATGGATACTCAGACAAAAGCTTATAACACGTCCGCGGAATACCTGGAAGGATGGCATCTGGCAGTAGTAACTTGCGCGTGAGTAACGCCATGCAATGCATCTTTGAAATCAACAATTGATCATGACAGTCTTGGACTTGCTATCTTCTTAGTGACCATGGAAGTCTCCATCGTTGCGACGGCCTTGGTACCCATCGCAGATCAATTGCACGCTCTTAATCAAACAAGTTGGATCGTGACTGCGTACTTGCTCACGTACACGGGATTTCTTATCATTTTCGCAAAGTTGAGCGACGTGTTCGGACGCAAAGAAGTCTTGATCACGACACTCCTTCTTTTCACAGTCTTTTCTGGCGCATGTGCAGCGGCCAAGACGATCGAGCAATTGTTAGTCGCATCTGAAAAGAAAGTTGCTCGTTAACTGATAACTCTAGAATCCTCTTGCGAGCCTTCCAAGGTATTGGCGGCTCGGGCTGTTACGCGGTCACAGTTGCGATCTTCTTCGAACTTGTCCCACCAGCCAGGTTTGCCTTCGCGACCAGTATGATCTCGGCAGTATTTGCGCTCGCCTTCTTGGTTGGTCCGCTCCTGGGAGGTGCAATCACCCAGTTCTCGTCATGGAAGTGGGTGTTTTTGCTGAAGTAAGTCTTTTCGCATATATCCGCGTATAAGCCAATGATGCTAACTGGTTGGCTAGTGTGCCAGCTGGAGCTGTGTGCATCCTGGTGTTGTGCTTTGCTCTTCCAAGTGGATTTCCTGACCATAATCGCGGCGAAATACGAAGCAATCCTGGGAGCGTCGCGGAGAAGATGAGTCGGCTTGACCTTGTTGGCACGGTATTACTTCTTGCAGCATCCGTTCTGGTCGTTACGGCTTTACAGCAAGCTGGTAACGCCCACAGCTGGGCATCACCGCTTGTTATAACGTGCCTGGTCACTTCTGTGATATCCTGGATTTCATTCTTCGCATGGTCATGGTATATAACCACCAGGAAAACGCAGAGTGGCCGCGAACCAGTCTTCCCGTGGCGGTTTGTGCAGTCGCGCGTACGTATCGGCATGCTCATCAGCATCTTCCTTACAGGAATGCCTTTCACGATCGTCGTCATTCAGATACCGCACCGCTTTCAGGCGGTAGACGATCTATCGCCACTGCAAGCCGGTATTAGACTTCTACCATATGCACTCCTCAACCCGGTGGGGTCGACACTAGCACCGTGGCTGGCGAAGCGATTCCAGCTACCCTTACTCTATATCATGGTGTTTGGTGCGGCCATGCAAACTTTGGGCGCAGCACTCATGTCGACGGCTCCAACGAACAGTCACGTATCTGCGTCCTACTACGTTTACGAAGGTATAGCAGGCATTGGAACGGGTCTCAACTTGGCGTGCCTTATCGTCATGACACCTTTCGCAGTGGAGAAGAAAGACAAGGCGGTGGCCATGTCCGCCATGGTCCAATCTCGGATCCTCGGTGGCGCGCTCGGCTTGGCCATCGTCACGACGGTGTTCACAGGCTACGTGCGCCAGGAGTTGTTCAGAGAATCCTTCCCAGAATCAGAGATCAAATCGTTTCTGCAGAGTACTAGATCGTTTGCCGGAGAAGGGGATGCAAAAGCCGCTCTTGCGCGTGCGATCATCGCGAGAGGGCATAATTTGCAGATGAAGCTTGTTGCAGGGTTTTCTGGTGCGCAATTTTTGACAGCTCTGATGCTTTGGCGCAAGCCGCACATCACGATTCCTCGTAGATAGTGTGATCACAGACGTGCGTCCGACGGCGCGTATGTAACCCATCGCGTCGCGACATCTTGCCCGACTGCACCAGTCCATTCGTCGTCCAATGTCAATTTACCACGTTCGGCACCCTTTGGTCATGCTGGAGAGTAAGCACGTGGTAAAAGTTTGAGGTTGAAGAAGGATGTCCTGTCTACATACTGTTAGAGAGGGTGGGGTACTTGAATTTGCTGCCTACGGTAGCACGGGCTGCTCCGTGGCGGCCTTCCTACCTCCGTTCCCAGCCTGCCTCGCCATCCACTTCACCAGCTCGGGCCAGCTCTCGTTACCATGAACTGGGACCTCAATCTCTGTTCGGACTATCGGGACAAAGTCCTCGTTCCATTTAGATACTTAGTCAAGCCACGAACACTGGTATCTCTCGAAGAACCAGGCGAGCCTTTCCGCTTCTTACCGCATGGCCCTCGCAGACCGTCAAGATGGTCACAATCTTCGGAGCATCGCAAAGCCTCTGGAGAACCGTCTCAAAAAGCTCTCCCGAGAGCTGTACCCGGCGCATCGATACACCCCCACGTACACGTCCACCAACGTCGCCCTCGAGGGCAAATTCGCTCTCGTCTTCCCTCCCCCTGCAAGGCGCGCGCGCACCACTGGATCGCTGTACATATCGCTCCAGGGACGATGTGAGGGCGTGGATTCCCTGGGGCAGGTACGTAAAGCGGGACAAGATGAATCGTGGTCTGTGTGTCTTTGTGTACAATGGTGAGGTCTGCGAGAAGGGTTCTCAGTGCACGGCGAGGCACTCGATGCTTATCGCCGAGGAGCAGACGTCGTCTGACTTCAAGCCCGGTGCTGTCAGGATGCTGTTGAGCAAGTACCACCGTCCAGCTCCCGAGGCTGTCCTCACCCTCTGGGATGACCTGGAGTAGCAGTCACCGTCTCATAGCCTCTTTTCTGTATTGTAGTTTGTACCAAACAAGTCATTTGCTTCATGTTGGATGTGGGAGCACAGGGCAGATATGGATGAGGCAGAAGGTTGTTGTATTGAGAGAGCTACAGCGAGCGATTATATACACAACCAGATGAGTAAGCAGGTGACTAACAGAGTCACGTGAGATGCAGTTCCGTGTGAACCGAGGTGCTAGGCTGACACTTCACATCTTCTCAATCACTCTCATTCGGCGCGAAGCCCAAGGCCCAGTCCCTCTATGCGGTTCTTCAGACCTCCTAAGATTTGTGCGCTGCGATCAAGGCCTTGCCCACCAGACTCCTGCTTACTGTGATGTGGTTGCTGCATTTCTCCGTACTGGGGCTGGAGCCATGGCTCTGGATCAATCTTGGCTGCGGCTGGTCTTTCGGTGCCGCCATGGCAGGTCCATGAGGAGGCTCTCTTCGGGTCTCCAATGCCAAGGTACTTTGATTTCGCGGGCCACAAGCATATCTCTTTTGTGACCAAGTCTTCTTCGTGATCGACTATGGATGCATCAAGTATCTCGGGTGCCTCGTTGTGTTCTACCCACTGAACGAGTGCGTCGAGCGGATCCTGCGGAATTGGGCCCATACCTCCGCCGCAGTGCTTCACACCGGGTGCGAGGAAAAGACGGTAGTACTGGTCCACCGCATAAGCTCCGCCCATCACCGCTTCCACCTTTTGTCTGTAGTTGACAGTATTTTTGTACGGTATCATCTGGTCGTCGATGCCGTGCCAGGTCAGCATTTTGGTTCCAGAGTCGCGCAATCTGGTGAGATCCGGATCATCGGTGTTGAGGAGACCGCCCAGCTCATACTGCGCTGAGATCCATAACGTGTTGAGTGAATCGATATCCAGATCTTCGATGTTCAAGTTTCCGTCTTTAGACACAATGTGTCGCAAGAAGCTCGCTGCGATGGAGAAAGGACTCAGCGATAGAGATCCATTCTCAGATATGATGGTATTGGCAAGGGTAACCATAGATGTACCGCGTGGCAGCCCTGGGAATTGTGAAGTTGATAGAGTACCAGCAGGGCCTTCTAAGATGCTTCGTACAACTCCAGCCATTTCCTTCGTGATCATCACTCTGCTGCCATCGCATTCGACTGTACACCCTACCATCGCTTCAGGGGCCCAGTTACAGTCGCTGGGATCTTCCAGGACGCCGTTGCTCACGTCCTCTGGCCCTTGGCATTCCGAGATAGCCTGCGATCGGAAGTGATCGAACTCACAGTTGGAGAGTAAGACATTGCGGTCTTTCATGACCAGTTGGGGCCAGAGTTCACCCATGAGCAAATTGACGAAGCTGTTAGCCGGAGCATTCGCCAAGATACCATCGAGCAATTCGGGATACTTCTGGGCGATTGCGTATCCCTGACGTCCACCTGTGGAGCAGCCATTCCAGTATGAGTGATGAGGTTTCGTGCCAAAATACTGTCGTGTAACCTCTTGGCCCACTAGCACTTGATCGATTGAGCTTCTCGACGCAAAGTTGTGAAGCAAGTTTAGACGGAGTCGCCTGTGAGGAGACACATCACCGCTTTGTCGCCCTGCTCCTTCTATAGGCTCTGAAGCGGCCCATGAGGCGTCAGTGTGCTTTGAGAGGTCTGCGTTGTGACCTCCATCCGTGGAGACCGCGGCCCATCCGTTTTTAATGGCGATTCCGAGTTGAGCTCCGAACATACCATTTGCAAAGGCTGCACCTCCGGTGGCTTGAAAGCGGCCATTCCAGTCGTCAGCAGTCATCGGGAGCCATATCTCGACAAGGACCTTGTCTTTGGTGCCTTCGACATTCAGCTCAACATCTGTCTTGGTCTGATGAGTGAGATATATTTGAACTTGACAAAAGTCTAATCCATCCAGAACAGGGAGTAGCGGTCCACCTGCAATACTGGTGAAATTGTGTTGTGGGCGTGCGTGGACAGACAAAATTGTTATACCGCGGCCAACTTCAGGCTTAGTAAACGCCTCTGTGGCACAACGTGGAGCATGATTGGCTTTGGCCAGCAAGCAGATACTGAACGCATGCAGTAAGAGCACCGAGGCACCCATGCTGCGCCGTCGAGTTAGACCTAGGTAGTCGAGCGCCAGAGATCTCGTCAGAGACGATATCATCCGAGACTGAAGATGCGGAACATTCGCGGGGCCCTTAGACAGGAGCGACGAAGGATTTGTTGATGGCCGAGAGGGTCAAATTCGTGAAACTCGATGTGTCATGTCTCGAGGTGTGGGCAGAAGATGACATAATCAGAGTAGCGGCTTGGCTTTCATTGCTTCTGTGAGCCAGCGCTTTCACGACGCTGTCCCAACACTCCACTTTACTCCACTACTACACACAACCGCTCCTTCACAACTCGCTATGGCCCAAGGCGTGCCACTCTAATCTAATCAATTCACAACACTAGTGCCACCTGCGCCTCTCACGTATCGTTATCTTATCTGTTGGTTTTTGAGACAGCTGCACGCGCATCCACCGGCTGCCCAGTATGCAGATCAACGAAATCCAACGGTTATCAGGTGCCGCAAGAATTCGTGATCGATTACCTCAGCGAAGCTCTACCACCGGTGCCACTAAACACAGAGTACGTTAAAAGTAGAGCCTGACTATCCTCGATATATTACGTATAGCTTTCTTACTCTACTTAACTACTATTAAAGATAGACAGGCTTCTAGTTTAGTTTACAGACTATGCTGTTTGTTGGTAGATTTTGCTGGTCTTATCGATCTCAAATTCTTGCGGCACCTGGTGCGGCTTTGACCTTGTACTCCATGTGGGCTACGAGCGAAAATGGCAAGAATTGAAAAGGTATGAACGCGTGTCGCGCAAAAGCACTGCCGAGCTGTGCTGGACTATCGGTCGCACTGCTTGTCCAAGAGGCATCGGTCTATGTGACTGTCGGAGGCAGTCGACTAGAGACGGAAATTCCAGAAGTCATGCACATGGGTAAGGTGGTGGTGGTTTCGCTCGGTGCCCGAAGTGTTGCATGGTTGCTCTGGTGGTGAACTTGGTGAGCAGGATCGGCGTGCAGTCAGCACTCAGAAGGTAGTGCTCTTCCTGTCTCGGGCTTCTCATTGCCTCGCAATCTTTACAGTGTGCCGGACATCCATCAGCTGTGCTTCACCTTCGTGCAATCATGTTCGTGTCCAACTCAAGCTTGAAGATACATCAGCTCGGGTAGATCTCAGTTTGGCGCACGTTCACACTACCGGATGGACCGACCCGCCCGCTGCCCTGCGCCCAAGAACTCCACTACCGAACTACGCCTCGTTCCGTGTCACAAAAAATGGCGAAGAGCTACCGTGCGGTAGCAAGAGTGGAAGTTACAATAACCATGTCTTTTACTCCACATCTCCGGTGTGCTTCGAATCAACGTCGAACGCTGCTCATTGTTTACAAGTAGCAACAGCCAGATCGGTGTCCTAAAACAATCGAAGGGGTTCCCAATTATCATTCGCATCCACCAACGAGGCTACGGCAATTGTATAACCCCGGTCCTGCATGTCAGCCACGATCAGCCCTATTAATGAAAGCTGGCGCTTAGTCGCCCCAAGTTCAGGTGCATGACGCAACGCTCTCATTCGTCTATGCGCTTACCATTACACGAATGCCCGACATTTTGGAGAGGTGGCGTATGGTTCGCTGAGCCTCGAGGGAATACATCTGACTAGGCTCAATTCGTTCCGGAGTAGTTGTACATCCATGTCTGCCGACTTGCCTATCGATGTGTGTCTCGACGAGAATATTTCGCTACGGTATTCTCAGCGAAGCGCGCCGCACGTGTGTCTTTGGCAAGTAGCTGCGCTTATCGAACGGTACACTGAGCTCCTTCTGTTGTTCTACCCCACCACTCCTTCGGCTTTCGGTCATCTATATTCCATTTCCAATCTTTCCAGTGCGTTAACCTCATCGCCGGCCACCCCGACGCTGTGCTGCCTCGTTATGCTTGCCATCAATCGATGTACGATCATTTGAACCTGTATTCTTTCCTTTCAGACACCCTGACAGGCGTTTATTCAACGTCGCTTTGTACTCTGCAACATGCGGTTTCCCTCTCGAGCTTTGGCTCTTGCAGCAGGGACAGATGAGCGGGACCAGTCGGGAAATATGAAGACTGCCACTTGGGTGATACTGGGCATCACTGTCGCTGCGTTTTTTGCTCGGCAAATCATGAAAGCGGTCGTTTTCCGCAGAATCGCTGCTGATGATTTGTTCATCGCGGTAGCCGTGGTACGATTTTCTTACGAAGGTGCTCGTATTTATCGAGTCAACGATTTTCGCGTTTAGTGTGTCCTGAAGGTTGACACAATAAATACGAGCACCTTCGTAACACGCGAAAGAACAAGATGCTGATATTTGAAGGTTTTCTCCCTCGGTCTGTCCGTCACGATATACATCTTAGCCACCGAAGGCCTCGGCCTACTTGGGTTCCTAACACCGGAACGTGCTACTACACTCATGAAAGGCTACTATGCCTCTGAACTACTCTACGTTTCATCTCTCTGTTTTTCGAAGCTGTCGCTTATATACTTGTTCTGCATGATCGTGGCTGGACGACGCGCTCAGCAACGACTAGTGCTCGCCTTTGGGGCCTTCACATTGACATGGAGTTTGAGCTCGCTCGTGGTCATTGCCTTCCAGTGCCAATTACCGCGACCGTGGGAGATGATGACCTTGCGATGCTTCAATACGGTATGTATTGCCACACAAATGAGTATCGATATGGCAGAATACTGATTGTTGTAGCGAGTCTTCTGGATCGTGTATTGCATTATCGATATGTCAACCGAGGTCTCCATGATAATGCTTTCCGTCAGCCTTGTCGCATACCTGCACATTCGAACGTCATGCAAAGCAGCCATAGTCGCTTGTTTTGCACCTCGTAGTCTGGTCGTCGCTGCATCGCTTATCCGCTTGATTTGGCTTTATCCCATTACACCCCACAGCAATCCCGAATTCCAACTTTGGCTTCCTCCCATTCTGATGCAAGCGCATGCATCTTTGAGCATATGCACTGCATGTATACCATACATGGTGCCTTTCTTCAAAACCCTAGAGGGCAGCCTGCGTAGGAAGAACTCAGCAAGGGAGTCGGATTCTCGCTTGAAGCAGAAGAACAGTGATGCAAGGCCGTCAACGCTTTGGTTCCGTCGGCATGCTAAACCAAAAGCGTTCGACTCGTGGGGCTCTGCCTCCATAGTTTCCACCCATTACGAAAGAGTCCCAACGGCGTCGCCTTATATACCTGCTCCTAGAGCGCTGAGCCCCCTTACGCCAACTCTCTACACCTCTCGCCCCAACACCGCAGGCTCAAGGTCGTCAGGTACCCAAGGCCTGTACATCAGCATCCCGGCTCGTAAAAGTTCCGTTCGACAAGTAGCAGTGGCCATAAGCCCGCGGATCGAAAGCTCTTCCACTCTGTCTCCGTCATGCACATCAGGGCTTCCAGTTTTCCCTCTAGGCTCCTACACTCCCTCGCGAAAAGCATTAACCCCACCGGTGAAGGCGCATAGTCCAAATCCGACAAGTAGTTCTAACTACTCCAGCCGCCAGTCATCACCCATCAGCCCAATCCGACCCGCACGCTTCTCCCTTTTTCCACATCAATCCACGCCAGGTAGCCGTTACTCACCTGAGCTCCGACACGGCGGGCTCACACCAGTTTCCATACCTCCAATAAGGGCTCTGCGACCCCAGATATCCGCTGGCATCGCACGACATCCGACTGTCTCGGGATCTTGTACTTCAACAGACAACTCGCGACGCATGCGCTCAGCGAGTGCGGCACAGCCGCCTAAATTTAGCACTGCGCCACAGCCAACTTCGCCACCATCCACAACAACTTCGCCCGCATCGAAACAGAAGCATGTATCAGCACAAGACCTTACGTCTCCTATGGGCGCGGCAATAGATCACTACTTTGACAGCGCTTGGCCTGAAGTTGCACCAACCCCACCCGCGCCTGCAGCGGCGCTCATGAGTCCACATCAACGGCGGAATCTTCAGGTATTGTCTCCTTCGAATACGCTGCGGATATATGGAGTGTCGCATACAAGCCCGCCGGACTCCCCTTTGCCTTTTCTGCAGCCGCATGTCATGGTAGTAAAGACGAGCCTGCGCGCGCAGACTATGCCTACTGTTAGGGATGCACGGAGTAGTCCGCAAATTGTGGTGCGCGAGCGGTCGTGAATTCTTTTGCCGAGCTTGCGTCTTTGCTTCGTCTACATGTATATCAATTGTCGTTTTATATGGTCATATTATACTTGGGCCGCCACGCGCTGGGGCTCGAACGAGTGTATTTACGAATTCACTGTTCATTGCTGGATATCGTCACCCTTTGCACTTGTATTGCAACGTTCTTCACGGATGTTCAACTTCGGCGCGTTGAACAGCGTCCAGGCACACCTGGAGCGTTGCAGCAATTTGATTTGCTGTACCTACCCGAATCTTATCGCGAACATCTTGAAGCTGCGACAGTGCAAGGTATTCTGAAACCCTTCACGCAAAGCACCACCAATCTCATGTGCCACATGCCAGCTGAAATGCCATTGGTCGAAATGAGCGGAGGTTCACGTCAAATGCATAACATTCTGCCGAATAATGCTCGAATTGGGATGACGAGATCCTACCCTCCTTTATGTATCATGAAGCAAACTTCCGAGTGGTCCCAGCTGTCGCAGCGCTTTAATGTCACAAGCTCCGCTCGGCCGATCACGCGTGTAAAGCCTCAGATTTCATAAGGTCAGTGCTATGCCTACGTAAGGCGATGCGCAATGCTTCCAGTCGTAGACTTATAAGCCTAGCTCGGTCTTCGTGAGGCAGAAACTTAGCATCAGCTTACTTCACCACTTCCAGTCCCAATCCATCTTCATCTGCGTCTGTGACTGCAGCATCGACCCGGCGCCGTTTACTAGTACATACTTCATCAACCACCAAACCAACATTCAACCTAAATAAATTCCGACCATCAAACCAACTCGTCAAGACTGTCACCATGCGCTTCAACATTGCCACCATCTTTGCGAGTACGTACTCAGTAACTCGTTTCTTACCTTTTCACCATTGACACCTGTTCACAGTTGCCGCCACTTCTTTCGCACAAGTCACGCCTAACAACGCTGGCGCCAAGAACGTCGGAGCTGGTAACGGCGCGCAATTTATCACCGGTGGCTGCGTGAGCGACGCCGATTGCAGCTCCGCATGCTGCGCTCAGGTTGCTGCTACTGGCGATGGTGTCTGCAGTGCTGAGGCAGCGAGTCAGCAGAATGGCAAGACCGGATGTGGGTTCAGCGATCCGAATGCAGCGGCTATCATTGCTGCTGCGCAGGCACAGTCCGAGCAGCAAGGGTTTAAGAGGGTCGTGAAGGTTTAAAGAGATTGGGAAGTCAAGATGAGAGATGGGTTAGGAGAATGGAAAGACGGGATAGAAGTGAGCGTATAAGCGTCATGCATCTCTTCAGACTAGTGTAAACTTCTTCCTACCACTGTCTGTCGCGGTGTAGAAACAGCGCATATGCAGGAAAAATTTAAGGATTGAACTGAAGTTCTATTGTGTATGGCTATGGACAGTATATGTGGGAAAGCAGAGGTGGCGGGTACTAGGTAGTACAGCAGTGGAGCCATGAAACAGTGCTACGTGATACAAGGGAGAAGGAGAACCTCTAGAACCGCGACACTGTCTCAACATGACGAAACACCTCGTGACGTGTCGGATTTCAGTGTGCAAGCACCGTTGACTATGCCATACTATCGAAGAAATCCATGATGATCTCACTTGCCCTGACAACCGTTGGACCCTGTCCCACCGTGAGTTGTGAGATATTGGGTTCCGTATCAGCCCAACAATGCTCTGTGATGCCGTCAGTTCGCTATGTGATACCATTTGCTTTCCACTCACTCATTTCATTGATTTTGTAGTGCTGCAGCAAACCATCTCTCCCATCACATGTCCACGAGTAGTGATGAACCTTACCACCGTGTGATGTCTCTACTGTCTTACCAGTGCACTGGTTGCGCTGCGACCACCATTCGAGCCTACAATCATCATCAATTCTTACCTCGAGTCGGATCACTTGGCTACTCACCAGTCTGAGATGGCCGGCTGCGGGCCGCCATCGCCCTGACCACCAGCATATTTCACCGTCGTATCGGCGGCGCCGTGAATCTCGAGCATCGGGATCGGTCTTTCAGGTGCGCAGCCATTATTGGGGCCGTTAAGGTCGGTGTAAAAGGATCCAGAGTGTGCTGCGAACGCCTTGAACAATGTGCTGCCAACTGGATCACATGCAAGAGTGCCGATGAAACCTCCGCCATTCGACATGCTATTATGGTTAGCATCGTAAGCATTGAGAAATGAAAGAATGCTGCACGCGGTGGAAACTCAGCAGATCTTTCCAGGACTAATCGAAGTAATAACGCACCCAACACCGAAGACATTTTCCTCGTCAACACAAAATTGGCCCTTAACGTGGTTGATTACATCTTTTACGAAATGAACATCCTCCGCCACCGTGCTGTCTTTGTGATATGTCGGTCCTGCCCAGCTACCACCAAGGCCGTCCGGATAGATCATGATTTTGTCGCCACTGTAACGTTCCTCATCCAGCTTCGTGTCGAGCTCGAGAAATGATCCGATGCTGCTGGACCCATGAAAGCCTACCACCACTGGGTATCGCGTGTTGACGTCGTAGGGGAGGGGCAAGTGAAACTTGTAGATGCGCTTCTTGCCGCTGCTTCGAAAGTCACGGTAGGAAAACAGCCCAGGCGTTTTGCCGCATCCTGAGATTGTACTCGTGGCGGTGAGCTCTTGCGGCTGAGGGTGTGCAAGGGCAAACTGGAGGATGGAGGCGACTAGCGGAAGAAGCATGCTTGAGATTGCCATGATGCTGCCTGACGATCGTAGAAACGGGGAGGAGCTTGGGAATATGTGTTTGTTGCGACTTCAGGAGTCGCTCAAGGACATGCTTGTCGTCAAACGGGAAGGTCGCACTCTGGCCAGCCATTGGCAGTGGCCGTGATACCTCATTTGCCAAAGCCCAATAGCGGCGTCGTCATCGTTGGAGAGGAGGGAGAGATTGGCTGGGAGGATGAAGTCATTTTCGCACATGCGCAACCTTCCGAAGTATGCAGGCGCGCTACTAGGGTGATGATGTATTTAGCTGGTGTTTTGCGGAGAAGAACGTTGTCCTCCGATGTTGGAACCGCGGTGGTGAGACGCCAAAGTTTAGCGGCCAGAGCGCCCGCCTGCGTCAATCCACCTCCACCTCACTCCTCCACCAAGTGCGCGCTTTGAATCTCACTCGTTCATTGCTATGATTAGGCCTTGGAGGCTGACACAGGTCTTGCGCGAAAGGTACGAGTGATAGCGGAACAAGGAAGAGAAGCGTGTGCGTGTAAGTTTCGATCGTATCCCGAGATTCAACCTTTTAGCTGCCGAAAGCTCGATGTTTCATCCGACGAGAGCATCTTCGCACCCGTGAAGCAGATCACCCAGATCAGCACCACCTTTGATAAACTAGACGTCCTGGTCAACAACGCAGGCATCAACCTGGAGGGACGGCCAGGACCTATCACACATGTCACGTTGCTCGAGACCTTTGAGGTCAACACATTTGGCCCTATGATCTTGACCAGCGCTCCTGCTCCACTACTCACCAATTCCAACGACCCGCGCACCGTAAATATCTTTTCATGTCTCGGTAGTATAGGCGGACGTCTGGACTCGAACGATCCCTGGTACGAGTTCGCAGGCGATGCGTATCGCACGTCTAAGGCGGCACTTAACATGGCGTCTGCGAGCCATAACTTCGACAATACAAAGACAAGTTCAAGGCCTAGTCGTTTTGCCTAGGCTTCATCAACACGGATATGGCCATGAAAATGCGGCGCAAGGAGCAGAGGCCAGGAAACTAAGGGAGAAGGCTTAAGGTGAGAGGAGCGAGACGAGTGCCCAGGGCACATTGGGTATTGTGGAAGACATGCGAGATGCGGAGATTGATATATTTCTTCAGCGCTATGGAAAAATGTTCCCATGGTGGAAATTTGTGTTTCTTACAAGACATCGTAGCAATCAGTGCTTTTCGAGACCAAACCTTTACCGCAATAGTCCTCATATCCCACCGTCGATGACTTGGTGACCTGGACTGGGTGGCACATCACCCGTCTCCCACACTTTCTTCTCACTCCCCATGCGAAACAAGATCTCGCCTCCATTCGTCATGATACCGCCAACATCCTCATGCTCGAACCAGTTTTTGTTCCATTCTTGGCCGTTAATGTGCACGCCCTGCACATAATAGCCTTGTCTCCCATCTCCATCGTCCAGACCTTCGGTGCGGACGCGTAGCGTGTGGTCATGGCTCACGGTCATATTGATGTCGCTGAACCACGGGCTCTCGAGAAGGTACACCGGCGTCGTGACGACCGGATACAGGCCCAGCATTTGCCATATAAGCCAGCAATTCAATGCACCTGCATCCGAATTTCCTGGTATGCCGCTGCTGGTGTTAAAGTAGAAATCATTAGCTAGCTGTCGCGATCGCTCCACGCTCTTCCACTGCTTGTTAAGGTAATTGTACAAGTACGGCGTGCCAAAGTCAGGCTCGTTGGCGACGTTATTGATGGTCGTGATGCTCAGACCGTTCACGCCGAGATCTACCCCGGACGTATTGGGTTGGAAAATGTAGTCGAGTCGCTGTTCGAAGTGGTATGTGCCGCCCATGAGATCTATCATGCGCTCGACATCATGTGGAATAACAAAAGAATACTCGAAAGCTGTACCTTCGTAGCTTTCATCTGACCAGTTACACTCGCCGCAGTTGGTGATGTTGTATGTTTCGTGGAAAGTGCCGTTTGCATAGCGAGGCATGACGAAGCCTGTAAAGTTGCGACTTGACGCTCGAGTGTCCCAGCTCAGCTGCCAGCCACCGGACCGTCGCAAGTAGAGGTCTTGATCACCAGGTGCTTCGCCAGCAGCGATTTGGCTGACTGCAAAGTCGTTCAGGGAATACTCCACCGTCTTCGATACAGCGCGAGAGTTGCGATCTGCGGATACGTAACCTAGTGGTATCCAGTCGTCGAGAGCTGAGCGACCTTCTTTGAGTGAGCCTTGTGGATCAACGGGATTCTGGTCGAAGAAAGGGAGAACATCCGCGTTTTTCTTGACCGCCGCATAACCTTCGGTCCAGTTGATAGCACCACGCAGACCTTTGACGTAGGCGTCTGCTAGCACGTTATCCGCGTTTGATCCGCCTTGCACCAAGCCATTATAGTTACCAGATCTACCATCAGGCAAGTAGCCTTCGTTCTTGAACATGTCGATCAAGGACCTGATCATGGACTCGTAGTAGCTTGGCTGAATGAGGTGCCATAACGACACCTGATTGCGGAAGAGATCCCACATCGTATAGAAGTCATCCCAACTGGGCTCATCCGACTCCCATAGTGGGTTCTCTCCGATCCGTTCGCTAGGAATGAGGTGCATGAAGTACAAGCTAGAGTATAGCATGGCCAATCGTGTCTTGTTGGCTGCGTCTGATGTGTCGACACGAATCTTGGAAAAGACATCTCGATTCCACTCGTCGCGCGCTGCTTGTGCAGCCTCTTCGACAGACCACGATGCAAGTTCCGAGTTCTTATATGCGCATGCCTTTTCTATCGACATGAAGGAGATCCCGACGCGAGACTTGACTTCGGTAGTATTACTCCACGTAAAGATGGCGCCAACACGGTCATTCATCGGACCTGATCGTGCGTTTGATCCGGTATATGTCAGTCGTGGCGTGGTAGCGTTGTCAAATGATCTGAAGTGACGACTGGTTGGGAACGTATTCTTTCCTTTGAAGGCCTTTGCTTCGTTCGGTGGCGTATCAAACTCTCCACAAACGTATACAGTCACTGGCGCTCCTATACACCACCCTCCAGCGATGGAGGTGTAGCCAGTGTATGTGCTCGAGTTTGGCTCGATCTCAATTTCGCCGCCAGTGTAGAATTGCGTGTCCCAGGAACGCGTTGGATGCGGCAGGTAGTGAGATAGGTCCACGAGAACGTGGTTACCTGATGATGATGGATAAGTGTAGTGATGCAGTCCAGCGTGCCTTGAAGCAGAGAGCTGAACCTTGACTCCCGATTTGAGGTGCGTTCGAAAATAGCCCACACTGGCCACATCGTCTCCAAACTAATTGCGTGTCAATGTCCCATCCACTCTACACTTTTGAAGTGCATCATACTCTCGTCTGCCAATAGGTACGATTGTCTAACAAGTTAACCTCGCCGTCAATTGTAGTCAGCGGCATCTGCGCTGGAAATCCATACTTCGGTCCACCTCCTGTCCCAGACTCGTGCATCAAGCTAATGCCCGTCACGTATCCTTTGGGCGTATACCCACCATTGAGCGCACTATGATTGATCGGTTCCTCATAAGTATCGAGGCCTAGCTTCACCATGCCAAATGGCAATGTGCCGCCAACAAAGACGTCGCCACCGCCATCTAAACAAAGTCATTAATGCATGAGAAGAGTAGTAGCTATACTTACATGCATATCCGGGAATAGCACCTTCTGAGCCAATGAAAGGATTGACGTATTGAGAGTAGTCAATTGTCTGTGCTGCAACACGTCCAACTAGACATGCAAGACCTCCTATCGCTCTCATGGCGAACATTTTGGAAGTAGCATCGTTCCTCGCACGGAGTGCGCGCGTCCTTTATCGTGAGCGCAGTCGGTAGCAGCGGGTCAGTGTACCCCGCATGTGCACATCTTTACCTGCACAAGCGTTGGCCTTTGCCAGATCAAGGCTTTGACAAGCTTTGAGGTTACATTTGCTGCAGCAAATCTGTTGGTGCAGGTACGCCTGATGATGACGTAACGTTGGTGCCTGCAGCGCGAAGCGATCTCGTACTGCCTAACCATCGAATGCGCGCAACTAGTGCGATGCCGTACTTGCTTTACGCAAATCTTCGTTTCTACCAGTGAGAATTGTTGTTGCGGCTCTGCGTTCTTCCTGCGGTTCAGACGTCCAGACCCCGCAATTTGCCCCCTGTATGGTAGCCCACCCCACGTCGATGCTTTCTGGCCCCGTTGTTGCCTTTCACATCATACATGTCCTTACCATCGAGCCCAAGGATCGGCAAGCCTAGAGACTTACTCATGGTTGCTGATAGTAGTCGAACATGGCCAAAGCCGTTAATCCGCCAAATTGAAGATGACAACTCCCCGTACGACACGACCTTGCAGGTTACCACAAAGCTTTGTTATCATTGTCAATCCATGTTCGATGCTTGGGATCGGTGGCTCGAGGATCCAGAGTATCGTTTTCCGCATCACCAAAGCGTTGCAGAGCTCGAGAAGGCCGCGAAGACCGAATGTTCTTTCTGCTATCAACTGTGGAGGGACCAAATCTACATCACTCTTTCCGGGCCAGATGCCTTCGATTCAGATGTATGGCGTACGTATCGGGGCCAAGGCATCTCCGTCAAATCCTGTGTCCGATACGACCTCAAGCACGCGACGACGCTGCGCCATTTCGAACTCAGTCTTGAATTTGAAGAGACCGATGAGACCTGCGACGAAGATGCCATATCATTCAGGGCTATCTTAGGCCCACGCGAGTACGTCAGTCAGTGGTTCGATGCTGACGAGAACGGTGAAGTCACTAGAAGCCTCGCATCTCCATCGACTGCGGCAAGACCGAGGGCACAAACTACGACGAAGTCGATCGACATCGCAAGAGAATGGGTGCAAGAGTGTTGGTCCTCTCATGAAATCTGCAAGTCAAGGAAAAGCGTTTATGTGCCGAACAGACTCGTGTCTACTGCTCCTGGTCGGCATCACATCCGCACAAAGGACGATTTTCAAGCGAACCCAGACTATGCAACTTTGAGCCATTGCTGGGGATCAACAACCTTTCTAACACTACTCCGGGAGAACCTAGAGCTTTTCCGGCGCCAAATCCCGGCCGATGCTCTCTCACAGACTATACAAGATGCCATGGCGACGGCGTATCATGTAGGTCTCGCGTGGATCTGGGTTGACACTCTCTGTATTCTGCAAAATGATGAGCAAGATTGGCAACGAGAAGCAGCAGCTATGGCCTCAGTATACGGAAGCTCTAGTCTCAATCTCTCCGCAGCTGGTGCCCATAACGGCCATGAGGGGTGCTTCTATCCTCGTCCAGCGCATTGGGTTTGTCAATTGGATCTCGATACAGATGGCACAGGCGCGAACGCTGTACCCAAAATAGCGGTGCCTTACAGTCTTTACGACCGGTGTCTTGGAAGCATGCCGCTGCTGAAGCGGGGTTGGGCACTACAAGAACGGTTGCTGGCAGCTCGCACGCTACATTTCGCAGCTACCGAGTTGTTCTGGGAATGCCATGAAGTTACCTGCTGCGAATCATTCCCACTCAGAACGCCAGAAAATATCGACAAAGGTGTTATAAGACCCACCAAATGGGTCCGACCTTCTGCGCTATGGGAGTCGGTTACCGCCTCGTACAGCGCTTGCAAGTTGACTTACCCCAAAGACAAATTTGTGGCAATCTCCGGGATCGCACGGGAGGTGCAGAAGCTTAACCAGGATGAATACGTCGCGGGAATGTGGCGAGAGAACATGGAGGCACAGCTGTGCTGGTTCTCACGGAAGCGTTCGATCCTACAATCGACTTCAGAGTACATTGCGCCAACATGGTCTTGGCTTGCTGCAGACGTACCAGTAGTCGGCACTCTTTCGGAAGACCACAAAACACTGCTTTCTATCGTCGATGTTAGCATCGAACTTGTCGGATCCGACCCTTTTGGAGCCATTAGCAGTGCTCGACTCCGTCTTAGCTGTCAAGCATTATATCGCGCGAGTTACGACATTACCAACAATCGACTTAAAGTCTATGCAGGACAGATCAGGTCGGCAGGCACCTCCTTGCTGGACAGACCAATAGATGAAGCTGATAATTCGCCAAAAGATCTCATGGCAGCACCGGTCTTCGCGTTTGGTCACCGCGGGATCGAAGTCCGGGGCTTGCTGCTCGAGAGGGTGAGCAACAATAAAGGTGTCTATCAAAGAATAGGCATCTTTAGCATACCGTTTGAAAAGACGTTGGACGAACCTTTCCAACTTGAAGTCATCGAGGAAAACTCACTCGATGACCGCGACTACATTGAGACCATAATTAACGAGTCCGGGAGAGTATGTTACGTAGTTGACCTCGTATGATCGATGCTACCATCAATTATCGCAACCTGGCTTGCGGAGCTCACCAAGGAAATGAAGCCGAAATCGATTACGATCACTTTCCTTTGTCAATGTTAATGACTTGTCGAAGGTTGATAACATCTCAATGGACAATAATCGCCCAACAAACTACGCTTGAGTAGTCGGTACGTTTTGTATGTTGGATCCTCATGACGTGATTATCCATAATTTTGTATTCAATTATCTACATTATCATTATCCTCCTCCATTCAAGCCAGCTGCCCCCGCACCGCACCCGCCAACGCAACACTCGAATGCGTATCCGCCATAAAAGCCGCCGGATTCGCCTCAATCTGCCTAACATGGAAGCCCTCGCCCGAATCCTTGCCATCAATCATAACACCAGTTTTGAATGGCCCTTTGATACATCCAGCGCTGTTGCGAACGACGCCATCAGCACCGATTGGCTCGGGATTGGGGAACGCGATCCTCGGTGGTCCAGATGCGCCCTTCGCCGCCTCGTGGATGTGTGTCGCGGTAACGGCTGGGGAAGAGAAGTCGCCCTGGAACTTGTGGAGCGTGATGTTGTAGCAGATCATGTTCATCTCTGCGTTGATGCCGAAGTTGAATG
>Ga0265797_10003028_pt1 | contig 27395 bp, 24 predicted proteins | sample P2T30metagenome_FD_192433 | JGI IMG/M metagenome (GOLD analysis project Ga0265797, IMG submission 192433) | Plant litter microbial communities from East Loma Ridge, Irvine, California - P2 T30 | ecosystem: Environmental > Terrestrial > Plant litter > Unclassified | place: USA: California... | reverse complement strand
TGAACGCCTCGGTCGACGGCCTGACCGCCTCGATCAGCACCATCGCCCGCAGCACGCAGGACGCCAACGGCCTGGCCCAGGCCACGCGCAACGAAGCGGAGATCGGCGCCAAGGCGATCGCCCGTTCGATCGAGGCGATGGCCGCGATCAACCAGTCGTCCGAAGACATCGGCGAGATCGTCAAGGTCATCGGCGAGATCGCCGGCCAGACCAATATGCTGGCCTTCAACGCCGCCATCGAAGCAGCGCGCGCCGGTGAACACGGCCCGGCTTCTCGGTGGTGGCCGACGAAGTGCGCAAGCTGGCCGAGCGCTCGTCGCAGGCGACCAAAGAAATCTCGAAGCTGATCAACGAGTCGGTGCGCCGCGTGGCGCAGGGCAGCGAAATCTCGCGCCAGGCCAGCGAAGCATTCGACCGCATCACCGGCGGCGTGGCCAAGACCTCGCTGGCGATCGCCGATATCTCGGCCAGCGCCAACGAACAGTCGCTCACGGCCAAGGAAGTGGCGGCCGCGATTTCGTACATCGCCCAGGAAACCGAGCGCTCGGCCGGCTCGTGCGACAGCATCGCCCGTTCGACCGAAGGCCTGAACGAACACGCCGGGCACCTGAGCAGCACCGTGGCCCGCTTCGTCGTTTAAGGCGGCCAGGAGAACGACCATGGAACTGTGCGACGACAACCTGTCGACCATCATCGGCCTGGTGCGCAAGCACACCGGCATCGCCATGAATGAACACAAGCGCGTGCTGCTGCAGGGCCGCCTGCTGCCGCGCCTGCGCGCACTGGGCCTGACCTCGTACCGCGCCTACATCGAGCGCCTGGCGCATGACCGCGTCGAAGTCGCATCGTTCATCAATTCGGTGACCACCAACGACACCGCGTTCTTCCGCACCCCGGCCGTGTGGCGCTGGCTCGAGAACGTGTTCCTGCCGGCCTGGGTCGCGCGTGGCCAGACTGGGCCGCTGCGCGTCTGGTCGGCCGCTGCCGCAACGGGCGAAGAATCGTATTCGGTGGCCATGACGTGCCTCGAATTCGCTGCCCGTCACCCGGGCATGCGCTTCGAGATCCACGCCACCGATATCTCGAGCGACGCCCTGGCGAGCGCGCGCGCGGCGCTGTACCGGGGCCGCAGCGTGGAGCGTTTCGAAGCCGATTTCCCGGCGCTGTTTCGCAAGTACCTGCGCCCGGTGGCCGGCGGCTTCGCCATGGCGCCGGACGTCACCGCGCATGTCACGTTCGCTGAACACAACCTGCTGCTGCGCCCACCGCGCGCCGGCTGGTTCGACCTGGTCATGTTGCGCAATGTCCTGATCTATTTCGATGGCGAAAACCAGGAGCGGGTGCTGGCCGGCGCGCGCGGCGCGATGCGCCCGGACGCGCGCCTGGTGCTGGGCGAGCAGGAATCGATCACCCGTCTGCAGACCGCGTTCGCGTTCGAGCAGCCCCACGTTTATCGCATTGGCGGAGAAAAATAATGAAGATGCAGAGCCTGAACCAGATGTCGTATGTGCTGTCCGGCCAGATGGAAATCAGCCACGGCGAGGGCGTCTTGACGGCGCTGCTCGGCTCGTGCGTCGGGATCGGCATGATCTGGCGCCGCGAGCGCCGCTGCGGCCTGGCGCACTGCTTCCTGCCCGAGGGCGTCGAGACCGGTGAATCGTCGGCGCGCTACGTCAGCGCCGCGATTCCGACGCTGCTGGCGCGCCTGGGCGTGCGGCGCGAGCAGTACGGCGAAGTCGACGTGATCGTCGCCGGCGGCGCGCGCATGCTCAATCTGCGCGCGGCCGACGGCACCGTCGGCACCCGCAATATCGAAGCGGCGCGGGTGCAGCTGCTCGAGCGCGGCCTGCAGGTGATGTTCCAGGACGTGGGCGGCGCGCATGGCCGGCGCCTGTCGATCGACTGCGAGCGCCAGAGCTTCAGCGTGGTGCGCATCGTGTGCGAAAGCGAAGCGCCGCGCCAGGCGGCGCCGTATCCGTACCACAAGCCGGCGCAGCCGCAGCGCGTGGTGCGCCAGGAGGCGTTCGCATGAGCGCCCAGTTTTCCTTGTCCGGCGCCGGCGACGAGCGCATGGTGGCGCGCCCCGAGGTGGTGGCGGCGCTGGCCGAACGCGAAGCCGGCCAGCTGGCCGCGGCGCGCGTGCTGCGCGACGCGGCCGGCATGGAAGTGGTCGGCACCTTCTTCCTCGGCGGCCAGGAGTTTGCGCTGCCGGCCGACGCCGTGCGCGAAGTGGTGGCGATGCCCGAGCGCGTGACGCCGCTTCCGCTCTCGCCAGGCTGCCTGGAAGGCATCTTCACGCTGCGCGGCGCGGCCATCCCGCTGCTCAATCTGGGCCGCATCTTCGACCCGGGCGCCGCCAGCGCCCACGCCGCCCAGCGGGTGGCGATCGTCGACCATCAAGACATCCAGGTTGGTTTACTGTTCGACGCCACCGGCGAAGTGCTGCGCGTGCGCCCGGAGCAGCGCGCCAGCCTGCAGTACGAGCGACAGGACACGCAGCACGAGGCGGGCGTGGTGGCCGGCGCCATCACCCTCAACGACGGCGCGCGCATCGTGCAGATGCTCGACGCCGCAGCCCTGGTGAAAATCGACAATGTGCCGCAGGTGCGGGCGCATGCCAGCGTGGCGCGCGACGCCTGTCGCATGCGCTTCCTGCGCCAGGCGCAGGGTCGCAAGTGCATCTCGTTTACGGTCGGCGGCGTGCGCTTCGCGCTGGCGATGGAAGCGATCCAGGAAATCATGCGTGTGCCCGAGCTGCTGCCGTCGGTCATGCTGGGCCGCCTGTGCAAGGGCTGGATCAATCTGCGCGGCGCCCCGGTCGGCGTGGTCGACTTCGGCGCGCTGCTGCAGTGCGCCCCCGGCGTCCAGGACGACGATGCGCGCCGCATCCTGGTGGTGCGGGTCCATGGCGAGCAACTCGGCCTGCTGGTCGACGCGGTCGACGACATCCGCCCGTACTTCGACACCGACGTCCTGCCGATCCCGCTGCTGGGCACCGCGCGCGCCGCCATGTACCGCGGCTGCCTGCCGAATGCGGCGCTGGGCGAGATCCTGTTCCTTGACCATGACGGCCTGTTCTCGGACGCCGAGATCGGCGAGATCTGCGCCGGCCACCGCCGCCTGTACGCCCAGGAAGCGAGCGCCGCCTGCGCCGCCGCGAAACGCGCCACCGGACGCCGCGTCTACCTCGCGTTCTCGCTCGAGACCGGCTGGGCGGCCGACATCGGCCAGGTGCGCGAGATCGTCGATTTCGCCGGCCCCGTGACGCGCCCGCCGGGCCTGCCCGATTGCGTGCACGGCATGATGCAGGTGCGCCAGCAGATGGTGTGCGTGATCGACCTGCGCCGCCTGTACGGCATGGCCGCGCTCGAGGACAAGAGCGGCTGCCGCATCCTGGTGCTCGAGCACGAGGGCGAACGCTTCGGCCTGATCGTCGACCGGGTCGACACCATCCTGTCGTTGCCCGACAGCCAGCGCCGGCCGTCGCCCCAGCTGCTGCGGGTGAACGGACCGTCGGACATGCGGCGCGACAGCGCCGAAGTGCTCGAGGTGCCGGGCATCGACGGCCAGCAAGACGTACTCACCTTGCTCGACAAGGAGCGCTTCCTGGCCTCGCTGCGCGAGCAGCTGGGGGCGCCGCAGATCGCGGCGTAATCCCGGCATAATCGCGGCGGGGGCGCACGCAGGGCGCTCGAGCATGGCGCCTGCTCGTTGCTACGCGCCGCCGCGGTTTGCTTTAAGCTGGCCACATTTCCGATCCGAGATCTGCCATGTGCGTCAACTATTGCCCTCCCACCCCCGAGCAGTTCAACGGCCGCATCGGCGCCTTCAGCGAACTGCCGCGCGACTGGCGCTGGCCGCAGGAAACCTGGAAAGACTATGCCGCGCCGATCCTGCGTGCCGCTCCGGGTCTGGCGCCTGAAGCGGCGCTGGCGAGCTACGGCATGGTGCCGCGCCGGCATATCGCCGCTGGCGTGAAACCGTTCGACACCATGAATGCGCGCGCCGAGTCACTCGCCGAACGGCGCTCGTTCGCAACCGCCTGGCGCCGCCTGCAGTTGTGCGCGGTGCCGATGCTGCATTTTTACGAGCCGTGCTACGAGAGCGGGCGCGCCGAGCGCCATGCGATCGGGCTGCGTGACGACAGCCTGTTCTGGGTGGCCGGGTTGTGGCGCGAGTGGCAGGAAGCCGATGGCGCGATCTCGACGTCGTTCACCCAGATCACGATCAACGCCGACACCCATCCGCTGATGCGGCGCATGCACCGGCCGGGCGACGAGAAGCGTTCGCTGGTGCTGTTGCCGCAGGATGAAGTGGGGGATTGGCTGACGTGCACCGAGCTGGATGTGGCGCGCAGTTTCCTGCGCCATTACCCGGCGCAGCAAATGAAGGACTGGCCGGCGCCGAAACAGACCGTGGCGAGCACGATCAGGGCGCCGGTCAATGGCGAACTGTTCTGACGGCTAGCGCATCGTGTAGCGCCGTTCGAAGCGGCTGCCCAGCCGGGTCAGCACTTCGTAGCCGATGGTCCCGGCCTGCGCCGCGACCTGGTCCACGCTCTGGTCGGCGCCCAGCAGCTCGACCGTGCTGCCCGGCGCCAGGCGGCCTTCGGGCAGGGCGCTGACGTCCAGGCCGAGGCTGTCCATCGACACGGTGCCGACCAACGGCAGCGCCACGCCATCGACATACGCATGCGAGCGCCCGCTGAGCGCGCGCAGCCAGCCGTCGGCGTAGCCGATGCCAATGGTGGCGATGCGGCGCGGACCGGGCGCGACATAGCGCCCGCCATAGCCGACGATGTCGCCTTCCTGCACCGTGCGCAGCTGCACCACGCGCGCCGCCAGCGACACGGCTTGCCTCAAGCGATTCGCCGTGCCCGGCTGCGGATTGACGCCGTACAGGGCCACGCCGGGACGCAGCAGGTCGTAGTGGTAGGCGGTGCCCAGGAACACGGCCGACGAATTGGCCAGGCTGGCCGGTATGCCGGGAAAGTGCGCGCGCGCGGCCTCGAAGTTCAGGCGCTGGCGCTCGTTGAACGGGTGCTGCGCTTCGTCGGCGCAGGCCAGGTGGCTCATCACCAGGCGCAGGTCGATCCCCGCCAGCCAGTCGGCGTCGCCTGCCAGTCGGCTCAGGTCGGCCGCGGTCAGGCCCATGCGCGACATGCCGGTGTCGACCTGGATCGCGGCCGGCAGCGCGCGCCCCAGGCTCCGCGCCAGCGCGCGCCATTCGGCGATCTGGCCCGGGTCGTTCAGCACCGGCGTCAAGCCGTGTTCGACGCAGGCCGCCGCATGACCCGGCATCGGGCCATGCAGCACGTAGATGGTGGCGCCGGCCGGCACCAGCGGGCGCAGGCGCACCGCTTCATCCAGGTGCGCGGTGAAGAACACGCTGCAGCCTTCGGCCACCAGCGCCTGCGCCACCTGCGCCATGCCCAGGCCGTAGGCGTCGGCCTTGAGCACGCCGCCGCAGACGGCGTTGCCACCCAGTTGGCGCAGCAGCCTGTAGTTGCTGCGTACCGCGTCCAGGTCGACAGTGAGGATGGCGCCGGCGCGGGACGCCGATGCGGACGCCATCAGGCGCGCGCCAGCTCGGCCATCGCCGCCGCGCCTGGCGTGCCGGCGTAGCGGAACACCGCCAGGTCATCGGCCCGGATCTGCGGCGCCTTGCCGCTGACTAGGTCGGCGATCACGCTGGCCGAGCCGGCCGCCATGGTCCAGCCCAGGGTGCCGTGGCCGGTATTGAGGAACAGGTTGCGCAGCGGCGTGGCGCCCACCACCGGCGTGCTGTCCGGCGTCATCGGCCGCAGGCCGGTCCAGAAGCTGGCCGCGCGGGTGTCGCCGGCGCCGGGGAACAAATCGTTGACGACCAGCTCGAGCGTCTCGCGCCGGCGCGGGTTGAGTTTCAGGTTGTAGCCCGAGATCTCGGCCATGCCGCCGACGCGGATGCGCTTGTCGAAACGGGTGACGGCGATCTTGTAGGTCTCGTCGAGGATGGTCGAGACCGGCGCGCGCGCCGCGTCGTCGATCGGCACCGTCAGCGAGTAACCCTTGAGCGGATACACCGGCAGCGGGAACCAGCGCTGCAGCAGCTGGCGCGAATAGCTGCCCAGGGCCAGCACATACTGATCGGCCGTGAATTCGCCCTTGTCGGTGACGACGCCGGCGATGTCGCTCCCGGCTTCCTTCAGGTAGCGGATCGTGGTGTCGAACTCGAAGCGCACGCCCAGTTCGCGCGCCATCGCGGTCAGGCGCGTGGTGAACAGCTGGCAGTCGCCGGTTTCGTCGTTCGGCAGGCGCAGGCCGCCGACCAGCTTGGGGTTGTTGCCCAGCGCCGGCTCGGCCCCGGCCAGCTGGCTGGCGCCCAGCAGTTCATACTCGACGCCGGCCTGGCGCAGCACCTCGATGTCCTTGGCGGCGCCGTCGAACTGCTGCTGGGTGCGAAACACCTGCAGCGTGCCTTGCTGGCGGCCTTCGTAGGCGATGCCGGTCTCGCGCCGCAGCGCGCGCATGCAGTCGCGGCTGTATTCAGCCAGGCGCACCATGCGCTCCTTGTTGACGGCGTAGCGATCGGCGTCGCAGTTGCGGAACATGGCCCACATCCACTGCAGCTGGAACAGCGAGCCGTCAGGCTTGAAAGCCAGCGGCGCGTGGCGCTGGAACAGCCATTTGGCGGCCTTCAACGGCACCCCGGGCGCGGCCCAGGGCGAGGCGTAGCCGGGCGAGATCTGGCCGGCGTTGGCGAAGCTGGTCTCGAGCGCGGGACCGGCCTGGCGGTCGATCACGGTTACTTCGTGTCCGGCCAGCGCCAGATAATATGCGGTGGTCACGCCCACCACGCCACTGCCCAGAACGATCACGCGCATAACTTCCCCAAAAATGAGACGCAACTAGAAAAGGTTGCCATCGTAGCGTGAGTACAGCCATAATTGTTGCTATTAATATGGCGATTTTCAGGAATTTTTCATGCGCGTGCAAAAGGCGTCGAGCCGCATCCTGGACCGGATCGATCTGCACATGCTGTCGATCCTGCAGGGCGACGGGCGGATCGTGATGAAGGACCTGGCCGAACAGGTCGGGCTCTCGCTCACGCCCTGCATCGAGCGCGTCAGGCGCATGGAGCGCGACGGCGTGATCCAGGGCTACCACGCGCGCATCAACCCGCTGTCGGTCGGGATGCAGGTGCTGGTGTTCGTCGAGATCACCCTGAACAACAAGTCGGAAGCCGCGTTCGAGCGTTTCCGGCGCGCGATCCTCTCGCTGCCCGAGGTCATGGAGTGCCACCTGGTGTCGGGGGATTTCGATTACCTGATCAAGGCGCGCATTCCCGAGATGCTCGAATACCGCCGCCTGCTGGGCGAAATTTTGCACGTGGCCGACGGCGGCCAATCGAAGAGTTATGTGGTGATGGAAGAGCTGAAGGAAACCCTGGCGCTGTCGATCGGGCGCTGATACAGCGCTCAGCAAGGGATGCCGCCTGGAGCGACCGTATAATGGCGGTTTCCATCTCTTGAACCCGTATGCGCCTTCACGCCGGGCTGGCCCTGTCGCTGCGCCACCTTCTGATCCTGCTGACCGCGATCGGCCTGCTGCCACTGGCGCTGCTGGGCGGATGGACGATCCATGGCGCCGCGCGCTACCTCGAGCAGGAGCAGGAACGGCTGATGATCGGCCATGCACGTGCGCTTTCGAGCGCGGTCGACGCCGAACTCGATGGCACCGTGGCGGCCCTGAGCGGCATCGCCAAGAGTCCGGCGCTGGCCGCGGGCGACATGCGCGCCTTTTACGATACCGCACGGCGCCTGACGCGGCCCGACTGGCTGGGCGTGGTGCTGACCGACGCCGACGGCAAACCGATCTTTCGCACCATGGCGCCCTACGGCGCGGCGCCGACGCGCATCGCCGATCCCGATAGTTTGACGCTGGCGCGCGAGCAGCGCCGCCCGATCGCCGGACGGGTTGCGCGCGGCCAGCGCGGACGGCCGGCGGTGCCGGTGCGCATTCCCGTGAATGGCCCCGATGGCCAGCCGTGGGTATTGAGCGCGGCCCTGCAGCCGGACCGCTTCCTGGACGTGATCGCGCGCCAGAAGATTCCGCCCGATTCGGTGATCGGCGTGCTCGATGCTTCGCACAATATGGTGGCGCGCTCGCGCGACCAGGAACGCACCGTGGCCGGGGCCCCGAGCGCCTCGCTGGGGGCGCTGATGCGCGCGGGTGGGCCCGAAGGCGTGGGCGCGACCCGCACGCTCGAAGGCGACACCGTGGTGACCGCGTACACCACCTCGCCGCGCTATGGCTGGGTGGTGGCGGTGGGCGCGCCCAGCATCGGATTCGGAATCGGCTTCTTCGAGCGCTTCGCGCTCTACCTGGGCGGCACGGTATTGCTGCTTGGCGCGTGCATCGGCGCCGCGACGCTGCTGTCGAACCGCATCGTGCGCCGCATCCGCAGCCTGCAGCGCGCCGCCGCGGCCCTGGGCAGCGGCGAGGGCGTACAGATCGAACCGTCGCGCATCAAGGAGATCGGCCAGATGGGCCAGTCGCTGGCGACGGCGGCCGCCCAGCGCGCCATGCACGAGCAGGAGCGCGAGCGTTTGCTGGCCTCGCTCGAACAGGCGCTGGCCGGGGCGCGCCAGGCCGGCCGCGCCAAGGACGATTTTCTCGCCATGCTCGGCCATGAGCTGCGCAATCCACTGAGCCCCATTTTGACCTCGCTCGACCTGATGGACCTGCGCGACGAGCCGGGCAGCGTGCGCGAGCGCCTCATCATGCGCCGCCAGGTCACGCATTTGCGGCGCCTGGTGGACGATCTGCTGGACGTCTCGCGCATCGCTTCGGGCAAGCTGGCGATCGATCCGCGTCCGCTCAACCTGGCCGACACGGCGCGCCACGCGGTGGCGGCGCGCGGCAAGGAGCCGATCATGCTGCAAGCGCCGCACGAAGTCTGGGTCGACGGTGACGAAACCCGCCTGGGACAGGTGCTGGGCAACCTGCTGTCGAATGCGGCGCGCTTCGGCAGCACGGATACGCGGGTGCTGCTGGACGTGCTGGACGGCCAGGCGCGCATCGTTGTCAGCGACAACGGCGCCGGCATGGCGCCGGATCTGCTGGCGCGCGTGTTCGAGCCGTTTTACCAGGCGCCGCAGCCGCTGGCGCGTAGTACCGGCGGACTCGGATTGGGGCTGGCCATCGTGCGCGAGATCGTGGCCCTGCATGGCGGGCGCGTGGCGGCCTTCAGCGACGGGCCGGGCACGGGCAGCCGCTTCGAGGTGATGCTGCCGTTGCTGCCGCTGCTGTCGGTGAGCAACCCGAGCGCCGACGCGGCGGAGGCGGGCGCTTTACAGAAAGAGGCGGTAGGGCAGTCGATTTTGCTGGTGGACGACAACCAGGACGCGGCCAGCGCCACCGCGCAGCTGCTGCGCCATATGGGCCACAGCGTGCGGGTTGCGCACAGCGCGGCCGAGGCCAGGACGCTGGCGCTGGCGGCGCCGGCGGCGGCGGTAGCGATTCTCGACATCGGCCTGCCGGACATGGATGGCTACACGCTGGCGGGCGCGCTGCGCGAAGACCGGCGCCAGGCCTCAAGCCAGGGCGCCGCGCTGAGGCTGGTGGCGCTGACCGGCTACGGCCAGCAGACCGACGTGGCGCGTGCACGGGCGGCCGGGTTCGACGTGCACCTGACCAAGCCGGCCACGCTCGACGACCTGCGGCGCGCGCTGGCCGACAGCTAGGCAGTGCGGGCGCCGGCGTCCGCAAAGCGCCACTGCACAGGCTCAGCGGGCGCTCAAACCAGGGCTGCTTACACGCCCACCATCGACACTGCCTTCGTATTCAGGTACGACTCCAGCGCCTCTGGCCCACCTTCGGTGCCGTATCCCGAATCCTTGATGCCGCCAAACGGCAGTTCGGCGCTCGGCGTGGCTGGCTGGTTAATCCAGAGCATGCCCACTTCCATGCGGTTCATCAAGAGCTGGGCGTTCTTGATCGAGCGTGTGAAGGCGTAGCCTGCAAGGCCATACGGCAGGCGGTTCGCCTCCTGAATCGCTTCTTCGAGCTTGTCGAATCCGCGGATGCCGGCGATCGGGCCGAACGGCTCGTCGTTGAAGATGCTGGCGTCGAGCGGCACATCGGCGAAAATCGTCGGGGCGAAGAAATTGCCGGTGTCGCCAATGCGCTGGCCGCCAGTGGCCAGGGTGGCGCCCTTGGCCTGCGCATCGTCGATCACCTTGGCCATCGCGCTCAGGCGGCGCTCGTTGGCCAGCGGGCCAAGCGTGGTGCCGTCGTGCAGGCCGTCGCCCAGCTTGAGGGCTTCGGCGTGCTGCACCATCGCGCGGGTAAAGTCGGCCTTGATCGCGTTATGCACCAGGAAGCGGGTCGGCGAAATGCATACCTGGCCGGCATTGCGGAACTTGGCCGCGCCAGCCGCCTTGACCGCCAGCGCGACATCGGCGTCCTCGGCGACGATCACCGGCGCGTGTCCGCCGAGTTCCATCGTTACCCGTTTCATGTGGGCGCCGGCGAGGGCGGCCAATTGCTTGCCTACCGGCGTCGAACCGGTGAACGTGACCTTGCGGATGACCGGGTGCGGGATCAGGTAGTTGGAGATCTCGGCCGGGTCGCCGTACACCAGGCCCAACACGCCCGGCGGCAGGCCGGCGTCGACGAAGCACTGCAGCAGCGCGGCAGGCGAAGCCGGGGTTTCTTCTGGCGCCTTGCACAGGAACGAGCAGCCGGTGGCCAGCGCGGCAGCGAGCTTGCGGACGATCTGGTTGATCGGGAAGTTCCACGGCGTGAACGCTGCAACCGGGCCGACCGGCTCTTTCAGTACCAGCTGCTGGGCGGCTGGATTACGCGCCGGAACGATGCGGCCGTAGACGCGCATGCCTTCGGCCGCGAACCAGTCGATGATCTCGGCGCCGGCCAGGACCTCGCCCTTGGCTTCGGCCAACGGTTTGCCCTGTTCCTGGGTCAGCAGGCGGGCGATGTCGCCGGCGCGCTCGCGCAGCAGCGACGCGGCGCGGCGCATGATGGCGCAGCGCTCGACTGCGGGCATGTCGCGCCAGAGCTCGAAGCCTTGCTGGGCGGCGGCCAGCGCGCGGTCGAGGTCGGCGATGCTGGCGTGGGCGACGGTGCCAATCACCTGTCCGGTAGCGGGATTGACGACAGGGATGGTTTTGCCGCCGGTAGCGTCAACCCATTCGTTGGCGATGAGCAGGCGGGTGTCGGGATACGTCATTGTCATGGCAAGTGTCTCCTGTTGGGAGCACCGATCTTACCGCGTCTGCCGGCAGCTTGCCGGCCACGACCATATCGTATCAATGCGGACGCGCCCGTGTTGGCGGATGCAGCAGCAGGCGCGGCGCGCGTGAGCGCAAGCGTGGCGCCGGCGTGCGCGGCGCACGCGCCAGCACCAGGTCGGTGCTGAGGCGGTGCAGCGCCAGCAGATCGTTCAGCGCCAGCAGCAGTTGCCGCCCCAGGAGCGTGTCGCCATCTTCGACCAGCGGCATGGCGCGGTGCAGCGCGGCCAGGATAGTCGCATTCTCGGCGCGGTGCGCGTGCAGCAGCGCGTCGTCGACCTTCTCCATCGCCAGCTCTTCGTGCCGGAAGGCGGCTTCGACCGCGGTCACGATCGACGGAAAGCTCTGTACGAAGCGCTCGTCCGGCGTGCAGGCAAGGTCGGCGCTGGTGGCCAGGCGTGCGCACAGGCGTCGGCGCGCATGCCGGATCGCGGCGCCGATCGCGCCGGTAGCGACGTCGGTGTCTGGAAGACGGCGGAAGATCATTGACGGGTTCACTTTCAGCGCGTGTGTTCGGACGCAATGTGTACCGGTCGGATGAACCGGTCGCATGGCGATTTACTATACGCCGCGCCTCCGCTCGCGTCAGACGAGCTTTTGACCTCGATCAAACAGCCGTGGAATAAGTCGAACGAGGCGGACCAAATTATTGATCTGCGGCTACTGCCACAGAATTGCCACCAGCACCAGCACAAGGCCCGCGAGCGAGGTCAGCCATACCAGCGAGCGCACATACGGGATCCCGGCTGCGTACAGCGGCACGTAGACGATGCGCGCCACCAGGTACAGCCAGCAACCCCACAGCGTCAGGTCGCCTTCGCTGCCGCTGACATGGGCGATCAGCACCGCTGCCGCGAACAGCGGCAGCGTCTCGAACAGGTTGGCCTGTGCCCGTTGCAGGCGCGCCGTGACTGGTCGTGGCGGCGGGGCGGCGCCGTCGCGCGGGCCGGCGTTGTAGTCGGCGCCGGTTTCTTGCGTGCGCAGGGTCGACGCCAGCAAGATCTGGAACAGGGCCAGCACCAGGGTCCAGCCGAGGAGGGTCAGTTCGGTCGTCATGTGTTTCCTTGTTGTTGTGGGTAAAGCTGGGGCTTGTTGAACACAGTGTCGCGCTTTCGCCTGACCCTGTGCGCACCGTTGACTTGCGGCCGATGCCTCAGTGCACCTGCTGGCCAAGCAAGTCGGCGCGCGGCCGTCCCCACTGCGGCACCGGCGCCGGACACGGTTGCGCCGCCATCTGCGCATACGGCAGAGTCGAGAAATTCGGTGCGTCCGGCAGGCCGAAGCGGATATCGGTGGCGTTGCCGTCGACCAGCGACGGCACCCGCGCGAAGCGCAGCCAGGCATCGAAATGACAGTTCTCGCGGCGCAGCGCCTGCAGGCCCGCCAGGCTGGCGCCTTCGCGGTATTTCCACGACAGCGCCGTGTGACCGGCGCCCGGTTCGCCGCCGAAACGCGCCGGACATTGCGCCACACCGGTCACGCCCGGCGCCAGACTCAGCACGCCGAGACGCACCGCATAGCTGCCCGCGCGATCGTCGTGCGTGATGGCTGCGAACGACCAGCACAGCGGATTGGCGGGAAACGCCGACAACGGCAAGTCGAGTATCCGGCTGCCCGGCTCGGCCCGCGCCAGCGCGGCGCGGATCTGTTCGCGCGCCTGATGCGCGGCGCCGGCCTGGATCACGACAAAGCCGACGCAGGCCAGCACCGCAGTGGCCAGCCCGGCGCGCGCGCTGCGCCGCATCAAAAGGCCCAGCAGCGCCGCCAGCAGCAGCAAACCGGCCAACGAGCCCCACTGCAGCAAGCCCAGCCCGGCAAAGGCCAGCGCCGCGCCGATCAGCAGCGCGACCAGGCTCCAGCGCCATGCCGGACGCGGCGCCAGCAGTGCCAGCGGGATGCCGAGCGCGGTCCAGAACACCGGCTCGATAATGAAGATCAGGTCGCCATACAGCCAGCGCGCGTCGAACGGGTAAAACGGGTGCACCCCGTAGACATTGAGCGCATCGAGCGCCAGGTGCAGCAGCATGCCCAGCGCGCCGGCGCCGAGCGTGGCCCAGCGCGCCACCCGGTCTTCGCGCAGCAGGGCGCGCGCCCCCGGCCACAGCAGCCACATCAGGCCAAGCAGCAGCGCCAGCTGGGGCAGGGCGTACAACAGCGTATGGGTATGGCCGCGATGGTGCAGCAGATAGCCGAGCGGCGCCGCCAAGAGCGGCGTCAGCACCAGGTCGAGGTCGGGGAAGTTGCTGGCCAGCGCGCCGGTGACGAGCAGCACCCGGTGCCGGGTGCGCGCCCGCGCGGGGTCGCTTGACACGGGCAGGGCGCGGTCGACGATTTCCCCCAGCGCCAGACCGACCAGTGAATGCGTTAGATTATCCATCTTGCAAGTTTATACCGGATGCAAGGTATTGATGCACAGCAGCCAAACAGTTCGACTTTTCTCGAACCATTCATTATTTTTTGATGTAGATCAAAAATTTATGCCATCGGCCACTCTAGTATCACGCCAACACAAGAACTTGCCTATTGGCAATTAAAAGGAGTGAGAGTGCGCAATAACCAGCCCGTTACCGGGAATGAGTACCTGATGGCAGCCGGCCAGTCGATCGTGTCGAAAACTGATACCCGCGGCCACATCACCTACGTCAATCCCGGCTTCGTCGATGTCAGCGGTTTCAGCGAACAAGAATTGCTGGGCAAGGCGCACAATCTGGTGCGCCATCCCGACATGCCGCCCGAAGCCTTCGCCGACCTGTGGCGCACGCTCGAAGCAGGCCAGCCCTGGACCGGGCTGGTCAAGAACCGGCGCAGTAACGGCGACTTCTACTGGGTGGTGGCAAACGTTGCCCCGATCCGCCAGGACGGGCGCGTGGTCGGCTATATCTCGGTGCGCACCGCGCCCACGCGCGAACAGGTCGCGGCCGCGTCGGCACAATACGCCCGCTTGCGCACCGGCGCCGGCGGCGGCTGGACGATCGACCGCGGCCGCGTGGTGCGCAGCGGCTGGCGCCGGCGTCTGGTGGCGCTGCGCGAACAACCGCTGAGCCGGCGGCTGGGCTGGATGATGGGCAGCCAGGCCGCGCTGTTCGCTGCGCTGGCGTTCGCGCACGAGGGCAATGCAGGGCGCGCACTGGCCGCGCTCGGCATCGCGGTGGCGCTTGGCGCATGGATCGAGCTGCAGCGCACCGTGGCGCGTCCGCTGCAGGACGCCACCGCCGCGGTGAATGCGCTGGCCGGTGGCGACCTGGCGCATCCGCCGTCGGCGTCCGCCCCGGGGGGCGAGGCCGGGCGCCTGCAACTGGCGCTGCGCCAGTTGAACGTGAATCTGGCGGCGATGGTGGGCGACGTGCGCGACAACGTCGCTTCGATCGAGCACGCCACGCGCGCCATCGCCGCCGGCAATGCCGACCTGGCGCAGCGCACCGAAGCGCAGGCCACCAGCCTCGAGCACACCGCCAACAGTCTGGCCCAGATCGCCGAGGCGGCCGTGCGCAATACCGACAGCGCCGTACGCGCCGACGCCATGGTGGTCGACGCCAGCGCGGTGGCGGCGCGCGGCGGCGCGGCAGTGCAGCAGGTCGGCCACACCATGGATCTGGTGCAGGCCTCGTCGAACCGCATCGGCGACATCATCGGCCTGATCGACGGCATCGCATTCCAGACCAATCTGCTGGCCCTCAACGCAGCGGTGGAAGCGGCGCGCGCAGGCGAGCAGGGACGCGGTTTTGCCGTGGTGGCCGGCGAAGTGCGGGCCCTGGCCGGACGCTCGGCGGCCGCCGCCAAGGAGGTCAAGACGCTGGTGGCGGCGTCCGGCGCCCACGTGGGCGAGGGCGCGGCGCTGGTGCTCGATGCCGGCGCCACCATGCGCGACGTGGTCGATCAGGTGAATGGCGCGGCGACGGTGATGCATGCAATCACGCGCGCCAGCCGTGAGCAGGGCGACGGGATCGTCGGCGTGAATGCGGCGATGCGCGAGCTGGACGCCATTACGCGCCGGAATGCGGCCCAGGTGGAAGAGTCGGCGCTGTCGTCGGGGAATGTGGCCGATGAAGCGGCGCGTCTGGCGCAGGCGTTGTCGGTGTTTCAGTTTGCGCTGTCACCGGCATCTATGGGTGGGCATTGAGCTGCTGTGAATGAGGGTCTGTATTTGGGCGATTACTGCCTGTCGCGACTGGCTGGTTTCGGGCCCGAAACAGCCGCTAGGTCATGGATCCTTCGAGGACAATGCCCCCATGAGTGGTCGGGTCGCCCTGCCGGATGATTTCTGGCATAGATAGTTATTTCAGTTGGACTTCCCCCAGTTCAGTAGACAAATCCCGACCTCACTGGACTTCCCCCACTCCGATAGGTCGTTTCATGCGATACCTGCATACTTGGCTCGCATTCATGGTGCTTGGCAAGCCATCCGGATATCTGTCGCGGAGACAAGTCTTCTGCCAGCCGTTCGGCCACGAGGGCGTTGAGCGGTTTGTTCAGAGCCAACTTACACTGTTTAGGCCGCCGTGTTCGCTCAATGGCGATGAGCTCGGCGGACGCTGCACGATAGCGCTTTACGCCGCCGTTCTGGCTGACCTCACGGCAGATTGTTGACGGCGAACGGTCAAGGTGCGAGACAATGGCGCGAAGGCTGCGCCCGGCCGCCAACTACGCGATATTTCCTCACGCTCCAACACCGTCAACGCATCTGGACGACGTTGGCGTTCGCGGGGTGCGATTCCGCCCGAGGCCGCCAGTACGCCGTGAATCGACCCGGCGAGCTTTCCCAGTGCCCTCCCGATTTCAGATAAGGATTGGCCGTCCTTCCATCGCATCCACAACTCTTTTTTCTGCTGCGCAGACAGTCCTGGTCTTCCAGTTCTTGGCATTACATCTCCATAAAAACGCCATTAAATCAGAACTGTTGCGCTCACCAGTTGAACTCACTGCGGCCTTTTTCAATAGCTCGCGCTCCTCCGTGACGCGCTTGAGCTCGACCTTCAGGCGCCGCATCTCGTCGGTTTGAGCATCGACAGTCTTGCGTGCTTCTTCCAGCACGCCGTAGCGCTTCGTCCAGGAGTACAGCTATGGATGTTCACCCCGAGACGCTCCGCTACGTCGCTCGCTGCGTGCCCAAGCTGGGCGACCTGCTTGACCGCTGCATTCTTGAAATGTCGTGACGATTCATTTCTCCAACGTCAAAAAGGCGCGGTCGAGTCGTTTTTCATGTTCGTGAAATTGGGTGAAATGGAATACGCGGCGGCCTTTGGCATCTTTTGCGGATGCGGTCGACAACATGGCGGCTGGCGCCCACCGATGCGACCATGCGTTGCTAAACGTCCCAAGTTCGTTGTTTGCCTCGATGAGGCTCAGCGTGCTCGTTCTGAATCCGATCAATGTGGTGACGATTGCGATCCGGCCGGTTTCTGGCGCATAGGCAGCAATGAAATAGCTGCCTTGGTCAGATTCTATACTCGCCGTACTAGTCGGTTTTAGCGTGCTGTCGAGATGGTTGACCTCAATTCGCCCATTCTTCATGCTGACGATGCTGATTCGATTGTTGTCGAGAACTAGTCTGGCCTCGCTATTGACACGGCGTTGGGTAATGTCGCCAGTGTCTAGATCGACCCTGACCAACTCGCCAAACACTCCATTACGGGCGATAAAGAGGAGCTTACCGTCAAACGTTGTTGAATCAGTGACATGGGCACGTTCCTTCATGTTCGAGGAGAACATAAGGTCTTTCATAGTGTTGTGCACCTTGTCTATCGTCCGTAGCCAATAGATGGTGCCTTGGTACTTAGTCTTGTCGAAGCTCAGGCCGCCATAAATCGTACCCAGAATGAATGTACGCCCGTTTACTTCTAAGCATTTTTCGACAAGAATGTTTCCCTTGTATTCATTAACTGGCGGTGCAATATCGCTGCGCGAGATGGGTATCCCACGATCGCTTAAGATATGGATGGCCGAGGATGCTTCGCCAGCTCGTTTGGCCGGGTAGCGGTTGGTGCAGGCGACGTAAAACTTCTTCGCGTCCTGGAACAGGTCCACGACATCGATGGTCGCTGTCTCGGCGGACTCCTCCCCTTGGGGTACGTATTTCCAATCGACACTGCCATTTGAACCGATACGCTCGATGGTAGCGCTCTGGAAACGATTGCCGGAGTTTGCAAGCAGGAAGTTTTCATCGTGATCGACATACACTAGACTTACTGAGCCGGCATTGCCAACATGATAACGATGAGATGCGCTGTACGTTTCTACGTTGGTGCAGCCGCCGGCTAATGCGAAAAGTGATGCAGCAATCAGTGTCTTCATCGTGAGTCAGCTTTCGGATATAAAGCATGCGGTCGCGGGGCAAATAGTCGTTCGTTATGACCGTACATAAGCGGGCGGATGTACTGTATGGATATTGGATCGAACACGTTGAACGGCTGCTCCTGGCCGAACCCGGTCGTTGACTCCTCATAACAGGTCCCAAGGCTGAAGAGTTGCATACTGTCACAAAAAATTGGTTCCTACCAGAATGGACTAGCTGAACAGCGCAGGAGTGACGAGCCGAGCCCGATTCGCGAATTCGCTGAGCCCCTGTCAATAGCGCGCATCGTTCAACACCAGCCGCCACGGACAAGTCGATCAACGCCTTTGGTGTGACGAAGGCAATATAGCCAACGCGCGCCGGACAGCCAACGCAGCTACACTGATCACTCCCATTCACGGCAAGCCTGCCGACGCTGTTGCAGGCAGCGACTTTCTTACGGAAACCGATCATGCACCGCACCCGCTCGCGCAACTGGCGCAATTGCCGCACCCACCGTACGCTCCCCATCCTGCTGGCCTGCCTGTCTGCGCTGACGCTGCTGTCATCGGCCAGTATCGATGCCGTGGCGCAGGTAGCGGCGGCCGATACGCGCTATGAACGCACTGCTCCCAGCCCGGATGGCATCGGCAAGCGCTACATGGGGCGCGAGATCGCTGGCGTGATGGGATGGGAGGGCGCGCAATGGCTCGAGCGCGAAAGCCGCGCACGCGAGGAGCGGCCGGAATTGCTGTTGCGGGAACTGGCGCTGACGCCCGGCATGACGGTGGCCGACATCGGCGCCGGTACCGGCTACTACACGTGGCAGCTGGCGAAAAAGGTCGGGCCCGGCGGACGTGTGTATGCAGTCGACGTGCAGCCGGAAATGATCGGCATGCTCGACAGTCAGATGGCAAAGCGCGGCGTGCGCAACGTGGTCTCGGTGCTGGGCGGCGACACCAGTGTCAAACTGCCGCCGGCCAGCGTCGACCTGGCAATCATGGTCGATGTCTATCACGAGCTCGCCTATCCCTCGGAAGTCCTCGACAGCATTGTCAGCGCCCTCAAGCCAGGCGGGCGCGTCGTCTTCGTCGAGTATCGCGCCGAGGATCCGGCAGTCGCGATCAAGCCGCTGCACAAGATGAGCGAGTCGCAGGTGCGGCGTGAAGCCACGGCGCATGGCTTGACGTGGGAACGCAGCATCAAGTCGCTGCCGATCCAGCATGCGATTGTGTTTCGCAAGCCCTGAGCGCAGATTTCTTGCTGTTGTTATCGACCGATTCTCACGACCTGGAGCCATCGTTGGCGAGCGACTGGCGAGCGACTGGCGCGCGGCCTGACCGGCGTTCAGCACCAGCATGGGCCTGCCAGATCGCCCCCAGCGCACGGGCGTGAACAACGCAGTACCCGATGAGCGTACTCAGCCAAACTTGATGCACGTCAAAGTTTCTCTGGACCCAAGTCAATAAACTGCCAGCTGACCATGCCGCTTTGCAGTTTCGCAAAAGGGGCAACCAGCTGGAGCCACTATCTCATGTCCGTTGAATCGTTATCAAACCCCTGTTCGCAGAGCATCGTACAAACCATCCCGGCACCTGCCGTCGCTTACCACAAGGTCGAATTCGACGCCGACCTGCTCGGCCGGCTCGGAAAATCCGGCCCACGCTACACCTCGTATCCCACCGCCGACCGCTTTACGCCCGAGTTCGGCTACCGCGACTACCTGCACGCGGTGGCCGGCGTGCGCACCCGCGGCGGCGCGCGGCCGCTGTCGCTGTACCTGCATATTCCGTTCTGCGACACGGTCTGCTACTACTGCGCCTGCAACAAGATCGTCACCAAGCGGCGCGACAAGGCGGCTACCTACCTGTCTTACCTGAAGCGCGAGGTCGAGATGCAGGGCATGCTGTTCGCCGGCATGAATCAGGTCGAGCAGCTGCACTTCGGCGGGGGCACGCCGACCTATCTGTCCGATGCGCAGATGGGCGAGTTGATGAGCCACCTGCGCCGCAATTTCCGCTTTGCCGACGACGCGGTGGGCGAATATTCGATCGAAGTCGATCCGCGCACCGTGTCGGCCGCGCGCGTACACAGCCTGCGCAACCAAGGCTTCAATCGCATCAGCCTGGGCGTGCAGGATTTCGACGCCGATGTGCAGAAAGCGGTCAACCGGGTGCAGCCCGAACACGAAACGCGCGCCGTGATCGACGCCGCGCGCGCTGCCGGTTTCCGCTCGATCAGCATCGACCTGATCTACGGTCTGCCGAAGCAGACCATGGCGACCATGACGGCCACGCTCGGCAAGGTGGTGGCTGCCAATCCCGACCGCATCTCGGTGTACCACTACGCCCATATGCCGCATCTGTTCAAGCCGCAGCGCCGCATCCTGGACGCCGACATGCCCGACAGCGACACCAAGCTGCAGATGCTGCAGCTGTGCATCGAGCGCCTTGGCGCGGCCGGTTACGTGTATATCGGCATGGACCATTTCGCCAAACCCGAAGACGACCTGGCCGTGGCCCAGCGCCAGGGCCGCCTGCACCGCAACTTCCAGGGCTACTCGACCCACGCCGACGCCGACCTGGTGGCCTGCGGCGTGTCGAGCATCGGCTCGGTCGGCGCCACCTACAGCCAGAACGTCAAGACGCTCGAGGAGTATTACGACATGATCGATCAGAACGAACTGCCGGTGGCGCGTGGCCTGCGCCTGTCGATGGACGACGCTCTGCGGCGCACCATCATCCAGAAGCTGATCTGCCAGTTCGAGCTGTCGATTCCGGCGATCGAGCAGGCGTTCCCGATCGTGTTCGACAAGTACTTCGCCGACGAACTGATTCAACTGCGCGTACTCGAAGCCGATGGCCTGCTCCGGGTCGACCATGATTGGCTGAGCGTGTCGATGAAGGGGCGCCTGCTGATCCGCAATGTGTGCATGGTGTTCGACCGCTACCTGGCCGCGCGCCTTGATGGTCCGCGCCACTCGCAGACCATCTGATTCGGCGAGCGCGGCCGCCGCCCGGCCGCGAATGGCCGTCGTTCCTGATCCCGAAGGAGTAAGGCATGAGTGCAGTGCTGGCGGACGCTGTCGCCACGGCGGCAAGGCAGGTGGGCGGTGCGGGGGAATGTCTTGATTGCGGCTGCCCGATGGCGCGCGGCGCCGGCGCGCAAGCGGATGCAGCGAGAGCCGATGCCGCGCATGCCGATGGCATTCACGCCGCTACGGGAAATACCGGCGCGCACGACAGCGAGACCGAATTCACGCTTGAAGGCACGCGCTGCCGGTCTTGCGTCGGCACCCTCGCACGCACCTTGAAGTGCTTGCCCGGCGTACGTGCGGTGCGCGTGCAACAAGGCGGCACTCACCTTGCGGTGCAGTGGGATGCGCGCCTGTGCGGCGCCGACGCGGTGCTCGCGCGCCTGCACGCGATGGGCGCGAATGCCTGGCCAACGCTGGCGCCGCGCAGCGCGCTGCACCTCGAATCGAGGCGCAAGACACTGCTGCGGCAACTGGGCGTGGCGGGCCTGTCGACGTTGGGGGTGGCGATGGTTGCGCTGCCGGCCTGGCTGGCCGGCGTGGCCGAGCATGGTGTCCAGCTGCCCGCCGGGCGCAGCGCAGACGTGGGCGAGTGGGCCGGCCTGGTGTTTGCGCTGCCGGCGCTGCTGTATTCGGCGCGTCCTTTTTTCGGCGGCGCCTGGCGTGGCCTGCGCTGCGGCGCACCCGGCATCGACCTGGCGCTGGCGGCCGCGATCGGGGCCGCGTTCGCCGGTAGCGGCGGCGCCATGCTGCCCGGTGGCGGCGCGGGCTATTTCGGCTCGGCGTCGCTGTTCATCTTTCTGCTGCTGGGCAGCCGCTACCTGGAGCTGGCCGCGCGCCGCACGGCGCTGGGCGCGGTGGCGCGCCTGCAGCGTGGCCTGGCGCCGACGGCGCTGCGCCTGCGCGGCGATCCGCTCGCGCGCGACACCGAATCGGTGCCGGCGGGCGGGCTGCGGCCGGGCGACCTGGTGCTGGTGCAGGCGGGCCAGACGGCGCCAAGCGACGGCATCATCCATGAAGGCGAGACCGTGATCGACCTGGCCTTGCTCAGCGGCGCCAGCTGCATCCGCCAGGGTCGACCGGGCGACACACTGCCCGGTGGCGCCCTGAACGTGGGGCAGGCGATCGTGATGCGCGTGTCGGCCCCGGCCCACGACAGCGCACTGGCGCTGCTGGTGCAACTGGCCGGGCGCGCGGTGCAGGGCAAGCCGGCGCTGGCGCGCCGCGCCGACCGCGCCGCGTCCTGGTTCATGGGCCTGTTGCTGGCGCTGGCGGCACTGGTGTTCTGCCTCTGGCTGCCGATCGACGCGGCGCGCGGCTGGCAAGCGGCGCTGGCGGTGCTGATGGTGGCCAGTCCGTGCGCGCTGTCGCTGGCCGCCCCTGGCGCACTGGCCGCCGCCACCGACCGCCTGCTGCGGCGCGGGGTGCTGGCGGTGCGCCCGCACACGCTTGAAACGCTGGACCGCGCCACCCATGTGGTGTTCGACAAGACCGGCACCCTGACCGTGGGCCGTCCGCTGCTGCGCCAGGCGCTGCCGGTCGGCGCGCTCGGCATCGACGAATGCCTGCGCATCGCCGCCGCGCTCGAAGCCGACAATCCGCATCCGCTGGCGCAGCCGATCCGCGCCGCCGCTGCGCAGGCGGATCGGCCGCCCCAGGCCGACGCCGTGTGTTTCATGATCGGCCAGGGCGTCGAAGGCTGGATCGACGGGCGTCTCTACCGGCTAGGTAGCGCAGCCTGGGTCGAGGGCGTGGCCGGCGGCGTGGCGCGCGCGGCGGTGCCGGCCGGGATCACGTCGGTCTGGCTTGGCAACAGCGATGGCTGGCTGGCGCGCTTTGACCTGAGCGACGCGCTGCGTCCGGATGCCGCGGCCGTGGTGGCGCGCCTGCGCGCGGCCGGCAAGACAGTGCTGCTGCTCAGCGGCGACGACCAGGGAGCGACCCAGTCGATCGCGGCGCAGCTGGGCATCGCCGGCGCCATGGGCGGCAAGGATCCGCAAGAAAAGCTCGAGGTCGTGCGGCGCCTGCAGCGCGAAGGCGCGGTGGTGGCGATGGTGGGCGATGGCGTCAACGACGCGGCGGTGCTGCGCTGCGCCGACGTCTCGTTTGCGATGGGGGCGGGCGAGGGGCGCGCGGCCGAACTGGCGCAGCGCGATGCCGACGGGGTGCTGCTGGGAGAAGGCTTGCAGCCGCTGGCCGATGCTGCCGACACCGCGCGCCGCACGCTGGCCGTGATCCGCCAGAACCTGGCCTGGGTCACGCTGTATAACGTGGCGGCGATTCCGGCGGCGGCGCTGGGATTGCTGCAGCCGTGGATGGCCGGCGCCGGGATGGCGCTCAGCTCGGCACTGGTGGTGCTCAATACGCTGCGCCTGCGCCGCGATTGAGCACGCGCCCTGACTACATCGTGGGGCCGCGGCCGATGCCGGTCTCTTTCTCGATGCGGTCCTGACATGCGATGCAAAAGCGCACCGTCGGCGTGGCGAGCAGGCGCGCATCCGGGATCTCGCAGCCGCACGATTCGCAGATGCCGGCGCCGCCGGTCTGCAGCTTGCCGAGGGCGACGTCGATCTCGTGCAGAGTGTCGGCGTCGTGTTCGGCCAGGTGCGCTTCGTCGTGGCTGATCATCTCGGCGGTGACGCGGTCGTCGCCCGGCACGGCATGCGCCAGCGGGCCGATGGCCGGGGCGTCGCCCTCGTCGGCGTCGGCGCCGGTGCGCCCGCGCACGGCGCCCAGCAGGTCTTCACGCGCCGCGCTCAAGCGCTGCTGCATTTGTTCGTGTACGGATTGCGAAAGTGGTGGCATGGCATTTTCCTTTTCTGAGCAATCGTGCTGGACGAGGCAAGCCCCGCGCACGGAGGTGAATGAAAATGCGCGCCCGGCCGCGTCTTGCGGCGCGAGCACACTGGCAATCGAGTCTAGCTGATCGCGGCCAAATCAAGCGCCAGCCTGCTCGCGATGTGCCCCGAAGCGCGCGATGACGCGCACGTACACCAGTTCGGCCAGCAGCTCGACCAGAGTCTGGGTGACGATGATCGCCGGCAGCAGCGGCACTGCGCCAGGCACGGCCAGCGCCAGCGGCAGCACAACCAGCGAATTGCGCGTGGCGCCGCTGAACGCCACCGCGCGCCCGGCCGCCGGCGCCAGGCGAAACAGGCGCGCCACCAGCCAGCCGGCGATCGGCGCCAGCAGCGCAAAGGCGATATACACCGGCAGCACGCCAAGCGCCGCCGCGCGCGCCTGACCGAGTTGCGGCAGCACTGCCGCCACCACCACCAACAGCACCACGGCAGTTGCGGGCACCGGCAACAGGCCCAGCACCGCGCTGGCGCGCGCGCCAGCGCCGCTGCGCGCGGCCGACCACTGCACCAGCGCCGCCAGCACCAGCGGCAGCGCGATCAGCCAGACGAAGGCGTCGATGAACGGTTCGGGCTGCACCAGTGCTGCCGCCGCATCACCCAGCAGCAGGCCAAGATACAGCGGCAGCAGCAGCATCTGCGCCAGCAGCAGCACCGGGGTGGCGGCCAGCAGCAGGCGCGCGTCGGCGCGCCCCAGGTGCGAGAAGGTGACCACGTAATCGATGCACGGCGCCAGCAACACCAGCAGCACGCCGAGGCGCACCAGGGGCAGTTCGGGCGCCAGCGGCAGCAACGCCGCCACCAGCAGCGGCACCACAATGAAATTGGTCGCCAGCAGCGCGCCCAGAAAGCGCGCCTGCGCAAACGCCCGGCCCAGTTCTGCCAGCGGCACCTGAAGAAAGGTCACGAACAGCATGAAGGCCAGCGCCGGATTGATGAAGGCGCCCAGCGCCGTGGCGCCTGGCAGCGCCAGCGCGCCCAGGGCGGCAGCGGCGACGGCGCCGAAATAGATGCCGCTCTGGCGTGCTTCGAGCCTGTCCCTGAGGTGCTGCATGCGTGCTCTCTTGAAGGTGATCATCGGGGCGATTATACGGACGCGCTGCAGGGGCCCTGTCGCAAGCGATCATGGGCGCGCGCTGGTGTAAGATCGGCGCCGACCCGTTGGCAACCACAGGAACCCCATGCGCAACACGTTTTACCGCAGTCTTTTCATGTACTGGCTAGCCATCGCCGTCGGCGGCGCGCTGGCCTTCATGGTGCCGCTGGCCGGGTTCCCGTTCGGGATCGGCATGCTGCTGTATTTCGTGTACGCGATTCCGTACTGGCTGTGGTTCGCGCTGTTCTTCCGGCGCCGCGAGCGCAAGTTCACGCCTTTCAATCTGACCGGGCGCCAGTTCAACCTGGCCGTGGCCGGCGTCGGCCTGGCGCTGGTCGTGCTGTGCCTGCTGCTGGGCTGGAAAGTGCTGGCGTGCTTTGGCGCGGTGATGGTGTATGTCGGTGGCGAACTCGAGATCAAGGACCGCATCATCGCCGTCGGGGCCGGTGGCGAGGCGTTGGCGCGGGCGCGCCTGCGCGACGGCGAATAGCTGCTACCGCCAGCGCGTACGTACGCCGCCAAACAACTATCAACATTGTTGAACCGATCACTTCCGTGATACCGTGACTCTCAGCAATAGTGCACCGAAGTGACCCAAGCAGTTCAACACATCACGACTACCGAAAGAGATCCACGATGCCAGCTTCCCGCCTGCGCGCCACCATCGCCGCCTTGTTCCTGCCCGCCGTCCTTGCCGCAGCGGTGATCCCGTCGGCGACTGCCGCCACGCCGGCGCCAAGCGCCAAAGCCGCCGTCGCTCCGTACAAGGCCTTTGACGCGTGGGCCGACAAGTTCGCCGAAGACTGGGTGCGCATGAACCCGCAGATGGCGACCTCGACCCAGTACTTTACCGGCGCCGAGCAGGCCCGGCTGGATCGTGAGCTGACCCCAATGACGGCCAGCTACCGCAAGAAGATGCAGGACCTGGCCAAGGCCGGCATCAAGCGCCTCGACAGCTTCAAGTCGGCGCCGCTCGACCAGACCCAGAAGATCTCGGCCGCCGTGATGCGCTGGTCGCTGCAGAACGTGGTGGCCAACGAGCAGTTCGAAGACTACAACTGGGTGTTCTCGCAGTTCAGCGGCGTGCAGGTGAGCCTGGTGAACTACATGACCAACACCCATCCGCTGCGCAACGCCCAGGACGTCGACAGCTACCTGGCGCGCCTCGACCAGGTGGGCCTGCGCATGGACGAAGCGCTGGCGCGCGGCAAGGGCGCCGCCGCCAAGGGCTTGATTCCGCCGCGCTTCATCCTCGAACGCGCCCAGTTCCAGGTCGACCATTTCCTGAAGCCCGCCGCCGCCGACAACGTGCTGGTGACGACGCTGGCCGAAAAGACGGCGGACATGAAAGACCTGACGCCAGAAGCGCGCCAGGCCGCGCTCGCGCGCGCCACCCGCACCGTCGACAGCCAGGTGCGCCCGGCCTACACCCGGGTGCAGGCGCACCTGGCCGAACTGCATCCGAAGACCGGCGACGTGGCCGGCATCTCGCGCCTGCCGGGCGGCGACAAGGCCTATGCGCGCGCCCTCGAGAACTTCACCAGCACCAAACTGACGGCCGACCAGATCCACAATATCGGCCTGCGCGAGGTGGCGCGCATCGAGGCCGAGATGGACAAGCACCTGCGTTCGCAAGGCCTCGCCGAAGGCGGTATCGAGGCGCGCATGAAGCAGCTCGACGCGCGCTTCCAGCCGAAAGGCGACGCCGACCCGCGCCCCGCCATCATCGCCAGCTACAACGAGATGGTGCGCGACGCCGAACGTCGCAGCAGCACGCTGTTCAACCTGAAGCCACGCGCCCCGGTCGACGTGCGCCGCGTGCCGCCGCTGACCGAGCCATCGGCCGCCGCCCACTACACCATGCCGGCGCCGGACGGCAGCCGTCCCGGCATCTTCTGGGTGCCGCTGCGCGGACCGACGTTCGACATGATCCGCATGCGCAGCCTGGCGTACCACGAAGCCGTGCCGGGCCACCACTTCCAGCTTGCGATCCAGCAGGAGCAGACCGGCATCCCGAAATTCCGTAGCCAGCGCATCTTCAGCGGCGGCAGCGCCCACTCGGAAGGCTGGGCGCTGTACACCGAGCGCCTTGCGGTGGAGCAGGGCTGGTATGAAGGCGACGTGCCCGGCCTGCTCGGCGCACTCGGCTCGGAACTGTTCCGCGCCCGCCGCCTGGTGGCCGACACCGGCATCCATACCAAGGGCTGGACCCGCCAGCAGGCGATCGACTACGGCATGGGCGTGCAGGAGACCGAGCGCTACATCGTGTGGCCGGGGCAGGCGAATGCGTACATGATCGGCATGCTGCGCATTCTTGAACTGCGCCAGAAGGCGCAGACCGCGCTGGGTGACAAGTTCACGCTGCCGGCCTTCCATGACCTGGTGCTGGGCGCCGGCTCGGTGCCGCTCGATGTGCTGGGCGAACTGGTCGATAACTGGATCGCGGCGCAGAAGAAAGCGTAACGCAGCCTGAATCGGGTGCGCAACGCCAGCACGTCGCGCGCCCGCCTTCCGCCTTGAACAACGTCATCCCCGCTTGCGTGGGGGTGACGTTTTTGCATGGCGCTGTCACCGTTTCATATGGATGAGTTTGACTGCGATGCTGAACAATTGTTCGGCGGTAGCAATTCGGCCCATGTCGAGCGCCCAGCGCCAGCCCAGATAATTCGGCAGATAGCGCGATGCCACGCCGCGAAATGGCGCCAGCCACTGGCGCAAACGCGCGTGATAGGCGTTGACGTTTTGTACGTGGATGGCGCCCGCCGCATTTCGAAGCACCCGCTGGCCGGCGCGCAGGTTGACCCTCTGGTGGGCAATCCGGTGCTTGCCGGCGAAGGCCCGGTAAG
>Ga0265797_10003027_pt1 | contig 27397 bp, 31 predicted proteins | sample P2T30metagenome_FD_192433 | JGI IMG/M metagenome (GOLD analysis project Ga0265797, IMG submission 192433) | Plant litter microbial communities from East Loma Ridge, Irvine, California - P2 T30 | ecosystem: Environmental > Terrestrial > Plant litter > Unclassified | place: USA: California... | reverse complement strand
AGCATAGTCTGCTCACGTATCGAAGGATATTCCCCAAACCCACGCAACCTCCCATCGCGGCGAGGATGAAAGATGTCCGAGAAGGCCATTGGTCACGACCATCATCGGCAGTCTTCGTCTTCGAGCTGAAGACGGTCTTAAACAAGTTCTTGATCGCCATCGTCGCAGATGCCTCTAAAATGTGCCAGGCTGGACATGAGCATTGTGGCTGAGGCCATAGATTTATGCGGCCTTGCTACCAGAAGGATTGTCCTGCTTGGATCTTGGACCTCGCTAGGCCGCTTCCATATCTTTGGCAAGGCCGCATACCGAGCATTCTTTGCGGTTGGCTCGCGTGTCTGCCCAGAGCTTCATGTCCTGTATCTACAGGACCAAGCGATAGCAATGTAACGAGATGCCTTATCACGTGGGCTAAAGGGCTGAAGGCCCTTGTCCGCACCGTCTGGGCGGACTGGGCAATGTGCTGGGCACAGCATGAAGGCTCGAAGGAGACAATAGTGTCGCTTGGTGGAGACAGTCCAAGAACGCTCACGATAAGAGAAAATAAGATCAAGTACCCCAGACGGATTCTCCACGCATGACTCTAAGTTAGCCCTTTAACCAGTATATATGTGTGGCTCTGTCGTATAGTGCTCTGCGATGTGATTGAAGTCACCAGCGTGTCAGCTCAGCGGTCCAGAGGGCAGGTCATATACCTCTGTCGACTTGAACTTGACACCTTCCTCATTGCTACAGCCAAGGCCGCGAGGGTGTGTCGGCTGCGAGGTGCCTTGTACTGCTCGTGACTGCAGCCTTATCTTGTACGCAGACGCACAAGAGTCTTGGATTTGTTCGTCTCTCGGCAGTCTCGGCACCCCCTCTGCAAGTGGCATGGGATCGAAGGTGCGGGTGTAGGTAGCGCAAGAGCGGGAGCCTTGGAAAACGTTGACACAGAAGAACAAACGGGAAGGCGCTTATTGGATTATATTGAATAGCATGTATATCACGAGGCTCTGTGCTTCCAGGGTACCTCATAGTACACCCGCCTGGCACCGCAGGCGTAGCCAGTCACGGTGTCATAAGTTCACAGCCTGCTGCTGTAAATTTACGTACGGTATTCCAATAACTGATGGCGGCTGTATCAGGTTACGCATAAAATCATATAGCAATAGCAACAGCTGCCGAATAGCTTCGTAGGATCACAGTCTCACGAAAGAGCCACTGGCTCGCGAATTGCATACCAATGTTTCAAATCCCAGGCTTTCTTTTCTCTTTTGGATCCTCTTTCGAGCTCCAACCTTACGCTCTGCATTTCGACACGAGATTTCGTCCGCAACATAAGAGCCCCCTAGCTTCAACTCCGACACGACTTGACAGGTTGAAGCCCTACATCAGACAGGCCGCTGTGGTTGATCGTGGATGCAGTCAACGGTGAACACACTTTTGAACTGGTTTGATCTCCTGTCAGCAGAATTAGAAGTTGGGGGAGTGGTCTCGGTAGGCGGTGCGGAAGGTAGTCTTTGAGAGTTGGAAGACCCGCTGGAATTGCCGTGCTGGTGAAGAGGACTACGAAGAGCATAGCCTGCATAGGACCGATCGTCAAACTCGTCTGCCAGATGCCCATTGGAGCTTCGAACCGGGTTCTCCAGGTCAGGAGTCTTTGCATTGATGCTCAGCTGTAAAGCGTCGTCACGGTAGGCTTCGAGCAAGTCCGGATGAGGTGGCTTTTGTTGGGGCATCTGTGGCATGGCGTGAAACGAGGTCGTTTGAGCCACACTTTCCTGGAGAAACCGCTCTAAGAGGTTGCCAATTTGTGGCCGCGCCGTGATAGGGTCATAGTAAGAAACACCGCTGTAGTTATACGGCCGGTAGTTTTGCTGCTGCGCGGCTAGCTGAGACCTAAGAAAGTCTTGTCGAGCTTGCAAATGTTGGTACTGTTGATATAGGTGATCAAGCACGCCAGGCAGGTTACGCTTCGGGGGCAAGTCGAATGGAGCCGGCATTTTGCCTTGCTTCTCGTCACTGAACTTCTGCTCATTAACGCGGGCAGAGCCTTCGTCTTTACGTCGGTTTGCAGCTGTTCTTGTTGGTCTTCAGCCCGTACCGGTACTAAATCATCCGGAACTTGCCTCTTCAATCTGAAGCGATCTGCAAACTCCATGAGGTCTGCCAGTTTAGCATTCTTCTCATGTCTTAGCTTCTGGCTCTGCTCCTGTGTTGCACGCAGCCCCAGCCTCTCAGTCTCAGCAAATCGCTTGGAAGCGTCGTCAGTATTGCGGAGCATAGGCGATTGAGGCAGTGAGTATGGCGCGAGAGTTTCTCTGGGCTTCCCCAAAGCCAAAACAGTCGAACTGGGTGGTGCTCCCGTGACTGCCGGCTGATTCGTGATCGACCTTTCGGAAGAAGGGACATCACCCCCGGAAGTGTCGAGGCGAGACGTCGAATGATCCGTGCCGAGAACAGGCTTTGAGGTTCTCTTTTCGTTGTTAATCTCGAGAGGTAGCTTGTCAAGATATCGAGCCAAGGGAAGCCGTCCAGGGAGCTGTACCCGGATTTGGTCCTCATCACGACTGTATATATGCAACTCGTTTTCATGATGACCAAGGGGCACATGACGACCAAGAGACGCATGAAGAGCGGTGGACCCATGCTTTTTGTCACTCGAGGTACTAGAATTAAGGTTAGCGGATGAATCTTGATTATTGCAAGAGACTTACAAGGATAGTAGTTCTAACCACGTCGCGTTTGCAAGCAAACGGGATTCTGCAGCTTTGGAAAGACTTGCGCATTGCAAGGGGAATCTCCCCTTCACGACATCGAAGATCATTTCTCTACGTTTTATGCTCGTGGCCGCTCGCAAAGATTGATAATCGTGTTGGCCGGTGTCATAAGGTACAGTAGTCGGTTTCAAAAAACCATCCAAGAACGCCTCGGCTGCACCATACTGTCTCAGGCTCGAGACAAGATCCTCCACGATGAAGCCTTTCTACGATGGACACAGTGAATCGTTCTCCGAGAGGCCGTGAAGGGCTTCGAGAATAGCATTTTTAAAGCGCACTGCGCGATCCAGAATAGCGTCTCGCTCGCTTTGGAAGTTGTGGGCATCTTTGCTAGCCAGCAGAAGGCGGCGGAATAGTTAGCTGGATTTGTGATTCTAGGTCTGCCTTGGACCTTTTCCGGCCGCGAGCTGTCAAGCCTTGTGCGTCCCAGTCTAGTATGCTCTAAGCGACTTCACCAAGCATTGTTGTAGACCTTCGAGGAGTATGCAGGGTTGCCCGCAATTCATCAATGATGACGGCACTTTCCGGACGGTCGTGCACATCTTCGCAAGTCAATCGGTCAAGGAGGCTTCGCAAAGCGTCCTAACCATCTTCTGGGAGTTGCCTTTGTATATGCCCGCCTGCCGAAACCTTCCCAAGCTTTGTGACTTGTTTCATGGTGACTTGAGCACAGGTCAAAACCAGTTGCAACGGTGGGAATTGGTAGGCTCACCTCCCAGGGCATATGTCTCGCGGGCAAAGAATCGTGTCCGACTTTGTTTGCGAGACTAAGTCTCACGAAAACGATCTCAAGTTTCTCAGTGCGAAGCTCAGCAAAGACTCGCTTGAAGGGCAAGAAGGCGTCCTACCTGTTCTCGGATACAGGCAGCCCCTGCAAAATTTACCTGACGGCACGAAGATGTTCCAACTGGTGTTTGAACTGCCAACAGGCCCAGCCCGAAACAGCTTGTCTCATCTGCTGCATACGAGATCTAGCCCTGACCTAGTGGAACGCTTGGCACTCTGCAGGAAACTTGCTGTCGCAACGAATGCCGCTCACTCCATTGGCCTGGTACACAAAGCCCTTCGAGCGCGCTCGATACTGGTATTATCTGCGCCCGGTGCACCTTTGTCGACTTCAAAGGTGTATCTTCAGGACTGGACCTGCGCCCGCGAGGTCTCAGGCACGACAGCCGAGCTAGGCGAAGGTGTATGGCCAAAGCGAATCTACCAGCATCCCGAAAGGCAGGGCGAATATGCAGAGGCTGCATATGAACCAAAACATGATATTTATTCTCTTGGCGTCTGCATGTTGGAAGTCTTGTTGTGGACGCCTTTCGTGGTAACAGACATGGAATTGAAGGTACGCGACCTTTTCCAGCAGTATGGTTTCGCCCGCAAGGAGATAGATGGAGGTTTGCCTGAACGATTCCGCGGAGATTCGACGAAGATGACCAGTCGGCCCTGGATCACGAAAACCATCTGGCAGGATATTGCGGCTGCGGAATTTGGCAACCCCGATCTGGCACAGCTGATCTCGCAATGTCTTGAGGGGAGTCTCGTGTCAGCTAATGACGTTGACTCTTGTCTGAGAGATTCGATGCTGGCTCCAGGTCCCTAGAGAGGGAGAAAATCTCAATGTGATGCTGCCGCGTCGTGCAGATCGATCCATATCACGCAAAACTCATGCGTTTAAACCCCTCTACGGTATGCGGTTGATCGTAATAACACTTGCAGTCCCGCATAAACATGCATGGTAGAAGCAGGCGAAAATGCTTCCCAGGGTTCCCTGCGCACACACGTACGAGGGCGGGTGAGCCTGCACCGTAAATACATACCACTTGATCACCCGCCTTCAAAATCGGCGGAGATACATCGAGGCCGGGCCTACCGTTGTTCATCGTGCTATAGCACATGCCGATGTCACCATCTTCAGTGACGAAGACTGCCATCTGATCCACGGAACACAGATGCCTTGCGTGTATATTCTCGAACCGGCGAACGGCACTTGCCAATTTAGATGCAGAGCACTGTAGCTTTACGGCCATTGCGCATTCATCCACGACGGCCGGCTGACTTTCTGTTGTGAGGCTTATGATGTGCTCGTTCACGGGGACGATGTTGCTGATCACTCCGACCACGAATCCAGAAACTGTCATCTTTCGCAGGCCCTCGTCAAACAAGGCTCTGAGTTTATCATCGTCGACAGGCTTGACAATAACATGACCACCGCACACGGTCATGTCAGCCTGAGATGGCCTGCCTTTGTCGAAACCATGTAGCTCGTTGCTCAGTCCCATACTCTGAGTAGGAGCATTGCCATCCACCCTGGCGTTCGCGTTCGTTGGGATAGAATAAGCTTCGAGCATAGTCTGGTTATCGAATTGTCCCCAGCTTGCATTGTGAGTCGACCGGTGAGAAAAGTCGAGTATCCACGATGGTTCAGCCAGGAAGAGGCGCTGCCAACAGCTGTTCATCACCACATCAAGAGGATGCCCCAACTCCCAGGACGATTCTTCAACCACCATCTGTGTGATGTCGGCATAAAGGTCAATGATAGACATGCCGTAGTCAACACGGACAGCTTGCTTGGCTGCATCATCTGCTAGCCCAAGTACCGCATATATGGCGTCGTGTGGATCTGAAGCATGAAAGTCGACAGTAGACTGGAGCAAAAAGCGTAGATTGCAAGTGTTCTGAAGGCGTCGAAAAGTTCCTCGAGTGCTGAGGACTGTCGAGAATGTGCTGATCTCTTTGACCGTTTCTTGGTCGATATCGCGATGCTTAAGGCGCATGTTGAAGCTAATACAGTGACGTATGAAAGCCTTCCAGGGGAGTCGCAGGTTCCCTAAGAGTACGAATGGCTCGGCGGTGGCGGCAGCGGCTTCTTGAACGACCCAACGCCGCCTCCACCAGTTCCTGACACCTTTACTTGCGATATGCTGGACAACATCATATTTGATGTCTTGTACCCGTGCACCTGTGAGGTTCCCTGCGCTGGAAAGGGGCATGCCGAGCCATATGCAAACGCTTTCGGCGCGTGCATACACTTCTCTCATGATCTTGACCTGACTATTGCGCTCCGGGATGTCTGCCTGATTGATGCAGATCGTGTCGATCCACACATAGCAGCGCTGATTTTCACGACGCAGATTGCGAAGGGCGTAATGCAGATCAAGCGAGATGAGAAAGTCTCTATGTGAGTCAACTACGAATGGTACCAGAGATGGTTGCTCGCCCCATGAATAAGAGAGTGCCAAGTATGGCGGACAGTCCTCTAGTGTGCATGTGAGTAGCCCACCGCTCACGCTGAAGCCATCCGTGGTGCTCGTCGTTGGGCAAATAGGTCCAGGATCGAGTTCAAACAGCCGTATCCAATGCTGGCCATCATCCGTGATGTCTGGTAATCGCTGAGTGAAGGCCGATGCGTTATGCGCCATGCGCTCTTGCTCAGATAATCCATGCCTTGCAGCCACCAACGAGGACATCGCATGACAGCAGCCGGATTCGCCTCGTACAGGAAGGTGTAGGTCGGTGCCTACAAACACTCAATAATCGTGTCATGCCGACATGCTCTTTCACGCGGGCACAAACAGGATGTTGCTGAAGCTGCGAGCTGCGGTTGAGGACTCCCAAGGGGCGCTACGGAGGAAAGTGGAGCCTGTGGCTGGGCGACAGGATTTGCACCACCAAGACCACTTGACTTGCCAACAGCTATGATACTCAAGATGCCTGTGCCATCACCTCTTCGGACATGCCCGAGGCTGTCTTCTCTTGCGCTGTACCTTCAGCTCACAAAAGCTTTTGTACCTCTCAGTCTGCTGATCTTTGCGGCTGATGCAGCACTACCTCACTGGAGGTATTGCACGACCACATGAGTACAGGGAAGTATCACCAGGGTTCAAATTGCCAACAACAAACACGCATGTCAACGACGAGTGCAAGGAGTATTCGCTGTCGTCCGCTACAATCCGCACTCTTGTCCTGTGCACAGGTAATCTGGCTTTGTACAATTGTCGTCGCAAGCCGGTTGGTATCATTTCCTGTGCACAACGTACGCGTAAGTGTGCGACTCAACTTCAATATCAGCTCTGTGTAGGTCCGACCAGCAACGATGATGAGGGAGAGTTCCTAGGGACTGACCGCTTCGTATAAGTTACCTGGTCATTCCTCATAGTCTTTACTTGCAAGCACCATCATCGAATCGTTTTCATTCGATATCTCAAGAAACACTTTGCACCAGCTCCTAGGCAGCACTTCTTCAAAGTTTTCGCGCTGGGCTTGTGTTCAAGTCTAGCCGCTGGCCATCCCAGCGTACAAGGAGTATGCCGCCAAAAAATGTCATGAGATGGTGTATGGACGCATATTGATTTTAATTGCAGCGAAGCATTCGCAACGTCCCCAATTCGCCCAGTGTTAGCATCGAAGCAGTTGTAGACGACCCAGTCAACACCACACTAGCTACTACAACAGCACCCTCGATACACGTGCGTACCATGCCAAAGCTCCACATGACCTTTAACTCCCGCCCCTGTGTTTCTGTCATGCTGACACGTAGACTTCAGGAGGATTTCCTTGACGGATGGACTCTCGCCGGAGTCTATGCAGGTGCTAAGATAGTCTGGGCGACTGCAAGTCTGGTCAAGAATGTTTTCGATCTTCCCAGGGAATGTGGCGCATCTACCCTCGATTGCTTGTTCCAAGTCGGCAACACGGTCATGAGCTACTTTGCTCTGGGATACCAAGTTGTTGACAATCTGCCAGTCATGGAGCGCGATGGGGTCGCAGTATTCGGCATCGCCAAACTGTCCGATGGCACTTATATCGGCTCACACCTCCCCGTACCTGGTGATCTGGCAGTAACCCTGAGAGAGGTTTCAATCTCTCGCCCGGATCTCAAGACATGGGCACACGTCGCGACTCGCTATACTAGTGATGGGATGCCCTTGCATAGCATCTACCATCGGCTGGTTAGTGACGAGGATCTAGGGCGACCCAATGACGGCACATATCACCACTTGGTTGCACAAACAGCCAATCTGCCAGCTCCCTGGGAAAGGAAGAGTACGCTCAACGCCCGTGCTGACTCATCCGACAGCCATGGTGTAGTAGGAGAATATCTATGGCAGAACAACGACAACTCTCTTTGGGGTGACCTGCACAACGCCTGTCCTGGTACCCTTGAGAGTCAATGCGACCTCGGTTCTAGCCTTGCGAACAAGTTCGAGACTGATCAAATTGAAGCTGGTATCGCACTGCTCAAATGTCAGGGTTAAAATATTCGTGCACACACTTCAAATAGTTGACTTGCCTTGGCTCTTTGCCTATGATATGCAATACAAGCGACTCGAATTTGAGCTCTTTTGGCTCGTGGTGTAAAGGTTCCAGGCGACTCACGTCACCGTGAATCCAAGTTGCTCAACTGTAGACTGGTCTGGTGGGATAAAGAAGAGGGTAATTTTGGCACCAATGGCCTCAATACGGATCCCTTTTAGACATGGTTGCCAGTACGATATCCAAGCGCAACGAATGCCTGTACTGCACATTGCGCGGATTGTCATGCTCTAATGAGATACCTCAGGGCGCCATTAAATCGGGGACAATATACGGTACACAGCATACGGCGTAGCCATTTTTCTCTACAAGGAGTCCTGGTTCATGCTGCATATCTAGATGTGTACGGAACACAGGAACTTATGTCGCTTACATCCACCCTTTTATACGAGGCGCCACAACCTGGTCTTATTTGTCGTGCGGCCGTTGCGACATTGCACCGCGTGCTGCGTAGTCATCCTCGGACGCGTATAAAGGATTTCCAAACGTGAAGTCAGAATCATCGCTCTCTGCGCCGGAAGAAATGGCCGGTTCGCCGTCTTGCGGCATGGGAAAATTGATGGGTTTGAGCTTCTCGATAGGCGTGCAGTCGTCGGTTGTGACGCCGACGGCCGTAATGCCGTGGAGATGAGCCCGTTTGTCATGGTAATCATGGCGATGCGCGCGAATGCCATCCGGTGCTCAGTGCTATCTGAGCGTGCGCGAGATGAAAGCTTGTGTGGGACGAGCGAGACCCGGCTTCGCCAATCATTGAGAGTTCCTATACCCAGCCGCGTTTCTGGCTCGGGACGTATTTCTTGACCAGTGTGGGTCAAGCACACACGCTGATCGAGAAGCTTCCTCACTTTGTGGACCAGCCTCGGTCACCGCGCGAGTGACTCCGCAGTGGACGGCTATTCCACCTCCAGCCTGGAACTTCCGCCTCCATAAACAGCAAACTGACCTTGTCCGACTGCTTCACCGATCCACACGCCTACCATATTACTCCATGTTGCGAGTTGACAATCATCTAATTCTTCCCTACCTTGCCTCCCTGAGTACCACGGTTCGCACAAATCATTATTAGAAACTGTCGTCGTACGTTGCGATATCTCCTCAAGCGTGCTCGACATCTCTAGGACAGACGTGGCTCGAGTACAGTCAATACACGAGTCTTCTCGACCCCTGGACGCCTGAAACCATTTATTACAGTTAAACCATCAAGACTGGTACGCTATTGTTTAATCAAGACCAATCGTTCGACGCCAGCACGTACCAATGGACTGCCAGGTACAGCTCGACGACCTTATAACGAACAACATGGGCATGAGTCTTGGATGGTGTCCAGATGTCTATGCAGACTCTCTTGCCAGCTCCCAATCCTCGGGAAGCTTCGCAATTGCAGGCGTGAAACCCGTTAGTGGGGCTCTAGAAAACAGCTTCAAGTGAGTATTCTGTACTCTCGAGCTCTTTCAAAGCATCGAACTTAGCCCTCCTCGTCGCAGCTTCCCTGACGATCTCTCTACCTTCGCACACTTGGAGCCTTTCACACAAGATTACATCTTATCACCAACCATTGTTGATCCTGCAATCGTGTGGCCCAATTTAATTGGAAAACGAAGCAATGCTGGCAAGCTGTTGCCCATTCAGATATCCTCTCAAGCAAGCACATCCAATCACAGCCTGGAAGAAACAAATCCCGACATCGCTGAACGATTAATCTATGCGCAGTCAGGTATACAAGGCAGCGCAGCCACCGGCTCTGCGCTCTCTTTGCCTCCAGATGAGAGCGACAAAACACGCCGAGCACGCTACGCTGCAAACCAGCGACACAAAAAAGCCTTGCAAGCGCGAAGAGACAGCGACCAGAACGAGGACAGAGATACCGTTTACGCCGATGGGAGGAAAAAACGGCATCGCGAGAAGAACAAGGTCGCAGCTGCCAAGTGCCGCTCACGGCAGCGCAAGCAAGTCCAAACGATACAGGAGAAAGGAAGCCGCCTTGGAGAAGAAAACGCCAAGCTGAAAACCATAATCCAGGAGCTGCGAAACGAGCTGAACGCTTTGCGGTTTCTGGCGCTGGAACACCAGGCTTGTACCTGCCGCGTCGCCCAGTACAATTTCAACCAGGCGGAGAAAATTGTTGCGGAGTACAATCATTCTCGCATGCAACCCGACCTCGGAGGATACTCTTTCCCTAGCGAGACAGCGAGTCTTCCCAGCGCGACAACAACTGATTGGCGTGGAAATTCGTTCGATCGCGTCTACGAGAGAGGAAAGCCTTGTGCTATTATGAGAAACGAGAATTACAACGTTTTACCAGCACAATCTGACACTCCTGACTCATCCTAGCCGAGTGATCAGGACGTGTGGGAAGTCCAGTTGGAGGAACTGCTTGGGTATGCGGGCACTCTCATTGACAACCATGTGTCACGTTGTCTATGACCAGTGTTGTTTCTGCGAAAGAGAGAAGCTAGCCTTTGTGGATCTATGCAACAAAGGAAGGAGCGGCGACATATGCATCGACCACTCTTTCCGGCTCAGACCAGGTCGCGAACTCGTTGACGACACCGCTCACTGCCTCAAAGCGACAGTCGCACTGCGTCATGTCAAAAGGAGATACACGTGCTCTACTTGCGAAGCTCTCACCACACGGGTGATCTGCCAGATGCCGGCCTGGCTGAGCTGGGAGATTCGCAAGGCGGAGGCAGTAATGTAGACGGCAAGAACGTATGATTATGCATGTCGCACGGCTTAGCCAATTCGAGTCGTCGTGGGTCGCGGCTCAAAGCTTTCTCTTGTGACTCGTCTCATATCATTATCCTGTGCATTGAGAACTGGTGAGCTCATCACTCTCTTGTGCATTTCCTCTGTGATCTTCCGACTCCTGCTCATATGTCATGTCGGATCAGATGTCGTTGTTAGCGGCGGTGGTGAAGTCGTACTGCCTGCTGGTGCGGTGTGCGCCCAGGCCTTGTCGTATCGTGCAGCATTGCCCCGTCACTACATTTGTACTCGCAAGCCGGATTGTCTGTGATCTACTTCCGGAAAAGGCAGGCATTCGGCCCCTAGTGCTCCGCCAAAACCCGTACCAAGGTGGAAGCTTCATTAGAGACCGCGCCCCGAGTGAGGTTTAGTTGAAGCTGAATTCTGGCGTCGCTGGTGACCACCAAATATCGATCGGCAAAGCGAAGCATTCTTCACGAAGTCTTGATTGAGAGTTATGCTGAGAAGGGTAGAATAAAGTTGCTCAGTCTTGGCGAGGATCGGGCCGAGGTGATTCTAGGTGATTCTAGACCCTGACGGCACCCACAGCATCGTTTTCGAAACTTGGTCGTCCGGCACCGGCCAGCCTCGCTTGCGTTGGAGCACATATATAACTTGCGCCCTCGCACGTGCCCGCTCTCCGCTGGAAGTCAAGTCTACAGATCGTGGCTGTCTCGACATCCTAGCCTTCTGGTACCACATATCTGGTGCGGGGTGTACAGGTGGTCATGTTCGTGGAATCAATCTATCCCCAAGCTGATGCCGGATCAGTGCGTGTATTTGACAACGATACATCACAATCGAAGCCCTCGGAAATCGGCCCTGTCTTTGATGTTCTCAGTTCGGCCTTGCCGCTGGCTCCTTTCGACGTTGACTGGTGGGAGCAAAACTTTTCGCGCAGTGCCCTGACGGATGGCACTTCTCCAGCGTCACCGCGGCCCGAAGGCTTGGAAGCACCATACCTATATCCCATGCTAACGCGCAATGAGAGATTTCGACTGAGCATACTGTGGTATTACACTAGCTACCTCAAGGACAATGAAGACGTCGTGCAGCGGTTACGGGAAAAGGTCAAGACCCTCCAGAGCATAATCGGCTGGGAGTTTGTCATCTGCGGACTCCTCGAAAACAATGTCTACCGCCGTGTCGCGACGGCCGGAGTTCCATTAGCTATCTTACCCAGACGCGAGGCCACCTGTGCGCATACTGTGCAATATAGCCCTGGTGTAAGCTATCCAATCCCCAAACTCTATACCTATGCTAAGTTATCTTAGTCAATAATGTTCATTCCTGATATGTCTTGCGATTGGCGCTTCAAGCACTCACCACATGTCGAGATAGGCGGACTAAGAAGCTACGCTGGGACTCCGCTCTGGCTTCGTGCCAGCAACGGTGAGAACGTCTCTCTAGGTTCATTGTGCGTTGCTTCGAACTCACCAAATCAGAAATTGAGCCAAACTCAGCAAGGCATTTTGGTAAAGTTTGCTGAAATGATCATGGGAGACATCGTTCAATCATCGAGTCTGAGACGAGCTCATCAACAGCGAGAGTATGACGGCTTTCTTCAAGAAGCCACTCTGCTTATCCGCAAAGACCCAACCGATGACGTTATCATGCACGCTGTCAAACAGGCGTACCCAGGTTCCAACGTCGAAATCATCAATTTGAATTCCGATAGGCCTATGCTGGGCCAGTATCTACTGCCACCCGCGCTTGCTGAAGCCGAAGGCGGGATTCTAGAAGATCAAGTTTTCATGGATGAGCTCCTTACACTTGGCAACCATAGGAAGCTAGAGGCAGAGCGACCTGTTCGTGCGATCATTAGCAAACTCTGGGCTCGATCTCCTCCGGCAGCACTCGTCGTCTCAACGAGCGACACTACCAGGATCTACGACGATATTGATGTTCGCTTCGTGCGACACTGCGGATCTCTGCTCACCAATGTCGCTCAAGAGCGACTTCTGAAAAATGCCATACAGGCTAGAGAGAGATTCATGCGGGGGGTGACGCATCAACTTCGAACACCTATTCATGGCATTCTTGGCTTGTCTGACTGGTTGTCAGAGGAACTGGTCTCGAAGACTGCCCTGAAGAGCCTGCCTGGAGGCGCGGACGCCGGCGAAACTATCGAAAGTGCTCTGAACATGATCAAAACTTCTAGTCAGGACCTCATGTCAACAGTCAACAACTTAATCAAGTTCAACCGCTGGGCAGGGAGTTCCTACGCTCCGAACTCGGCCGGCCCTAGCAACCTCGATAGATTGGAACACGCTATTCTTGAAGGTATCTCCCAGCTGGCTTCAGAGGAAGAGATGAGTCGCGTGTCCATTTTTTTCGACAATCGGATTGAGAAGGAGATCACCATGTGCGGTATTGACTTTGTATCGCTTGTGGACTGCCTGCAACCTCTTATTCTCAACGCCATACAGAATACCAAGAAGGGGAGCGTGGTCATTAAGACATCGGCTCCGGCCGACTATACATCCATCACGTTTGACGTGCAAGACACTGGGGCTGGGATAGCCCCAGGTGACCATCAGCGCATTTTTGACGCTTACGAAAAAGTCAACGGCCATTCGAAAGGAGGCGGCTTAGGCTTGACGCTAGCTTGCGAGATCGCGGATGCCCTTGACGGTACTGTTAGTCTCCTCTCATCAGAAGTTGGCCACGGCTCCTGTTTTCGCGCACAATTCAGAAACCCGGGATTCTCCTGTTCATCACACCGGACAACGCTGACAATGTCCGAGAACACACACAACGGATGTTTTATCTCCCCGCCAGACTCAAATTGTGCTTTGACTAATGGTTTCTCACACTTTTTGACAAGCAGAGGATGGCAAACCACCGACACAGACGACGGTAAAAGCATTGCAATCGTGCCTTTCAGCTCAGACCTGGTCGACTTCGAACATCAACTCACTACAGTCAAGGCCAGGATTATCATCTCTCTTGTGCCTGCCGATCATGGTTTCAGTGTGCCTCAAACGCATACTGAAAACGTACGTCTTTGTTCTGGACCCTTCACTTCAAGATTGCTCAATCATATTCTGGCGGAAATTGTTACTGGCACCCAAACACGTACAACTTCCAGAGTTCCATATCGGCCAGCCCGAAGTTCTGTCTCGATACCTGAGTCGCCAGATGCCACACATGATTCAGACAGTGTCATCGCCAGATCGTTTCCCCTCCACTGCCTACTAGTAGACGACAACCTTATCAATCTGCGAATAATCAGTGTGTTTTGCAAAAGGCGAGGGTTCTCTTACGAGACTGCTCGCGACGGGCTGCAAGCTGTTGAGAAGTTTCGAGCCGCTGTTACGACGAAGCAGTTCGATCTGATTCTACTGGATCTGCAGATGCCAAATTGTGATGGTATTGAGGCATGCAAGAGGGTCAGAGCATTCGAATCGAGTCGCAAACTACGGCCTACACCAGTATACATTAGTAAGTGCTCTTCGCGCATCACAAATTTCCTCTATTGACCTCTCAAGTTACTGGCCAGGATTCTCCGACCGACAAATCACGGTCGTTCGCAGCAGGGGCCAACAAATTCTTTGTAAAACCGCTTTCGTTGAAGAAACTCGACGAGGAAGTCACTGCACACTTTGACTTCCAAATGCACTAAGAATTTGGTTCCCCAGCTGGAGCATCGTTCCGATGCGTATTTTTGTCTCGCATACATCGTCCTGGAAGCCGGACAGGAATACGAGACCACCAGTCTTCGCCTGGAAAGGCGCGGAAAAATTGCCTAAGAGGTAGCTCGAGGCTCTGCAGACAAATGGACTGCCCATGATGCAAGAGCACATGCAACTACGACAATCAGTGGCCGCTTCGCAGCGATACGTGGGTCGAGTGCGACTTAACATGTGGTCAGGAAGCCGCAATCATGTAGAATATGTGGTCAAGACTTACATACCCGTAGTAGTTCCTTAAACTCAGCGTTCTCTTTCTGTAAAAGAGCGTTCTTCGAAGTCGTCCTTTCGAAAGCACTATAGTGACATTATGTGCTGAATATGCACCAGTACTAGTATTCGAGTTGAGAGGTTAAACAAAGTACTAGTGAAGCCCGTATAGACAGTAATTTAGAGTGTTAGGGTTGACAAGTCCTAAATCAATGTCGCATTTTGCAGTTTTTCTTCTGGAAAGACACCATGCCTCATGCATAGACTAGAACGTCTTCACATGTCAAATGCTAGGAGATTGAAATTACTTTTACATGTAAGTAGGCACTTTGATTACAGCGCGAAAGCAAGTTGTTCGTGTTATTTGAGACCCACTGGGAGCACAGGTGTCTATATATCGTATCATAAGTCACACTACGAGCCATAGCTGTGATAGCGTAAACGATGGTAGCGAAACCACCTGTTCGGAGAAGTCAGAGAAGCGGCGCCAAGACTCTTATACTCCAATCCGCAATCCCATCTACCCCCCTAACATCCTCGAGCCACTCTACCATCAGACTGCTCGAGCTTTGTATTTCCTCTCTAGTGATTCCGTTATCGCTGCAAATCTCATTCATAGAGCTATCTCGCTGGCATAGGCGTAGGATGCACAACATCGCCATGAAGTTCTGGGTCCAAGCGAACAAGTGCGGCACAAGATGTTTTCGTTGACTAGGTGGCGTGAGAACAAGCGGCCACATGCAAGCGGTCTTGATGGCATAGCCGCACTTGGTGCGTTCGTCTGCGGTGGTGAGTTCAGGAAAGTGTAGAGCCTTGTAGACGAAAGGACGGTAAATCAGGAATTGGGCATGGTAGAATCGAGTGCGGAGTTGTGCGACGGCCATCTCAATGTCGTAGGCGGGTCCGAGTAGAGACGATGGGTTCGAAAAGCTCTGCGGAGAAGGTAGATTCCGTCGTCTGGCTGGTGCGAAATCGAACTTGTCGCTTTCGTTCCATTGCAGCTGGGGTGGAAGTGCGGCACGCCATGATTGAAGCTACTGAGAAAGTTCCCCAATAAGGCGAAAAGGAGGGTCTTTGTAGTTCGTAGCATCAACGACATCTGCTGCAGTCTCACTATGGCCCTGACGTCTTGCTTCGTGCCATAGCGGTTCTTGTTCGCTTACAACGTGTTCGTAGCCATGGATGAGATCATCAGCTCGTCTAAGCAGACGACTTAGAGTGACCAGGGCAGAGAAATTATACGCGTAAACATCGAGCTTTTCCGCATCAAACAGCTGGCTACTGCCTGACGAGGACCCGTCCACCCCTTTCCTTCTTGGCACGTATTCGTGGAAGTGAGGTAGCGGAACATGATCTTCCAGGCCTTCGATACCAGTACATGTGATTTTGAGATCGATATCGAATAGTCGTTCGTGGAGAACGCAGATCCAGTATGCTCGCTTGACAAGGTCGCCTTGTATGGATGACCAATCCATGGGCTGACCTCTAGTAAGGTATTTGAACGCCGTTGATGCTGCGCTGACCGAGCTCCAGAAGTCAGCATGTCGAGCGCACGCTTCAAAGTATGTTGCTTGTAGCAGCATAATCTGAACATTGAAGAGGCGAGTCGCGTCGCAGTCATGCCTGTCCGCCGACGCGCTTCGTTGAAGATCTCCAGACTTGATGAGGGCCTATCACCAGTACCGTGGCGGACACTGCCATTTGCGCCATCGTCCATGCCAGTGGTCTGGTTGAAAGCATCCTCCATGGCCAGTTGGCCAAGAGCGAAAACAAGGAGCGCAACGATGCTTTCGGGATCATCGTCTCTATAGCCGTATCGTAGGACTCCCGCCACAGTGTTATCCATGAAGTCGTCCAGAATAAGCAGAGGAAACATCGTATTGAATGTACTGAAGTAGGAAGCACAATACTCGCACACTTTCTGGATCGTCAGGCGTGGAAAGAAGACAGATCCAGTGTTCGTAGCAACACGTTCGAGGCCAACATTGCACGGAAGATTCCGCTGGTGCTTTGAAGTATCTTTCTCCAAAAGCCACGGGGTGCCTAGCATCGCAACATGCCGCAGCTCTGTCGTTGCCTCGATCATGCCGGATTCATGTAGGCGACGAAACACCTCAGGCCACAGAACGACCTTATGTGAAACACTTAGGTGCGAAAGCGACATCTGTTGAGAGCGTACGTCTAGCCGTGAGTTGTTCTGATTCGAGTCCTTATATCGAGAAGTCCCCAGAGACGCAGAGCCATGATGTATTGGTGCAGCACCTTGCGTGAAGATACGTTTCGGTGACGGAGCAGTGTCAAGATTGCTTTCTAATAGTGGTAGAGTTCGCAGTACTTCGGCAGGATCGAGAGACTGACGGATCTGCTGCATTATGTCGTATGCCTCAGCTTGGGAGGAAGTCCGAATAGCTTCATATATTCGACGCATTTGAGTCAAGTCGGCCCGGACAGCGTCGTGCTTACGCTTGAGTGAGATACCCCGTGTGGTACCAGGCTCGACTTCATAGTGGCAAATACGAGTTTGACGGCGGCATGGCCCACAACATGGTCGTATCGCATCGCACTGAAACAATTAGCAGAAGCGCTATGAACTAGGTTGAGCACCATCTACCTTTGTCTTCTTCTGCCGACATGTCGAGCAAGCTACAAGAACTTGTTCGCGTTTAGCACGTAGCTTCGAGATATCTTGTCTTGCTTGTCGTGAGTTTAATGACGACTCTTCGCTCGCGTTGGATGGTTCCATGATGAGGGGCCAAGCACGTTAGTACGTTGCGATAGACCAGGATGGAGGCTGCGACGAGGTGGATTTTCAAGAGCAATCGCCACCCAAAAGCACTTTGCCATGGGGAGGGCGACAGAGACGAACACAGCTCCGAAGAAGGTATAATGACGTCATCAGTAAACGCTCATGGAATCATAGTCACGTGATTCATGAGCACTGGTCGGAGCGCGAGGGAGAGCAAAGACGACGAGCTCAAGGAGGGTATAGGCTGAAGGAACGCGACACACCCTGAGAAGTGGAAGGCCACCTAGCCCTGCAACGCCTGGATCTATTCTCAGCTCGGAACCAGCCGTAGAGATCCTAGCGTGCTGGGGCCGTGATTCCCGCTTTCGGGCTGAGACAACCGATACCAAACGACAAGTTTCTTGCGTTACATTCCCGGATCGAAATCTAGCCATACGACATCGTCAACTGCAGGATATAGAACTCCAAGACTCAGGAACTAAGAAACTTAGTCCAATGATTTTTACACTGCAAGGAATAGACTACAAGATGAATGGGAAGTCGCCATCAGTAATACTATGGCTACATGCCTACTACGTTAGACGTGGCATCTCTTCTGTATACACTCACTGTGGTGCGTAAGCCGACTGTTTCTCGAAAGATAGGCTGTGCGGACTCGAGGCGGACAAGGCTGTGCCGCCACATGCATGTGCTTGCATAGTCACATTTGTCGACATCAGATCATAGGCTACCAGACTTGTGGCCCTTTTTTGGTGCAGGACTGCGCACTGGGCCTCTCGGTGGCCAATTTGCCGTCTATACAGGGAATGCTGCTTTTATGAACTCTGTATTGACAGCGATCATTATACAAGGTCGCACGATACTTCTACTAAACACTATCGTAGAAGATTGTAAGTACATTGTAATAGCATCACTATACAGGGCCGAGGGAGCACCAAGACGACTACACCATACAAGACTACACGGACAAGCCCAAAGACGCCATCATGCGAGACTATGTATGCGCTCTACGTTCGGGCTGAGAATACGTGGCGGGTTGTACTGCATCATCTTGTATTTATCACCGTGTACCTTGTAGTAACCCTCGCTGACCATTTCCAAGTAGCTGAAACACTTCCCACAAGGGTCGCTGAAGTCCAACAATGGCGCGTACGTCCCTCGCAGCATCTGACTTCAGTATCACTCGCTGATCACAGGTCAAGGTCGTAACACCAGTGACCGTATAGTGATCAATAGATTCGAATCATGTGAGAGATCTTAAGTCCCGCGTTGCTTTTTTCAACATCACTTGTGATGCAAGCTTACTACAGCGCAACAGTCTCTCTGATTGGCCTGTTCTTGGAGTGCCGTGATCAAGCCACTTCACTGGTCTACGATTAGCGCACGCATGCAAGTTACATGTAGACTTCTTTCGAGCTGCGGCAACAATCTGCCAGTAGCACAAGGATTAACGATCCTACGATCAGACCATGTTCCAGAGCTGCGCCGCCAGGTCCTGCAAGCCTGATGCGCCATAGACGCTCACAGTGGGTATTTAGTGATGTGTTGGCGCGCCGCTCGCCGATAATTTAACCCTTTTCTCTACTTCACCATCATTACCGATTCATTTTGGATCATTTCTCATCTTACAGTTCACGCGTCTGGAATCTGAGGAGTGCGTTGACTCGATCGAAATGTCGTCGACATTGTTGGATTCACGTATCCAGAGGGCACATACGAGTGCACACCAATTGCAACTACAAGGTAAAAGGGCCCCTTGGAGACGAGCTAAAACCTAATGCCTGTCACCATACGCTCGACCTAACATTCTCATCGCAGTTCAAAACCCTACGTCTCCGTTCCACGAACTTCGGGCAGATTTGAAGCGCTTGGAAGATCTCATCGGCAGAATAGGAAGCGGGGTGCAATGCCACTCTCGCGATATACGCCGGTTAGAAGAGCTCCAATCTGGCCTGGCCAGCGCTTACAATGTTCTATTCAAGATCGAACTAGCTCGTCGAGTCTCTGCTAATGCGCCAATCAAGCCATCTATTGTCACTGCATGTGACGCGGGGCTGAAAGAGACCATCCAAAGGCTGCAATCCGCGTTTGCGGTTACAGATTCGAGCTCAAGTCGCCACACAGCTTCGGGAAACCTTGCGAATGACGAAGACAGCGCTCGACAGGATTCCGTACATGAGCAACTGATACTGGACGCACGAGCCGATCTGATCGAAGAGTCGATAGGCAAGATGACGGAAACAGGACTGGATCTTGATCTGAGGCACGAGATATTTGATACTGAATCGAACGAGCTACCAGCGGACACATCCCGGACCAGTTCTCTATCGGACCTAATCAACCGAGACGTCTTGCTACCTCTCATGAACAACTCATCCGGGAGTCGCTCTCTCGAAGATCTCTCGCGCCCAGAATCTGGAAGTCCTATCTCGGCTCCATTTGCTGATGTTGCACAACAGACTCCTCACAGTCCTGCTTCCCCTAGGCCGAACGCCTCAAACAGCCAATCTTCAATGATCATTCAATGTTACCAGCCGCCGCATGCTATGATATCTTCTGGTTCACGCTATCATCATGATCACAACAGAGCACGAGCCATCAGCACTTTGTGGAATGACCAGCGATGGGATTTGACAAAGAGACTATTGGCAAACCACATGGAAAGCATGCTTATGCAAGACGATCGGCCTGCCTTGCGGCGTTGCCACCATCTCCTGGGTGTCATAAACAGTATCACAGGGTACTGGGGAAAAGCGATTTCAGAATTCCTCCTGGCCCTCAACTGTGTCCACAAGCCTTTGGATGACCCTTCTTGCCTTGATGAAGGCGACTGCGCGGCTGCGTACTGGCTTGGGGATATCTACGTGATGCAAAAGCGTCGTGAGGAAGCAATCATGGCATATTCAATCGCCGCACGCAACCCTTCACTACCCCAGAACCGACAACATCTTTTCTCATGGCTCATCTCCATGGAATTGGAGGCTATTCACGTGAACCCCGATAGTCTACGACAGAACGAAGTATCATGGACTTCCGACCTTGACAGGGTTCAAAATCTTGCGGACTCTCCAACTTCCACGGAGAGCTTAGATTCGATATTCAACACTCAGTATCTTTCGAGAGGGTTTGCAACGGCCTGCTTTAGCTTCCATCGACGCCTGCACGATTACCGTTTACCGCAGTATCGGCACAAGAGACTACCAAGGGGAAGTCGATATGAGGTTTTGAAAGAACTGCACGAGCTCTTAGCCCTTTCGAAGCCACTTGACGAGCCCAGCATCAACATACAACCAGAGCAGCTCTGTAATGGCTCAGAATGGCCTGCACACTACGATCCAGGGTTTTGTCTCGCAGATCCAGCACGCTTGTTGGTTGTAGACAGGTGCGATATTTTGAACGCCCTGGTAACGGCACCAGATGACAGCGCGCGCATGCAGACAAGTTGGTCAATTGGATCACCAAGGAAGGGTCAAATGACACATAAAGATCCGGCTTCGCTGATCCGCACTGTTCGCACATGTCTGACGACATCCGGAGCTGAATTCAGAGAGGTTTTTGACATTGACGGTTGCAGATTTCTCTGCGGATGTGAGGTCAAAATTAAGGGATGCGCAAACCTCTTTTATTTTACGATCTGCGTTGTGAAGCAGGTTTGGGGTTGTCGGTACTACGTTAAGCTGAGCGATATAGGTAGAGCTCGTGTGTTTGAAAGTGGCAACGACTGGTTGGAGCATTCAGAGCAGAAATGGTGGACACTCATCCGTAACTTCATCGAAAATTGAGCTGCAAGCGGAGTTTGAAGCAATCATGATGCGTCCCTTGGTCAGTCCAAAACAATGGCAGTTCAATACTGGAATACAAACACTGTCGCCGTAACCTTGAGACCTGTTACAAGTGCGAGCTGCAGTTAGGTTCACTGGTCCAGTAAACTTGCCCGCCAACCACTTCGGAGCATAAAAACAAGGTTGTTCCTTCAGAAGCGCACCTGCGCAGCATGAAAAGGCAGGGAAGTAATGAGCTTAGTCGTTTTTTAGGTAACTATAACAAGTATCGTCGCTAGGCGATCTTATCACAAGCGACGGAGTGGGAGAGCACGAGCGGGGCGTCTTCCAAAGGAGACAAGACCTCCTTTGCCTACTCCACAAGGAGTGATCATCGATCCGCAGACGAGCCGGCAAGCACTCCGGAAACGTAGGTACGGCTTCTACCTAAAGTCAAGGTTCTAGGGCTATTGATAGACTCGCCACTGCAATTGTTCGATTTACCCTCTCGAGAGCTGAGATATTTTCGCTTGTATAGCAAGCGCTTACGCTCATGGTCGTATGGAATTTTACGCCGCGCATCCTCAGATTTGAACCCTGATACGACAGACACAGTGCCACCACAATGAGTGGCGAGTTCGAGACCGACATTTGTAACATTGTCGTGGACTTGATAGACTATCCTGTAGGAAAGGACGATAGAGCGTTTCCTACCATGAGCCACGAGATGTGCCAAGGCGACTTTTCGATCAGGGTGTTACACGGTAACTGCGAAGCGTATGAGAGTGGAATCAGAGCAACGAGGAGTTTAATAGACAGATACATAGTTAGAAGGCTCCACCGTTTGCGCATGCTATAGTTTGATAGCGCGATGTATACATGAATCGTGAGGGGAAAGTGTCACGAATGTGATCCCAGTTCTTGGAGCTACAGTTCTTGCGCTCAAGTTTGTATGCAGCGCTAAATCGACAGGGATTACCGGTGCCTTACGACCTTTCATCCACAGAAGTCGCACCGTCAATAGGCCTCTATCTCTACGCAATTCTTTTAAATCGGGTTGAAAGCTAGGGTGTTAGAACCGTGAGGCCTTTCTCTTCAATTTGATTATCTTAAGGTCTGATCTGGTATACATCTCGGTATAGAATATCCGAGTCAGATTGTAGAGCTGCATACAAGCTTGAGCGCAGGCCCTGTAGGATCATATCCCGGAATCGGCCTTCGCGCCCAATGCCGCTGGAAGCCGCTTTCCCGGATCACGGTATCAGTATCGCGTTCCCGGTTAGGCGGGAGTGAGACCCAGGCACTCCGTCCGCTCTGCCACATATAAGCACTGAACTGGGCGACTAGTACGAGAGTGGGTGACCATCTGGGAATTCCACCTGTTGTATGTTTATGCTTCTCATAACTTTTGCTAATCGCCTCAGAAGCTGATGCTTCAAAGTAAGGTATCGGACAAGGACACAATTGTGCTGGACGTCGTCTCGATACTTCTGAAAGAGGTGGGAAGTTCCGCTACCGCCAATGGCTGTGTACTTTGCATCCTAGTAAGCGCATCTTAGTCTGCCAATGTCCAAGACAACGATCCAGAGAGCTGCGCCATAAAGAACGTTGCAGCTGTGAGAGAAACCTGAATGCTTCTCTTACAGCTTGACGTGCATTCGCACGTAGAGACAGACAAATAGACATCTTCAGCAACGAGGATTTTGGCCTGACGTGCGGCCGGATGACGCCGGATCGAGTCATCCTAATTAGAACTAGTGCTACGCCACCTCCGTGCCGCCTTGGCGTGGTAGTGTCGCGTTATTTTGGTGACGCGATCACGGAGCTGTGGCATGTTCATGGTATAGGCGGTCTCTCGTCTAATCTTGCGAGCGACGATTTAGTGCTTAGGGTGTTGGCGATCCCCCAACCTAAGAACGGTGTTCTGACCTGTGACAGTTGATCTGACATTGCGACCGACAGCCTCGTAGGAGGCGGCATTTGCGACTCCCTAGATGGTAATGGGGTATCAGAGCTCCGAGTACTATGCTCTAGCAAGCTCTTCGTAGCCAGGGATAGTTGGAATTGGCTATAATAGGCTCGTGGTGGCATGGTAGCGGTCGTGGAAGTGAATTTGGTGTCGCAACACCAAACTCCACCACCAACTTCGAGATACCAACTTCACGCGACGTCAAGATCTTGATGGAGCTATACTACTTCGAGCATCTATCTATCCATAAAGGGCACATCAGGTAGGCCTGATGCGACGTCCGCCCTACCAGACGTGAACCCCTGTAATTAGCGTGTTATCGCTCGATCCGGCGACATCCGGCCAGACGTCAGGCCAAAATCCTCGTTGCTGAAGATGTCTAATGCCATGCGAGACTGTGCATGGCGCGGACCATGCAGTAGCCACCTGCACAGCACGAAAACGACGTAGTAGTCCAATATAAACTTTGACCGAGGTAGAAAGTCTGCTTAAATTCGGCCTGCATCGACCCGACGGAAGAAACCATGTCATGTTGGAGAAGAGATACAGGCTTGACAGGATCGTCAACGACTTGGACACCTTGGCGGACGACATTCCCCCACATCCCCGCACTAGGTGGAGCCGACGGCCATTGAGAATATATTGAGCGTGTTGGTAGGCTGGTATGTTTGTTTTTAGCCATTGTGATTGTTGTATTGAGAATCATGGCAGTGTTTACGATGAAGTCGGTCCTCTGTGCTGCTGCGCTTGCAGTCACGTCGGTGAAAGCCGCTGCTTTGACACCGCACCCGAGAGATATGACATTCTTGCCTCGACGACAAGCAAACGAATCTACTTCGGGATGGCCGTATGGGCCTTTCAGCACCGATGGTCGCGATATCGTTAACGCCAACGGAGATGCTGTCACCTGGACTGGCGTTAACTGGCCTGGCTCTGGTACGTTGAGTGTTTTCCCAAGCTGAATGCAATACACTAACAAACATGGCAGGCGAGACAATGGTTCCCGAGGGCCTGGAATGGCAATCAGTGGAAGAGATCGTCGACAGGATCGCAAGCATTGGCTTCAACTTCGTTCGTCTGTAAGTTCTCCCAACCAGCATAACCAGTCAATGAATCCACGCTGACATGATGCCAGGACCTATGCGATCGAGATGGTTGACCAGATCTACGACCGTGAGGGCGAGGACATCCCGCTCGAAGTCGCCATGATCAATGCCCTGGGCTACGCCAATGGCACTCGCGTGACCAAAGAGATCATCGAAAAGAACCCTGGCTGGACAAAGGATACCACCCGCTTCCAGATCTGGGACGATATCACCAAGGCAGCAGCGGCCAAGAACATCGTCGTGCACCCCGATGTCCACATCTCCAAGGCCCAATGGTGCTGCAGCTCTAAGGGTAAGCATTCTAGAACGAAAAGGTAGCGCAGGAACTTTATTAACCAAATCTCGCAGATGGCAACTCCTGGTTCGGCGACATTCAATTCGACACCGAGCAGTGGATCAGAGGTCTCCGCTACATGGCCGACTGGGCCAAGGGCCACTCCAACGTCGTCTCAATGTCCCTCCACAACGAGCTCCGCCGCTCTCTCAACGACACCACTCTCGAGTACAACTGGGTCAACCTGGTCGGCAACTACACCGCCGCGACCGACGCGATCCACGAAGTCAACTCCGACATCCTCGTCTCTTGGTCCGGCATGCAGTTCGACCAGGATCTGTCCGCCTTGACTTCCGGCTTGAACCTCAATGTCGCTCCTTGCTACAAGTGCGACGCCATTAGAGACGGACACCGTCGCGAGCCTATTGTTTTCGACCTCGAGGAGCACCCTTGGGCCAACAAGGTCTTCTACGAGCTTCACATGTACTCAATGTCCGAGGACCAGGATACTGGTGACTGCGATGTCATCAAGGCGGAGCTCTACCGCAACGGCTTCAACGCTCTCGGCATGTCCAAGCCTGAAGCGTGCGACATTATCGATGACTGCCCTGACGCTGTCCGTGAGGTGCCCGTTGTCATGACTGAGTTCGGATGGGCACAGGACGTGACACTCTTGAACGACACTCTGCAGAACTGCATCAAAGAGTTCACTTTGGAGAACAATGTCAGCTGGGCAGTTTGGTCATTGGCAGGATCTTACAGGATCAGGTCTGGAGGTCAAGATGTGGATGATACCTGGGCGCTGCTGAACCACGACTGGGATGACTGGAGATACCCTGAGGGCGTTGAGCAGTGGTGGCAGCCGTGGATCGAGGACATGCACAAGTCGGAGTAAAGTGGACGCCGCAGCACTGTTGTTGTCGTTTCGCTGCTTCTATGTCTATAGTAGTATAGTAGTATAATGAATCATCTGCTGAAGACGATTCCCGGAATGACAGACCGATCTTTTCATCACTCAGCAGGGACACCGAACTGCTGCAACAATTGCATTGGTCCGATGCGTTGCCATTCTTCGTACTGTGCTTCCGACGAGCACCAGACATCTCCAGTCATGCCCGCCGCATTTGCATCGATACCATCGATGTTCGCCGTCCTTCGGGGAATCACAACCATGTGATGGTGGTACAGAATCATGTTGTAGGGATGATCCGGCTTGAGGTCCAATTCTGTCCGGAGAGAGGCGAACAGTTGCTGCAATGATTCTCCATCAGGGTTCTTGGGCAAAGCTCCTACAGACAAGCGAAACGGAACAGCCTCCAGACCAGATGCGACTGTGCGAACGTCAATACAAATTTCTCGACGCAGCATGTAATCTGAGCACGTACCTTCAGCATCATCTCCTGCGCCTTGTAGCAAAGACTCCAGTCCCGAGTGCCCAGCTCTGGGAATGACTTGCATATGCTTGTGATTCAACGACGCACCAGCGTCCTTCCCGCCGTTGAAGATGACCATATATTTGTCTCCCAAGGCCGTCAACGCAAGCCAAGCAGCATGGAAATCGTGCGCGTTCAGAAGATCATCTTGAGGCTCGAACTCCACAGTATGCAAGACCATCTGCGGCCGAACAGCACAGTACTTGTTCAGAATCAATTTATGCCGTGTGCCGAAAAATCCAAGCGTGAAGTCCTCGCTGTCGCCCGTGAATGCTGGCGCTCGCTTTTTGGTCCCGGCGGTCCTGGGTTTTTTGGTCAGGCCGTCAGCCACGTAGAACTGGAACTTGGTTGTGTGTTAGTTCCATTTGTTCCAATTTATGGGCTCGTGTAAGGCGGTACATCAAAGGGAGTAGCGGAAATATAGCGAGGGGTCGAGTCCTGCCAGATGATTTCTCCTTGCTGGACGAGCTTGTCGAAGCGTGCCACAGCAACGTCGCTGAGTTCCATGTCCCTGGCTATCGTCATGGTGTGATCGTAGAATCGAGCGGCGGTTGGAATTGATTGCAAACGGCTCTAGACGCAGGATGATGGAAGTTGCCTTGGTATTTCATGTTGTCAAACATTCAAGTTCGATGCATGTGACATTGAATTGCGGTAAACCAAACGCTTACGTCATCAGGGCCCATGCTGACACGGATGCGCCTGCTGCAAGAGATAACAATACGAAAGCAGTTGTTGTATGAACATCATCGTACACGATTCGGGATGTCTATCTTGATACTAACACGAATCCAAATCCTCTAGCTTCAGAAACCGATCACAGTAGGACATGTACTAGGAGATTCGTGCGAACAGAACGCCCGTGGCGGGCTTCAAGTATGTTCAAGAGTTTATTCATCCCACTCGTTCCGACTGCGGTGCGTAGTCGGCCTACTCGTTTGTCGTAGTCATTATCTCCCACCATGTGTTGGCAGTAAATCAGCTGCGGGTCCTGAGCACACCATGATCGTACCAAGGCGTCCAGCCAGACTGGTGAAGATGACCAATCTTTCCAACGGCGTCCTGGGAATCGGCCGTGTAGTTTGTTATGTGCAGGCACGTCTGCCTCCTAGCTCATGGTCACAAGCATTTAGCGATTCCCAGCGACCCTCGCTCGACTCTTTTGCATGAACAGCTCTAGCTGACGCTGCTCTTTCGAGGTTATGCGTAGCCATGTTAGATAAGCTCCAGCGTACCAGGCTTCATAGGTTCCTTGCGGTGGCATCCAGGATTTGGTTGCGATTCGGTACCCGGTCATCGCTGTAATGGACACCAACATCTGTACTCATCGAATGTCCAGCCTCTTGTGACAAAACGACCGCTTGCATCTTTGTCAAGTACAGAGCAAAG
>Ga0265797_10003026_pt1 | contig 27405 bp, 28 predicted proteins | sample P2T30metagenome_FD_192433 | JGI IMG/M metagenome (GOLD analysis project Ga0265797, IMG submission 192433) | Plant litter microbial communities from East Loma Ridge, Irvine, California - P2 T30 | ecosystem: Environmental > Terrestrial > Plant litter > Unclassified | place: USA: California... | reverse complement strand
CGTGGGTCGTCTCGAGGTATGCGCAAAGCGTGACATTCCTGACCGCGAACACCACGCCCTCGCCCAAATCCTACCTTGTGATCTCGCATCCAATCACCTCGCAAGTCAGTATCAACCCCATCGCGCTGATCTCGTTCCCCAATGGTGCCACCCATCCCGTTTCACCACCATGAAACCGCCGCTAGCCAGTTTTGAAACCCACAAGCCCGCGTTTCCACTTCCGCAATGCAACAAGCAATCAGGCTTTATTGCTGGTACCGGTGGTAGAAAGAAAGAAGTGCTGAAGGGTGAGGTGTGTCGTTGGAGTGTGGTTGAGAGGTGGGAAGAAGGTTAAATCGCTAGCGTGGGGCTAGTGGGAAGTTAAAGTTGAGGATGGGGGAGGAGCGATTCCCGAACAAATCTAGAAAGCGTTGATGTTCTGAGAAATATACTGGTGAGAACTTGTGAAGATGCGTACCTGCATATGCTATACAATCTTCTGATATGTCCTCATTATCAACATCCTACACATCCAAATCCCCAAATACACACACATACCATCATACATTATGCATCATCGCCTCTTCCCCAACACCACAACCTCCCCCGTCCCACTAACACACCTCCACCCCTCCCCACTCAACGCCTTAAAAACCGCAGGTCCCAACTTCCCCCTCCCACCCTCACTATGTCTCCCCAGCCCAACCACAATGCGATACCCCTCGCCGACACCACCCCTCGCACTGCCCCAATCACTCTTCCGTTCTCCCAGCCCGTCCCACCAAGCTTGCGTACGCTGTCGAGCGATGCGCGTGGCGTTGGCGACGTTGACGCCATGGAGATCGAGATAGGTAGCGCCGGATTGAGAGGATACGTGGGCGTCGGCTTCGAGGGCGGATTGGGCGTGTATGTGTGCGGTGTGGGCGCGGCCTTCCTGCGCGTAGTAGGCGGCTGCTTGGCGCATGAGGGGCGTGGATGCGCCTTTTCGGTAGGCTGCCGAGGCTTGGGTGAAGTATTCGCCGCGTGCGTGGGCGAGGCTTGTACTGTCGTGTTGTCGTAGCGAGGGTGCGAGGGATGGGAGGCTAGTGGTCTCGGGGGTAGGGTCAGTGAGATGGACGGGCGCGTATCGTAAGTCGAGCTTGATGCCGCCTCGTCCTCCGGTCTCGCTGGCTGGCTGCTCAGTCAGGGCTTTTGCTAGGTCGCGTGCTTTTGTGACGGAGGGGTCTGTGAGGCGCACGAGTGCAAGGGCGTATTCGAGGTCGATGTTCGGGAAGGCTTCTATCAAGCCAAGTGCATCTTGGATTAGGGCTGCGTCGACTTCGGCTTCTTTCTTGTGGGCGATGACGTTTTTGCGCACAATGGCGAGGACGGTGGCTGACAGTGACAGCCCGTTTTCGTTGTAGAGTGAAGAGACGGTTTTGTATGCGAGATTCGTGCGCGATGTGACGAACTCAACGTCGCGACTTGTGTTCTGCCATCGGTTCGTCGGAGACTTCACGGAGTCCGAGTCGGATGTATTGGCAGAGCTCAGGGTGTTCAGTGACATGCGCTGTCTCTTCTTGTTCTTGCCCTTCCGTCCACGCTGCGGCACGTGGTAGTCTTCCGAAAAGGCATCGATGCCCTTAGCAACGGGCCCTTCTTCGGTGGGGCTGGACCGCGAGTCTTCAAAGTACACATGATTCAGCAGCTCGTCGGTCGCCTTCTCCAGATCATTACCAGACTTCTGCAATGTGTATGCGATGAGTTCGGCGCGTAGATTGGGGAACGTCTCAGCGAGTATGTTCTCCTTCTTGGGTGTCGTGTATTGCCCGGCATCTCCCCAGTACCGGCCGTCAGGTGATCCTTCTGACCCGGATCCTGACCGCGCGCCTATGCTCAGCCCGGATATATCGTTGGAGAGGTGGGAGAGGTCGGTCAGAGTCGTCTGCGTCGCCCACGTGTCTGCATTCGAGTCGGCGTCTTCCCCAGCGCGCTTGGTGGGGCTCTCGTGCGGGGGTCCTCCGCTGTTGCCCGAGGCATCGAAGTCGGTGAGCTGTTCGGCCACGGCGTCTGCTTTCAGCGTGTCGAGGACGAGTCTCGCCTGCTGGACGCCGTCGGGCTGGTCCGCGTAATCATAGTAGATTGCAGCAACAAAAGCTGCGTCCAGCGTGGGACAGTATTCGTCCTGCAGGTCGCGGTGTTAGCCACGCGCTGTGCAACCACACTGTACACACTCTCCCCCTTACATACCTCTAACACGCGCAGATCTTCATCCATTTTTGATCTTATAGGGCTGTCGCTGTTGTCGTCGAATGGCTGTGAATAGCGATGGCATACTCAGGATGGGATGGGCAATATTGTGTCGGAGTGCGTCGCCAATACGATAATGCGACGAGGCAGGCTGCGATTTGTTGTTTGCTATATGCACACGGGTTCTAATGTAGAGTCGTGTCGTACCGAGATCGTGGAGGGTGGATAACAGATTGCGCGCCTCGGTTCTTCGGCTTGGCGCAGTCTACCCACGATCGAGCATTTGACAACAGAGCAGTGGGAAGCGAAGGAATTCTGTCGACATTGTCGAAGGTTGGAGGTTCTGAGGATACCAGACGTCATGAACGAAGGATCCGCGCTGCGCATCATCCCGCTTTTGAGCCGCAACCGGCCGTTTGGAACGACTTTAGCACAACACCAAGAAAGTGACCATATCGAACGTGCCTTACAAGGACGATTAGATAGGATGTGAAATGCGATCAAATCAACAGGCACGAAGCAGCACTGGAGTTCTCGCACAATGATGATCTTGCCCAAAAGCACCGACGCGGAACCGCCCGCCTACATGCAAGCCACAAGTTTCACGCCTCCTAATTAGATCAGCGCACCAAGCAACAACAACTGCGGCGCAGCACACAATCACAACAACGCCAAGCTTTCCACACCAACGTCCCACTACACTTCACTCCCCGTCCCTCAACTCTATTCATTCCCACCACCAAAACTCTCCCTATCCATCCATCCCCATCCTAGACCCCCTACAACATGCTCACCAAACGCGCCCCCCTATCATACTGGTCCTGGGTCGCCATCATAACCGCCAGCCTAACCATACCCTGCCTACTCTTCTGTATCGTCGCGGGGATAATTATCTGGCGCCGCAAAGCAGCTTTCGCCAAGCGACAAGCGCTATTTAACGCTGAGGCGGAGCAACGAGGATTGTTGGCGCGGCAGAGAGTTGAGCATGAGATGTGGAGGGGGGATCTGGGGAGAGGTGTTGCAGTGCCGATTGAGTTGCAGGGTGGTGTGAACGATGGGCCGGTGTTGTTGGATGGGTATGAAGTTCCCAAGGGGGCGGAGTGGAATGGGAGGGCGGTGGAGATGCCGGGTAGGGAAGTGAGGTAGGGGTCGGGGGAGGACAATGTGTGAGTGCAGGTTTCATTGTGTAGTGTGCTTGAGTTCTGACAAGCTTGATAGCGGTGTCTTTTGTGCCTGTCCTTCGAGCTGCTCTGAGGCTCCTGAACTCATTTGTTGAACGTCGTCGATGCTTTAGCTGCGACGTCGGAGGGCCCAATCGCCCTCTCTCTCTCAGCCGTTCCCTGGAGTTTCAGTCCGACGTTCTCGTTCATCCAAGCCCGCCTGCCACGCCAATCTTCCAGTCTCAATCTCAACCCAATCTCAATATTCGGCCGTCCCCATCTCCCCCATCCTCAATTCCACCTCTCCACCCCCTCCTTCCCCTTATACACCGGCTTAAACACATCCCCCTCCCACCAAACCTGCCTGCTCTCCCTCGGCACCCTTCCACCCTCACCATAAACCGGCCTATACAAATCCCCCTCCCGCCTCACCCTCTCCTTCTTAACTTTTCGAATCGCGACCTCAACATCCTCAACCCTCAGTACGCGGTCCGACACATCTGTCGCAAAAAAAAATCATTAGCAGTCGAAATTCCAATTTCCGAATGAAAGAAAGGAGACGTACCCTCGTTCATCTCAATACTCCCCACCACCAACCCAACACCCCAGTCCCTCTCCCCACTCCCCGCCGTCAACCGCGCCAAACACCGCACAGCGCGCAACACACCCACGCCCCAATTCAACACCTCAGGATCCGGATGGTACTGTGCAGGGAACGCCGAAGCAGCCGACAAAACGCCCCAATGCAACGCGATTTCGTCGGCCATGCGGCGCGCAGTAGCCTGGTCTTCTTCGGAGAACGTGGCGAAGGCGTTGGAATAAGCGTGTGCGGGGCTGGAGGAAGGCGGTGTGTTGGAGGCGGACATGGCGGTATCTTGGTGGGATGTGTTGGAGGACATGGTGTGTGTGAAGGGTGGTGTCTGGGTGGTGATTTCTTAGCGAGATGGTACACGATAGTGTATTGTCAATGCGAAGTCGTTGGCGAAGTGGCTGGGGTGTGTCGTGGTGTCGGTTGAAATTGGGGTTATTCATGGGTGGAGACGACAAACGCGCTAGTGCGGTGAAGAGAGTGGATTGCGTTGCTGGACGGCGTGGTGTCGGTGTCATGCGGGGTAGCACGTGTGTGTGGACTACGTGGATGTACAAAGGTAGGATTCTACTCGGACGTTCTTACTGCTCTTCTCCCTTCTCATACTCGCGAGTATGAACGCCACTACAAGTACGTTCTCGCACATAACATCGTTCCCGGCAACGCTATACCAGTATGTCAGCGCAGCGTTTACGTCGCGCTTCTCGTACGTGCAGATCCCGCATATTAAGCTCAAGGCTGAGCATCAGGCTTTGGTGCTCTGGAATGTGGCCAAGATTGGTTGGACGTACTGGGAGGGCTGGCGTGATGGGAAGAAGGGTGTTGAAGTTGCAGAGGCGGCGAAGGGGAAGAAGCGCAAAGGGAGGAAGAAGAACAGGAAGTTGGGGAGAGGAAGCAGGGTGGTTGGGAGAGGGAATTACACTGTTGTATTCCAGTAGTTGGTGTTGCTAGCTGCTGTGACGAAGATATCCGATTGCTGCTACTCGAACGACTTCTTCAGATATGATCAGTCGTAGCTGAGGGCCTGAAAGCGCAGTCCTTCGAGTGACTGTTCCCATCATGTAGTCTCGCCGCCGAAATCTTGCGCCCATCCTTTCATTGCACAAGCTTGGGCCATCCCAAAAGTATCCCTAGAGGGATACATAGCAACGGTCCAAACCACGCACTCTCTGGCATGAACCACCAAGTCCCATAACCAAAGTAAGAACAGCCCATCTCCCAGACAAGTCCCCGTGCGCTCATAGCATGTCCCACCAGATAAGCCCAATAAACATAATGCGGTCCTTACGCGTGCCAATTTTCCTATATTCCCCGTAGATGAGAGCCACAGCCATGACGAGTGCGATTGCCCATAACGTGGCCAGGACACCTTTGATGATACTCCGATGTGCTATCCAAATTTTGGCTGAGTTCCATCCGGAACACTCGAAGCCTCGGTATATACTACGGTACTCCAGGTATGCAAAGCGAACGTCGAGAAAGACGAGAATATCGCGCTTGTTAATTTATAGGTTGCGTGTTAGTACGTCGGTGAAAGTTTCGAGCAGTTTAAATGCGAAAGTGTACGGATTGTGGTTGGCGAGAAGGGCTATGGAAGCAACCATGTACTTGTGAGACGATACCAGGTCCCGGATGCATTCAAAGAGGGCGGCCAAGATGCGGAAGAGTAGAGTTGACCATGGTCCTCGGAAGAGTTCCCGCCGACACAGCGGACAAGTATTCCCATTCTCGAGGTCTACGAGCTGAAGTACGCACTGCGCTCCGAGAACATGGTTGCAAGGCGATGTCGCGACTGCAACGTGACTGTCATGGTACTCGTCCCAGCAAACAGGCATCTGTCGTTGTAAAATGCATCGTCGGGGCTCGTGGGCCGCAGAAGAGCGAGGAAGGTGCTCTTCGAGACGCCGAGGAACCGATCGCAACGGCAGAAGAGGCAGTACTCATTGCAGATAGGGTTGACGAGCTGCGCGCAGGTGAGGAAAGTGGTCTTTGCGGCGTCAAAGAAGCGGTTAATCAACATAGTGACGTCGAAATGGTATGCGATGGGGGATGAAGGCTCTCAGTGACTTTGGGTCATCATCGTGCTGAAGTGCGGGAGTATTTCGAAGACGTGACAAGCAGAAAAGGTGAGTGTCGAAAGTAAAAATGAGGTAGGACCAAACTAAGCGCGATCAATGACTTGGGAAGGCAAGAGCGACAGTGCCAGAGCACATATAGCAGGAGCGATAGTATCAAACACATCAAATCCCAGCTAGTCATCTTCAAGAGAATTAACGCAATGCAAATAGGAAGCAGAGTAGCCACACTCTGCGGAGTACATTTTCAAAGTACGCATTGTCATTTGAACTTTCAACCCATGCGATTCTATCCCTACCATATCGACATTCCAATTTCCCGCCAGAACGCCTCCCGGATAAAACTAAAGCACCATGCAATGCATATTCCATATCCACATCTAATTACCAATCACACCGTTGTCCATGCGCCTCATCATTGTGATGCTACAATCCCCTCTCCTCTCCTCTCCTCTGCTCTCCCTCATCCCATTCCAATCATTCACACACATACACACACACACACACAACCTCCACACATCTACGAAAGATGAAACGCGCCCTGCCCCTCGCAGATCGCCGTACCCAATTTCTTCCGCAGTACATCCACCGTGCTGTAGTCCGGCATCTTGAGGTAATTCACGCACGTCATGACGGACGGGAGGTAGTCGTCGGAAGTGTATGGTGCTTCGCTGGGTTTGCACACGACGGTGAACATGGGCGTGAGGTTCTTGAAGCCTAGAGATGAGTGTTAGTACAAAGTGATGATGCTACTAGATGAGGGTACGTACCTCCAATCGGCAGCTTCGGGCTACCGGTGATGAACTGCAAGAAGTCGCGGCGCTGGGTGGGCGTGAACTCGCTCATTGTCTGTAGCAAGTTGCGCACGCTCGGGCTATCTAGATTGAAGCCGTGGTCGGCTTTGATGGAATCCATGAGAGCTACCGCAAATTAGCACACATTCTACACGACGCAACCATGTTCGACTTACTCTCAAGCGACCAGTCCTCGTCGGTCCGGCCGAACAGCATCACCAGCTCATCCGGCGTGAAGGCCTTGAGTGCCGAGTATGGGAACACCTCAGAAAAGCCTGCGCGGAATGCATCTGCCTGGCGCTGTACACCCGAGCCAAGAGTGAAGTCGAGCACCTTCTCCACGTACACGTCGACGTTGTCGATGGTCACTGGCGTGTCTGAGCCCTGGGGCACGAGCTCGATCTTGCTGTAGCCAGGTAGCGTGAAGTCCAGCGCAAGGTCATCGACGCGAGTATCAAGAATGACAATATCTTTCAGAGCGTCTGCCTTCTGGGCCGCGGACAGGTTGTTGTTCTCGTCGACTTGTTTCTTCGCATCCGCAAATTGCTTTAAGAAGCTCAGCGACTGAGCCATGCCCTGGTCTACGGAAGAAATGGCGCCCATGGACGGAGCGACGGTCGTGCTACTGTCGCCAATGCGGAAGAACGTAGGGTTGAGGGACACATCGATGATCCGCGAGTCCATCATGGATCGGGCGACGAACTTGCCGAGCACCTTGAACAGCTCCAAGATCCGCTCGCCGTTCTCAGAGCTGGCTTGTTCTGCGCTCATGGGGGCAGGGAACAGTCCTCGCTTGCCGAAAACATAATCGCCAGCGCTAGAGTCGTTCTCGCGCCACAGCTTCAGCTTCTTTTTGGAGAACTCCTTGGACACGGTGGAGTAGAACTCCAAGGTCGGACCGAGACCAGTCCCAACCTCTTCGAAGTACTCTACTTCCAAGACACTAGCTGAGTGTCCGTAAAGTTGCATGACCTTCATCGCGGACTCCAGGATACGAGAACGTGAGATCCGCACCTTTTGTCGCTGGAGCCGGCCAAGGAAGGGCCGCTCGTCGCGGTGACGATCGCGTCGCGAATCAGCAGCAGGCTGTGAGTTTTGCCATCGAGTCATCGACCGAGAATAGCCAAAGGATGTTGACTGTACGAACAGATGCCGCGTCTCGAATGGGAACAGGAAAGGGTAGAAGCGAGCAAGATCCTCGCTCCATGTCGGTAGACAGTTGCTTGCTACTATCAAGGGCTCTTCTAGTTGACGATTCAACTTGGCGGTCAGCTTCGTGTTCACGAATTGAGACAGTGGCTCCGCATTGCGCTTGATTTGGTCTTTATTGTCGGACAAAATGTCGTCAAGATGAGCGTTGAGTCCGTGGAGCGTGCTGAGCAGACGGAGGATGCCCGATGTGACGGGGTGCTGATTCAAGGATGCTGGCATTCCCGAAGCCTCGGACGCTGATTCTGGTGGAGGAGTAAGAATGCTCGATTCAGTGGGCGGTGGACCTTGCACGCGCTTGAACTTGATAGTGTGGATACCATTCCATACAGTTCGATGTGCGATCTCCGGCGGTTGCGTCTGGCTGAAGTGTACCGCACGATAGATGGTCGTATCGTTCGAGATTGGCTGGTCGTTGACGCTGAACTCAATGTGCCAATCCTGCGGCGTTGACTGAACAGCAGCGGCGTATGAGAGGGCGCTAGCCGCGTTGCCGAGCGTCCGCGACAAGGCAGAGTCTTGAAGAAGCGCAGACAGCCGCGAAGAGGGCGTACGGGTGTCGGAGGGAGGTTTGGCTACTGGTGTGCCTTGGATGGGTGTTGCAACTCGCGTACCATCTTCCTTGCGGGCCGTCGCCTTGCCGGTAGGAGCGACTTCCACGCTCACAGCCGAGGGGTCGGGAAGGTCATCGTCAAGGTCATCCTCGAGATCATCGACAATCGCATTCAGGGCGTTAGTGTCTTCCATCGAATCGGGATCGGACAGACGTTCTTCATCAGCACACTCTACGGCATCTTCGCTGTCGTTCGTTGGAGGCGCCGCTGGCGGCGGTGGCGGCGGCGGAGGCAACTGATTTTGCTGGCGACGGCTAGAGCGTCGCGTCTTATCGCGCGTCCCAGAGCTTGGGCCCGCCTGCGAAGGATCAATCGGGGCTGACTTTGACTTTGCTGCTTTCTTAGGTCGGGTGGCAGTGTCAGACGGCGTGCGAGGTGGTGGCGGCCCACGTCCTTCAGCAAGGGCTTGCGCATATGCAGCGAAATGATCGCCCCTTCGCGAACCCCTAGGTCGCTCTGCCAAACTCAGACGAGGACGCAGATAGTCGTCTAGAGCCTTGAAGGTCGCAATGGCATGGATAGAGACCATGATGTTACGGTAAGACTTTGGTATACCTGAATCGTCATCCGCAACAAGCTTCAATCGGAGTTGCTTCGCAAGCATTGATGTGGCACCTCCGCGTCCATGCTGAGCGTTCTGACCAACTGTAAACACCTCAAAATGCTCTGAGCGGCTGAGCAGATCTTGCAGCTTGTTGACGAGCACGCTGAAAGGCGTTGCTGGCGACGTGCTACTCGCAGTCTTAACGTTAGCTTGACCGTTGGCGCCCATGAAGACTTCCAAGAAGATTGAGCGTGCGTCGAGGCCCGATGAAGTTGATGTGGAGAACACATCGAGAAGAACATCCACAATCTTGGACGTCTTCAATTCGTAGCTGGTGATGCTCTCGAGCGCATCGCCTTCAAAGTACGTCGCAAGCCGCGCGAACAGTCCTTTGCACTTGCCCAGTGAGTGACCTTCGCTGGAGTCGCGAATTTCTTGAGCGAGCGACTTGAGGTCGTCCAGCACGGCAGAAGCCTTGTCTCGCACAGGCTTGTCGCTGTCATTCTCATAAGTCTCGATGAACTTTTTGGCTCGCAGGGTAATAACGTCTTCGGCGTTGTGTACAGATGGGAGTGTTGGCTGACCGTCAGACGAGGACGAGTCGGAATCTTCATCGTCCTCTTGGTTCTCCTGGTTCTCGTTCTGAGCCTCCTCGTCATCATCTTCGTCGTCATCATCCTCCGAGGCCATGTCAATCTCAAGATCGACGGGCTCTGGCTCAGCCTCAGCATCGCCAGCTGAACTACCACTAGCTGCTGACTCTGGTGCGGGCTCGACCTCAAGATTCGCCGCGGGCTCCTTTGGTGGTACCTCGTCGGCCTTCAACGGGCGATTTGCCAGAAGCGATATCTCAGAAATGACACCCTCGCGGTAGAACTGATAGCGATAGATCGGCTCCAAGCGCTTGAGAAGAAGCTCGGCTGCTTGGAGTGCGTACGTGACCAGGCTGGGATGATCTTGTTGCGAGAAGATCGATGCAAGGTACGATGCGTACGGGACGGAACGAAGAGCTTCTTCCAAGATGTCGGTGTCGAGGTTTGATAGCATCTTCAGCTGGGCTGTAAGCACCTTCTCTCGGACGCCCAGGTTCACGGTGCTGGAGTAGGCATCCGTCAAGGTAGGTAGCAGGATGACAGCAAAGCGCCTAACTTCTTGTTTGCAGCCTTCCAGCAGCTCGACACGCTTGTCGTTGGCCGACTGGTTCGTCTTTGTTGACAAGGGTCGGAGATCGTCGCCTGCGTAGCCGGCATCGAAGAGGTCATCGAGATACAGCAGCCCGTCCTTTGGTACGTCCGGAAGCAGCTCGCAAATGACGTTCAGCGTCTCGTACACCTGATCCTTGGGCCGGTGGATGAGTGCTTGCATGATTACTACAGAGTCGATCTTAGCTGCGACATCCTCCATACCACTGGGCGGTGAGACTCCAGTCAAGATCTGATAAAGCGTGTCGACCACGTTCATCTTTAGCAGCTCTGCCGATAGGGTCGGGCTGGCTTTCGCAGTGTATGCCAAAACTTGCAGGAAAGATGTGTGGATGTTGGGACCAATGAGGTTGGTGGTGCCAGGCATAAGGAGGCGTAGGATGGCCTTGAGCAGACCAGTGCTGACGAGCTCTTCCAGCTTGGACTCCTGATGCCGGAAGCTCTGAACGATGCGCGAGACGCAGATGCAGCCCTGCTCGACGACCTTCGGATCGCTGTTGTTGTTCAGAATGTTCTCGAGAACAGGCATGACATCGCGGACCGTGGCAAACGAGTCTTCGGGGATATTCCGGCAGCAGTTGGCGGCTGTCGTGACTGCTGTCCGCTGTGTGTTCTTCTCAAAGAAGTCGAGGAACGTCAGACAGGCTGTCAGGCCGCCCTCGCGTACGATGGAGGCTGGAAATTCGACCGAGATCTTCTCCAGCGTGCTCAGAGACTGCTCGGCTAGATCTATGAAGCCAATCTCGAGCAGCTTGGAGCACAACACAGGGACAGCGCCGCCATAGACAACGTTGGCGGTCGCAGCGGGGAGTGCCTCCATTAGGTTGGCCAGACATCGGCAGGCGAGAAGCATCATCTCTGGATTCTCTTCGCCGGTGAAGTCGTTTGGCTGCATCAGCTTGACCAGCTCCTTGACGTATGCGTCGGGTGCAAAGTGGCCGGCCAGGTTGTCCTCAGTGGAGATGAGGAGCACTTCGGAAAGCTCTGTCAGGGCGATGAGCTGGATCGACATGTCTTGAGACCTCAGCTGGTCCAGTATGCCGCGCAGCCGCTGTGTGGTACCCGTCATCATGCCTGTGAGCTGCCGCAGAGCTGAGAGGCTGTGTGGGTTGCGGCCGAGGAAGCCTGATGCGAAGGGATCATCCTCGTCGTCCTCTTCCTCATCGTAGCGCCCAGCCTGGTCCTCGCCGTTCTCGTCGTCGCTCGTGTGGTCGTCCCCCAATGCGCCTGCTGCGTCTTCAGGCTTCGCCTCTGGTGCATCCTCCATTGCCGTGTCCTCCGCCTCTGGCTTGGCCGCCTTGCGTGCGCTTCGCCGTGACGTGGAAGGCGCGTCTGGGTCGTTCTCGTTGTTAGGCGTCTTCGGTGGCCGCCGCGAGCTGCCGTCGCCGTTCTTCCGTCCGGTCTTGCGGCGTGCGGAGGGCTGGGGCGTGCTTGCCTTCTCGTGCATGGCGTCTGAGGGGTCGTCACGTGGTGGGCCGTTGGAGCCAGACTCTGCTTGTGACATCTTGCCCTTGCCCTTCTTAGAGCGAGCGGGCTCGTCCTGTGGCTCTATCTTGCTGCGCTTAGCACGGCTGCCGCGGGCAGGCGCTGCGTCGGGCGTCCCTTGGGGCTGCTCTGGGCTGGACCCGCGCTGGGCAGGCTTCTTCCGCTTGCGAGAGGGTGCGGGCGCAGCGTGTGAGGGTGCGGGCGGAGGGGGAGGTGGAGGTGGAGGCTCGTTGGCGTCGCCTGCAGATCGCCGGGCGGCGGAGCGCGTAACTCTGGAGGACATGAGTTTGGTGTTCTGTGTGGTGAATGGCGCGCGGAAAGAGAGAAAGGGTGCAATTCGCGCGCTCGGTCAGACTGTGGCCCCGTCGGTGGGTGTCGCAGCACTGTTCACGGCAAGAGAGAGTGAGAAGGCTTGAGCCGTGGTAATGGAGCCGTCGTCGGTGGTGCGAGGGCGGTCCTTACGCTACGGCAGGCGGAAAGCAGGCGGAGATCGGGCGCAGAGTGAACGAACGTACCGGTTGTCGCGATGTGATTCACCTAGGCCCGAAGATGCCATCAAGTCGCCATGGGCGTGGGCGTGTGCTCAAGAAGCGAGTGGAGTGCGTGCGGCGCCTGCAAACACAAAGAGCGGGACACGGCCGGCTGAAAGAGTTGCAGCCAGCGTGGTGAAGCGAGAAGTGAAGCGAGGGTTCTACTGGGATAGTCTAGCTGTGTGAGGATGGACAGGTTGTGTGTGTGTGAAATGAAATAGCTGAGTGATGGTGTTGAGACGGTCGTCATGCCACCAGAAACGGTAGTTTGAGCTTCTACCTATCGATAGCCAACCTTAGCGCCTTCCTTCCCTCCTTCCTCACACGCTCACATGTGCTCAGTCCTTCCACCTTGCCTAGACCGACATTGCATCACTGAACCACATGCTTCACGTCTGCACGACAATCCCGTCATACTGTCATATTCGCACTCATCTTGGCTCATCTTACTATATCGTACATGCTACGATGGATTATGAGGCAGCTTGGATATATTGCATGGTCTATTGGATCGGGACTGGCTGGTACACTAACTCGTCGATACTTGGACAACCGACTTCACGACACACTCAGGCAGATTACACTATTGGAACGACACAAGAGAAGTGTTTTTGTATGCAGCCTAAGACTTGTTGATCTATCGCCTGACATATCGACTTTGTTTGACGTGGGGACAGATGCGAAACTCCCAAAAATATTATGAGAGACATGCATCTACGGTAGCAAAGTTGCGGGAGCGAGTGTTGGTACCGGTGGACGAGCCCTTGATATTGCTTTCATAGACCTCACCATGTGTCAAGCAGCTACGTTAATGGAGCACCGTTGTGCATTCACTCAAACATTCAAGAAGAGTATCCTTAGTAATGAGCGAGGCCGAACACTTGATCGCATCGAGACGAGCACAAATGGTCTTGGACGTCACAACGTCGCCTCGAGCATGAAGTGGACATTTTGCATAATCATTGCCGGGCGAATACCTACTTCGTACATGGCGACCGGAAGCTGCAAAACGTGAGAAGAGAGAGGTGTCACTATCGCTCGCAGGATGTTAATAATCAGATGTGAGGAACTCCGATGTCGCGCCTAGAAACCATTATCGCGTGCTTCTCCATGGCTAGTCACTATCAGACCCTAGCCATTGTGTGAGCATGAGAAAATAATATTGCATAGAACTTTGCGAAGCTATAGAGGCCATAATTTCAGGAGATGCGCCACCGTAAAACTACGAAATGTACACACTGTACCCAACGAAACCGAATTTAGATAGATGCACATGCTTCAACTGCAGACGCACAATTGTGCAGGGTCCAGAGGCGAAGACCGGTGTTTAGGCATCGGATTTATTAAGCGCATGGCGTTCTGGCTCGTTACTGCGGGGCCAGAGTGTGAGAGCCACGGGTCGCAGCCTAGAAGAGGACCAGATCCACAGGCAGCGCTGGTACTTAGTCTACAAAACGCAGCCTACCCTCTTCCTTTCGTCCTACAAATCATTCTTCTTTCCTACACAAGCTTACGACTACACCACACTTGCCCACGCTGCAAACGTTTTCACCGGCAAACTCCGACTCCCGACCACCCCGCGTCATATTGCCCTCCCTGCCTCAGTCATCCGAGCTACCAACCTTCTCCTCCTCTCCAAACATATTTCCGGCGCTCTGACACCCGTAAGCCTTCACTCTGATGACTGCCCTTCGTCGCCAATTGACTTTACCCCGCAGACCTGTTTTGCGCCCATTCACCCCACGCCGCCCAGTCACCACCCGCGTGCCGCATCTCACCTACGGGTGGCTCCAACCTACTCTCCCCAAACATTCCCGACCCGCAAACATGACGACCGTGACCAACCGCGACATCCTCCTCGACGCCGGCCTTCCCGACACCGACGCAATGACACTCGACTCATACACGTTCCCCGCGCAACGGCTACGAAGACGCCTCAACAACCCCGCCAAGCTTCCGCTCGTGCTCGTCTCATGCGGCTCTTTCTCACCGCCCACCAACCTGCACCTGCGCATGTTCGAAGAGGCAGAAGACTACTGCAAGTTTGAGACCGAGTACGAGGTCGTCGGCGGCTTCTTCAGGTGAGTATTGAGAGTACGCACTACTTGAGATGATCGCTGACATGGTACAGCCCCGTCGGCGACGCATACAAGAAAGCCGGACTCGCCTCGGCACAACACCGCATCAACATGACGCGCATCGCCGTGGAAGACAGCTCCAATTGGATCGGTGTCGACCCCTGGGAGCCGCTGCACAAAGAGTACCTGCCGACCGTCAAGGTGCTGGACCACTTCGACCACGAGCTGAACGAGGTCATGGGCGGCATTGAAGGCGCCGACGGCGAGAAGAAGCGCATCCACGTGTGTCTGCTCGCTGGTGCGGACCTCATTCAGACCATGAGCACGCCTGGCTTGTGGGCGGCCGAGGATCTCAATCGCATTCTGGGCCACTACGGCGCTTTCATTCTGGAGCGTAGTGGCACCGATATCGGTGCGTTGGACACTCTACATGCATTAGTGCGAGACTTACGTGTTGCAGATGACGCCCTTGTCAGCCTCCAGCAGTTTCGCGAGCATATTCGTGTGATCCCGCAACTCATCCAGAACGACGTGTCGTCGACGAAGATCCGCCTCTTCCGCAAGCGCGGCAAGAGCATCCGGTACTACATCCCTGACAAGGTCGTCGACTACATCTACGAGCACGGCTTGTATAGCGACGACGAGAAGAAAGTGGTGGACAAGGGCAAGGAGCCTGAGGTCGCTGGATCGTCGCAGGAAGTGTAGACGCTCGTTTCTTGGATATGTCACGACACATCACATTGTACATACTCTTCCGCAAGGACTGCCGCGCCGTTCCGCGGCATCGAACTCTACGTTTCATTTGGGCGGCACATCTCGACTAGAAGCCATGACGATTACACGATCACAGCCGCACAACACGGCTTAGAAAACCACGGGATCCGCCTTCACGGCTCACTGGGCGGATAGGGATCCTTTCTATCCTCTTGCATATTCATCTTCTTCTTGTACTCTTAGCTATGATACCACGGACAGCCAGACAGATACCGATGCACTGATCATGGTGCGTCACCAAATACATGTATTCTTATGTACAACTTCATGCTGGTGGATATTGCACGTGTTGTGATGTCATGCGTGTGGGAGCGACATGGTAGTGTGGTAACACGAGCGACGGGTGGCTGTGTCGATCACTGCAGGTGGGAAGAAAACAGGGTCTCGAAAACTCATCATTCGTGTCGGACTCGGCAGATGCGCGGATTCTGTGTCGCTGATTATTGGGGCTTTGCAAGTGGTGTTTGTCGTGCTGCTGAAGCTAGAAGAGTGATTCAAACCTGACGAAGCTGAAAATTCGATGAGCACATCCGTGAATCACGCCGCCCTCATCTCTGTTCATTCATGCCAAACAATACACACGAACAGTGTCAGATGTCTGTAAGTTACCAAAGCGAGAAGAAAAGCGATGCCGTCACATCCGCTGCCATGTTTCTTGGATGTCTCGCCCAGGTTCTCAGCGCCTCGGCCACGTCAAGTCAGCGTTCCCGTTTCCCCAGCAACCACTCCCGCCACGACTCGTTTCGGACGCAATTGTACATATCGTCTACCGACTTAACATCTTATATGCACATGCTTGAAGCGCAATTCTAGACATTTCCCTATTCATTCATATAATGCATTGTAGTATTTGACGTACCTCGCCTCGCCCCGCATTCCTAACCCACGTTCACCGCCACATTCCTCGGACCCCATGCCCAGCCCCGAGCGCCGACGCAGACGCGAGTCCCACGGCGACGTCGATCCTGAGCGCAGACGAAGACGAGAATCGCGCGGCGAACACGCAAATAATCCATATGAGCAGGATAATAGGAGGCGCAAGGGACACCGGGCGACGGATTCGTCTGGCGACTTACTTCCGCGCGCACCACGAGCACGGCACGAAAGCGACGCCGAACAAAGCCCGAGTCCACGCAAGGCGCGCCACTCACGGCGCAATTCCACGACAGACGGCAGTGGCAGTCGGGGGTCGGCGCAGTTGAGTCTCGATGCGTTGGCGAAGCTGGATAAGGTGAATGCTAAGAAGGCGGGGGGGTGGGGACAGTATGATTACGACGAGGAGTATCTAAGGGAGGTGAGGAAGAAGGAGAAGGGGCTGGAGAAGGTGCGGGTTAAGGAGGAGAGGATGGAGAAGAAGATTGGGAGGAGGGAGGAGGAGGGGAGGAGGGTTGGTGAGAGTGGGGGGAAGAAGAAAGCTGTGCTTGAAAAAGATGATGCTGCGATATTAGAAGAAAAGGCGAGGAAACGGAGAGAGGAGAGGAGGAAGGCTAGGGAGATTGAGAAGAGGAGAGAGGAGGAAGAGATGGATAAGCTGGAGAAACGACGAAGCGCAAAAGTACCTGTCATTAGCGACGACGCCCAGCGCGAAGACCGCCGTCGCAAACACGAAGCAACCCACACCCCCTCAGAACTTGACGACAAGCGCGAGCGCCGACGCCGCGAAAAACAACACCGCACCGAGCAAAAGAAACGGCGCGTCATCAGCGGCCCCCTCGCCGAAGAAGGCGGCGTTGACGACGATGAATACCAATACATGATGGAAAAGCGCGGCGGCGCCGGCCCACCGACAGTCTCCTCAGAGGACCAACTCGCCAAGCGCAAGAAGTGGAAACGCATCGCCATCATCGTCGTCTCTATTCTCATTCTCCTAGCTATCATCATCCCCGTTGCCGTCATGCTCTCCAACAAAGGCTCCAACGACGAGTCCACGTCTTCAGGCAACGCTGCGGGCGCCGCGACACCCAAGACAAGTAACCTCGACGGCCTGGACCGCAACAGCGTGCCGAAAGAAGATCAGGGCGGGATATACGATCCCTGGGCGTGGTTCGACACGCAGGACTTCAACGTAACATACACCAAAGAAACCGTCGGCGGCCTACCCATCATCGGTCTAAACTCCACCTGGAACGACGACATACAAGCCAATCCCAAAGTCCCAAACCTCCAAGATAAATTCCAATACGGCAAGATGCCCATCCGCGGCGTCAACGTCGGCGGCTGGCTCAACATCGAGCCCTTCATCACGCCCTCCTTCTTCGAGAACTTCGGTTCGCGCGACGGCGTAGTCGACGAATGGACCTTATTATCGAAACTCGGCCCCACAAAAGCGAAATCCACAATGGAAAAACACTACTCGGCGTTCATAACCAAGAAGACGTTCGCGGATATCAGAGCTGCGGGAATGGACCACGTACGCTTCCCCTTCGGCTACTGGATCGTACAAAACTTCGGCGACGAACCGTACATTCCCCAAATATCATGGCGCTACCTTCTCCGCGGAATCGAATACTGCCGCCAAAACGGGTTACGAGTGAACTTGGACTTACACGGCGCTCCAGGCTCACAGAATGGCTGGAATCACTCCGGTCGCCAGGGCGTAATCGGCTGGCTCAACGGCACAGACGGCGACCTCAACGCCCAACGCACCCTAGACATACACCACAAACTCTCCCTCTTCTTCGCGCAGCCGCGCTACCGCAACATAGTAACAATGTACGGCCTCGTCAACGAGCCGCGAAACGTCGAACTCGACACCGTCAAGGTCGTAGCATGGACCCAAAAGGCCATCACACAGATTCGCGCCGATAACATCAGCGCTATCATCGTGTTTGGGGACGGCTTCATGGGCCTGGATAACTGGCAGGGCGAATTACAAAATAACGAGAACTTACTGCTTGATGTGCACCAGTACGTCATTTTCAACACGGAGCAGATTAGTCTGAAACACCGCGACAAATTGAACTTTGCGTGCGATGCGTGGACGCGTCAGAGTTTACGCAGTATGGATCGCGCTACAGGCTTTGGGCCGACTATGTGTGGCGAGTGGAGTCAAGCAGACACAGACTGCACACAATACATCAACAACGTCGCCACCGGAACGCGGTGGGAAGGTACATTCAACACCGGCAATCCCTCATCCAGCGTTCTTGTTCCTCAATGCCCGCTCAAGTCCCCGCAATGCTCGTGCGACAAAGCCAACGAAGATCCGAAGAACTATAGCCCACAGTACAAAAAATGGCTGTACCAATTCGCCATTGCACAAATGGATAGTTTTGAGGCGGGCTGGGGCTGGTTTTATTGGACGTGGGAGACGGAAAAAGCTACGCAGTGGTCGTATCGCAGGGGGCTTGAGGCGGGTATACTTCCTGAGAAGGCGTATGATAGGGATTGGAAATGCCCTGGTAGTATCGATGGATTGGATCAATTTAGTGGGTTGGAGGAGTATTATTGAGTTGGAATAGAGGGGGTGGGGGTGGGAAAAGGTGTTGGGTTAGGAGTATTCGGATTTCTTGCATTTCTCTGGCGCTTTGCGGGTTGGGTATGTTATTTTGCCGTGTTAATTTACTATCGAGTTGCTTTATACTGTCTTACTACGGAACAAGATATCCTTTCGCAGCATATACATGTTATAATATCGTGTCGTGTTACCTACATGAACCGCCTCAAGTGTCACGCGTCTAGCTCTTCCCTACGACTTGAACTTGAGCGATCATGCAGCGTGCGTGTCAAAAATACTTAATATCTATACCATGTATACACAGCAGCATTGTCGATCAATACTATGTAAAAATGACGTCTAGTCCAAAGAAAAATCCATCCACAACCGCTCTAATTCTCGCACCCACTCCAAACCACTCCCTAACTCTCAATCCTACTAATCCACGCACTCACCGCATACACCGCCCCCTCTTCCTCCCGCGGCCTCGTCCAAAACTCAACGCTCATGCCGTCCTCCGCTCTCACGACATGCTTGCCTTGCGAGTCGCGTGTGACACTCGCAATAAACAACTCGAGCGAGATTTTGGCGGTGGACAGGCTTCTGTATAGGCTGAATGTGTTGAGCGGGTCGGGCGGGCTTTGATATTGTACGAATACTTCATATGTGGAGTTTTCTAGGTCGGCGATTACGCCGCCGAGGGGAGTGTCTTTGGCGTATCCTTTGTAGATTTTACCAAGGGCTTCGATGGGGTCGGGGTCGAGGTGGTCGGTGCATGGTTTGGAGGGGGGGCTGTTGGTGGGTTGGGGCATTGTTTGGGTAGGGGTGGTGAAGTATGGGTGGGGGATGTAGGCATGGGGAAAGAGCGTCGATGGACTCTGTATGCTGCTAGGTCAACTCTTGAGTCGCGTTGACGATGTGTTGTGAGCAGTCTTTGTGACGCCTCATGACGAGTAAGGTTGACTCTTGCGCAAGTCTAGTCGCTGTCCACCATTTGCAGTCAAGTAAACAGTATTGCACTAACGTCAAAGACACCCATCATCCATCGAATCGAAACAGACTGTATCTCAATTATCTACACATGCCACAATGCCCCCATCACCCTTCCGCGCAACCAAACACCTTCCACGAAACTCAAATGCCCTCATCTCTTCCCCTCCCTCTTCTCCTTCTCCATCTTCTCCAGCTCCTCCTCCACAATATCCACAGCATACACCTCCACAACACACCTCGTCAACAAAACTCTCATATCATGTGCGAAAAACTCAGCCCTCATACCATCCGCCGTCTCCACCGCGTTCAGCAACGGCGGACTGCGTCTCGGTGCGTTGGCCACGAACTGTCCAAGTCTGTCTTTGGCCCTTCTCAGCGTGCTGAAGTGGCCGATTGGTTTGGGTAGGTGCCCGGGAATAGAAGATTTGAGACGGAGCTCGTATCTGTTGGTGAGGGTTGAGGCCTTGGGCTCGGGGGTTGGCTGGTGGTATGGTTAGTAGAATGTGGATGGGGAGGCGGGGAGTGGGACGGACCTTTCTTGCGTCTTCTAGGATATCGCGGCATCTGGCTAGCTTGGCTTGGTTGGTTGCAGAAGTTGCCATACTGCGCGATGTGAGATTATCTTTGGCGAGGCTGTGAGAAAAAGGATTGAAGGGGCTGGTAATGTGGCGAAGGCGATGTGGGGAGTTTGCTGCGCTGGTCATGCTGTGGGATCATTTCGAGCTGGGTCATTGGACTGTCAGTATTGCGACACATGATGAAGACGCGATAATATGAGTTTGCGTATGACTTTTACTGGTAATCCAGCCTGTCATGCCACTAAATGTAGTATATGTCCTGAAGATGTCTTAGTATTCCTACCACGGCCACCAACGTGCGTGAATACCATGGTTGAACTCGGGCCGAAGACGGACCAGCTCGAGCAGCGTTTTCTGAAAGAGCAGTATCCCACTGACGCGCAACTCGGTGAACAACGACTCTAACGCAGGCGAACCAGGCTGGGACGATCCCGACAGCGACAACTCCGATGCTGACGACTCAAGAGGTGTACACCATATAGAAGAAAGTCTCTCTTACTGTAGACAGTAATCAGTGGTCGTTTAATAGGAAGTTCCCCTCCCACAAACGCCCATCAAGCCATCACGCAACCCACCCCTCTACCAGCCCATTCGACGAGATCAACCTCGAAACGCCATGTTCTGACAAGTCGCCCTCGCAACGACAGACACCAAAGCCGCCATCTTATTATTCGGCGCCATCAAAGGCCTAACCAAACGCAACATGCATCCCGTCCCATCCCAAAAAGACATGTTGAAGCTTCGACTCAGTGGCAGCCGCCACTACAAGATCTGCCAGTTTCGCCTTCGCATCTTCCAGCGTGCCGTACATTCCGTGTACTAGTGGTAGACGTTGCTCGGGGAGGAATCTCCTGACGACGATATGGTACACCGTTTTCGAGGCAGTTCCGGGCTGGAAATCGGGGGCTTCGGGGTCGAATGTGAAGGGTCGCGGAGGAGGAGCGAGAGAGTATGTGTCTTCGTTCTGAATGGAAGTATCGAATGCGGTGCACACGAGCTTGGTGAGACTGGGTTTTTAGCACTGATCGAGGGGTTTCGCGTCGAATTCCATGTTGCCTTGGTGCTGCGCTTCATTTGTGGCGGCTGCGTGCGCAGTATTATGCGCCGAGGAACAGTTTGCTGTGAATTTATGCTGCGATGCCACAGTGAGGTATCACGTGCTGGTGACAAAAAGATGAAGATGAGGCAGTTGAGTGCGTGTAAATGCGAGGATCTTTACATATCGCAGCCCGTTTCTACTAGCGTACCATAGTACTCACTCGACTAAGCGTAGACCCTTCAACAACCATGGTAGCGAACCAAGAAAAGTCCCAATTCCTCCGCTTCGAAAATACTCACTGGCATCCCATAAGTCAAAAACAGCTTGCGTCTCTACGTCGAATAGCGCAGACTTTCTGACCTTACTCCGGCGTTCGAATCATATGAGCCACACCGCCTTCATCTCTGGAGTCAACGACCACATTACGGTTATGCGGAAAAGGCCGAATGGGATGCGTGGTAACGTGCTTGAGAAGCATGGCCAACACACATACCCGGGACGATATAGGCGACGGAGGTGCATCTCGAAGGAGAACGGCGGTACAGTTACGCACGAAGAGATGATGGAGATTGGATCATTGATATCCAAGCTGAGGAATTCGACGAACTCGATTGACGGAGAAATCGTGAGAAAGGAAGCTAACATTGAGCTAATGCGCTTATGTCATCATCTCGAATCCGGTAAGATCGATTACTCAAGCCAACACGAAAACAAGGACGGCCCGCTCTACAACACCACACCAAAGCTCGCGCTGATGGAATGCTGCGTCCTGGATGTTTGTCATCGGCCGAAAGAAGCTATCTCTTTATGAATTCACGGTCCGATGCCACCAATCCGTGTTGCTTCCCAAATTCCGGTCGCGTAATCGTTGCCGCAATAATCACGGGCTCTTCTCTTGCACCGCAGAACTGGTTCATCGTTCAGGCAAGATGATACATTCTTCACGATGAGCTCAACTTCTCTGTGATGTCCCCAAATGAAGCTATCCTACGCAATACGACGTCCCGGCCGAAATGACCTGCCGCCACCATACACCGAACAGGCAATTTTGCAAAAGGCAGTACGCCCGGCGCAGGGGCAGCGACACGAATAGCTTCGTGGACGCAAGCGCGATGGTATTGACATATACTCAGCGCCGGACGCCGGACCATGCGCTGGCGATAGCCGACCGGATCTCATCTCATGCGGAAGCTTCGCAAGCGCAAGCGGACTGCGCGCGAGGTAAAAGCAATAAATTCGCAAAGAACGCCAGCAGATATGTCTATGACTGCGAGAACGAAGAGCCGAAGAACGATGTTAAATGTGGCGCGCGCTTCATAATCACGTGTGGGCATTATTTCCCTGCTTGTTCTCGCCCGGCTTTTTCGTGTTGAACAGGCGTCTGCCAAATTCTACTCCACCCCTCCATCCATGTGAGTTGACACCGGCGGCCATGTAGCCTTCAGAGACCGCTCCATGAGCGCCACGTTTGAAGATCTAATACATAGTTAGCTCCATGAGACCGGTGGTAGCTATGGAATCCAAAGTACTCGATGGTAGTGGCTTGTTATTGTTGCGCCTCCACGAACAAAAGTAGTCCTGACGAGTGATATCAGCTCGCGCTCACGCGGTGTGACGCTCAGGGATCATTGAAGGCGCGGATAGCATCGCCTTACATTTCGAAGTTCTGTCATATCCACACATCGCGAACACCTTCGTAATCATGGTGCAACGAAAGCCCTACAGAGGCATGCGACAAGTACGGACCCAAACACCTGGCGAGTGGGTGGAAGAACGAGCTGTGGAGCGTCAAAGGTCTAGCGTCGAAGTAGCGACGTAGACTGCGGCAGGAAAGCGGAGCGCCGTGATGAAAGCCATCGGTCATGAGCTACGCGTAAGCGTTCCATTGATTGCGAGAATCTTGTGGTGGCTTCTTTGAGGCCAAAATTTGTTAACTGACACAAGATCTCTGGCGACTCAAGTATATCCAAGCTTGGTGTCCTGCTTCTATGTTTCACAGCGTCAGCATCAGCATCAGCATTCGCATACTGTGGCAAGGATCGCCAAGCGGCCCAAGGTGCCTTAACATGTGTGGCGAGGTCGTCCATTGCGTAGGCTTCCGCGGTGACCAAGGATCATAGTAAACTGCTGCAAGGATGCTGAACGAGGCGACGATGCCATCTCTCAAGATCGGAGCACATGCAACTTGCAGATCTCCAACCTTGAACTAACGACGGCGTAGTTTTGCGCCTTTACCACTACAGTGGGGAATACTTCGGAGCCTACTGTCTATGGGGCTCCAGCTTCCTGTTGTTCTTTATGTGGCACAGTTGCACCGCCAAGCCACTTGAACTCGCATCTCAGGCGTGCTAAATCACAGTCTTGTTGTTATCATTTCCCACCCACCCAACGCTAAGCAATGGGTCTCTTCTTGTGAAACGGCTTTGGCAGTAGCTCCCCGACATTGCAGGGTCCCTGCGTTGTGGAGGTGCACGTGGCACTTCCTTGAGGGTGTACGATCAAGGCAAAATTGTCTATCGTCATCGCTCGCGGACAATGAACTTCGCCTACATCGACCAGGCATGGGATTGAAAGTTGTTCTCTGATCGAGCACTTTCACCAAAAAATCTTCATCGCGTAGATGATACGGCATGGTGACACCCAGCTCTCAGACCCAGTAAAACGATGTTCGCACCCGTGCCACGCGGTCGAATTGCAACGACCTTTCAAAGCAGGCATGTCCATTTGCGCGCATCTGCCAGAGATCGAACTTCGACAGCAGTAAGTTGAGCTGAAACCCGAGCACCCGTACGAAATTTCATGCCGAGCCGACCATGAAAAGTTCCTTCACCCTTCCTTTTTACACATTCTCATGGACTCTGGTACTACGCCATGCTCTTTACATCCTATCATCACGAGCGGACCTTCTTCAAACTCTGCGCGCACGTTCGTGGCTTGTCGACTGCCTTACAGGCACTTGCATGCTAATTTGTGGCCTTACACCCCAAATACGCCTCTTGATATCCGGGTTAATGTCCGTACTATCTACAGGTTGATCTACGCGGGTTGACTATCATTAATAACCCTGCTCATAACACAAAGCATTGTATGCGGCGGGTCGGTTCCGCCTTGCTAGCGAGCCTCCACCACGGTTACCTCAAATTTAGCCAGCGTGGGCTTGCGCTTTGACAGCCGTCGTGACCAAAGGAGTCCCGCGACCTAGCGCTTCCGCCTTGCGCCGTCAAGGGCAGGCAATCATCCCACCATGCGCTGCTGCATGCTGGACAAAAGCTGTTGGTGTCTCGAACCGCTCAATAATACACGGGCGAGGCAGGTCCTGGTTCAGTATTCGTCCCTTCAACGTCGCTTGCAATCGAGCTTCTTGTGAGGCGAATGATACTTTGATTGATTATTGAGCTCGTTCAGCCGGTGCACATACTTGCAGCGTTTCTGAAGGCTACGTTTGACCCAGACTACGGTACGACCCGCTCAGTTGGTAACCCGTAGCGTATTCCGATTGTAGTACGCCTTGCTCACTACAACGTCGTTGGCTACGGGATTCTACCTTGCCAGCCACCTTTCTCACCGATACCGTTTATTGAAGATGTACTCAACTCAGCTTCACTTTGCGACGATAGCCTTACAAAGACATACCACCAACATCCAAGCCGCAACAATCACCGTCAAGACTCGAGAAGTGCCATGGCGACAGCAAATCTTACTGCGCTGGCCCTATTGCCTCAAAGCTACCTCGAAGAAAGTATCGGTCATCCAATTGTCGTCGTCTCATCAGTTTTCCTGGTACTGCAAACGTTGGCAGTAGTCCTTTACTACACCTCACGATGGCTTCGCAAATCCCTAAACAGCATAGAATGCTATTTTCTCATGCCAGTCGCCTTTCTGTTCACCACAGGAGTGTGTATCAATGCTATTCGTGAGCTATTCCCCCAAAGGCTGCGCTGCCAAAAACTAAGTTAAACCTAGTCCTCGTGAAACTTGGCAAAGTCGGTCGTCACATTGAAGCCGTTATCCTTGAAGATCCGAGTGGACAAACATTGGTTCATCGAAGCAAGCTTGAAAAGTCTATCGAAATAATTGATATCGCCGCAATTACAGGCTCCAAGCTCGTTATCCTTTGCCTGTATATGCACATATTCAGCATCAACCGACGATATCGCATTGCCACCTACTTTATCGGCGTGATTATTTTGTTGAGTTGGCTGGCTTGCTTGATTACGAGTTTTGCGATCTGTACGCCTTTCGCATACTACTGGAACCACAAGCCTGGAGGACATTGCGGCGATGTCATCGCGGTATGGGCGTATTCCGGAGTCGCGAACATCGCTACCGACCTCATGATGCTGGTCGTACCACTGCCAGCTCTCTACCGGCTCCACGTTGATTGGTATACTAAAGCTGGGCTATTCGTAACTTTCCTGACTGGCTCAGTGTGAGTGGCATTCCCTTGCAAATTCGTTCCTTCTCTCCACTAATTCAAGGTTAGTGGAATTGTGACCTCGATACTACGGTTTGCCTCCTACTTCACGTACGATCACTCAAGCAAAGATACCGCCTACGGGCTCGTTCCATCGTTGCTGTACACCGTGACCGAATCTGGAACGTATTTGCTCGCATCATGTATGCCTGCTATACCCGCACTCAAGCGTCGTTTCTTCGGGCACAAAATCTTCGCGAGGTTCATGAAAACTCTTATCGCTAGGAAATCGAAAGGTACGGGTGGCGCTGGCTCAGGCGGACAGAAATCGGGCGACAAAGATATCATACTGGAATCAGTGCACAGCGAGGGGGTATACGACCCTCAAAATCATGAGCACTCTGGCAGCCGACTCAAGAACGCGGGGTTTTTGAAGTTAGATGATCAGGCAACTCATGGCTATCCGGTTCAACGGAGTCCGGAGTCTGTTTGATTGGTGTATATGTACAATCTGCCGATTTAGGCGAATTCATAGAGTACCTTTATGGCGTCCCTCATACTGTGGTCAAGTGTATCTGGCGAACTAATCCGCCTGAAACGCTGTAAGTGGAAAGTAGTGTAAGCTGACTCAGATGGCGGGGCCGCTCGCTTCGAGTGAACGCCATCACAAAAGCTGAATCTAGATTTACGGCAGACGACTATTTCTGGGCTGAGAAGCAACTGTGTGCATTTCCAGTTGGTTTAGAGTCAGAAGCTTGGATATCTAAGCGAGAGCTACTCCCGTGAATCTATGGTGTACTCTTCTACGTGCTTCACCCGACAGAAGATGGTCACCAAAGAGTGTCCGGATGTCTCAATACACCATTGAGAAATTACGACGACACTGAATATTGAGATTGGAATAGTGTTAGTATGCGCATTTTGGTGCTTGCTGGATTGAAGAGAGCATGACAGCCCATGCGTTCATGAACCGTGAGTTTACGTCATTTGCTTATTTGGGTCTCGCGCAGCTTCATTTTTGTCAGCCTAGCACCTTGGTTCACACGGTACACTGTGAACTGCATCTCACGTGACTCTGTTAGTCACCTGCTTACTCATCTGGTTGTGTATATAATCGCTCGCTGTAGCTCTCTCAATACAACAACCTTCTGCCTCTTTGATGTCTGCCCTGTGCTCCCACATCTAACAGTATATTTAACTTGATGGCGCGAGAAAAGAGACCGTAACAGTGGGCGAGGGCTGTATTTATCTAATCGAGGAATCGAAGATATTGGTGGAAGGCGTGATCAGGTCAAACAAACACTGAGTGACCCCGAGTCTGCGAAAGTGAGTGACAGCCTGGCCACCGAGACAAGCTGCAGTGAGCACGATACTGGGTCATGAAGGTCGCAGCAAACGCGACTCGAGAGCGACAATGAGTCACTCAATAAGCCAACAAGCAATATTGCATGGGAAGAAGTCAAGGGAAATGCTACTTTGAGAGGAAGGTGAGCACAAGTCTCTGGGTCGGCCAATGTCGTTCACAAGCTCACTTGTCATCGCTGATGTATTACACGTTGCCATAACGTAGTTTATAAGCGAGTCGGTCATACAAGCGAGTTGGTCACCCCACCAACTTTAATCACCTCCAAAGCTGCGCACCTCAACCACCTAAACGTAAAATACATGGATATTAATATGGTA